>Ga0116227_10011122_pt1 | contig 15285 bp, 7 predicted proteins | sample S1TSphgellanicum_FD_89693 | JGI IMG/M metagenome (GOLD analysis project Ga0116227, IMG submission 89693) | Host-associated microbial communities from peat moss isolated from Minnesota, USA - S1T2_Fb - Sphagnum magellanicum MG | ecosystem: Host-associated > Plants > Peat moss > Unclassified... | reverse complement strand
TTTATCTTTGCCTAATTGTTGATACAAACTAAGGCTTTGTTGGTAGTAGTTGATCGCTGGTTCATATTTACCCCAGGTTTGATAAGTTCTACCTATGTGATATAGAGCCAATGATTCATCTATGGGTTTATTGGTATCTCTACTAATAGCCAGCATTTGCTGAAAATAATCTAAGGACTGCTCGTACTTACTATGTAATCTATGGCAAACACCTCGATTTCTCCAAAAAATTAGAGAACCTAAGAGTTCTGGTTTATCTGAGCATATTTGATAATAGTCTGTTGCTAGCTCAAATTTATTTTTTCCTTGATAAGAAATAGCTAAGGACCAAGCTATGTAAGGACTTAAATTGCTATCTGATCTATCATTAATGAGGTTAAAAGTCTCAATAGCTTGATCATATTTATCCTTCCGCATATAAGACATGGCTGTGAGAAATGTGAGATCTAGCTGGCAACTTTCATCTGTGCTATGGTAATAATGGCTTCTTTCTAGTGCATCTGTCATTTCCTCCCCCAGTTCTTTAACCAAATCCCTAATGCTACAAAATAGTGATGGTTCTAATTGATGAATCAGTTCGGTCACACTATCAACTAATCCTGCTGATTCACCACAAGTGATATAAAGCAGAGCAGTTTTTGCCTTAACACGAATTTCTAGGGACAGTGTTGAATTATTAGCCTCTGCTGCTAATCTCTCTATAACTTCACCTTTTTGGTAAAATAATTCAATTTTCCGCAGGTTTCTCAGCAGTTGCTTAGTTACATCATCTTCAAAGTCTGTATCTAAACCAAGATAGGTGATAACTAACTTATGAATTAGCTTCTTTCTAATAACATTATTAACTTCTACTTCGGCTATTACCTGTCCAGCAAATAGTAAATCCTTCAGCCTAAATTCTGACTCTGTTAATTTACCATCTACCTTATAGAGAATCAGTTTATCATCTACGAAGGGATTTTTGATTCTAATTTCACCCCATTGCAGCATGGGTTTATAATCTTCTAAATTACTAAAAAGCTTCTCTACTAACTTCTTAACTTGTGTGGGAAAATGAACTCCGTAATACCCTAAAGCTAACAATATTGGCTCATTCCAGCGTGGTTCATGGAGATATTTATGAATCAGTTTGAGAATTTCTTCTTGATCGTTATCCGCAATGAACCGAGCCGTAAAATATTCTTCAAAGGTCAGGTGCATAAACCCATAAACACCAGGGGAGCGTTCAACAAATAGTCCTGTGGTTTCCCGTACTTTTCGCAGAAATTCTCCAACTGCTTGACGGATAGATTCTGATTCTGGTTCGGCATCATTTAATTCCCCCAGTTTGATTGCTAATTTCTCCTCAACTTCTGCTTGTGTTACCAACCCAGAAGGCTTCATTTCATGCATCCAATAAGCTAGGGGTGCTAAAAGTTCTACTACTTCTGTTTCTTTTAAGACTACTTTGGGTGCATCGGGTAATTTCTTACTCAGTTGCCAATCTTCTGTTAAAGTTTGGACTGTTAATTCATATAATTTAACTCGGCGATGTGGCAAGCGATCGCCATTGCGGTGAATCAGCGCCAAAATAGTTAATAATAGGGGATTGACTGTCAGCCGTCTTACACCTTCATTATCCTGAATTGCCCTTAAAATATCCCTTGCTTGCTCATTTCCTCGTCTTTGTAATTGGTCCTCGCTAGCCTCTAGCTGCTGTACTTTCTCTACTGTAAAACACCAGCGATATAAGAATTGCTCTATTTTTTCACTACTCATTTCTTCAATGGTAAACTCTGCAAAACGGCTACTCAGTTGTACATCACGGTAGCCAGCAATCCGGCTGGTAATCACAAATTTGTTGCGAGGGAATTCATCAACTAACTGATTAATTTGTTCAACAATTTCTCTCCTACTTGCTTGATCAAATACCTCATCCAATCCATCCAGCAACATCAAACATTTTCCCTGTTTCATCATCTCTAACAGCCACTCGACTACGTCAGTCGCTACTTCTGACTGGGTTTGAAAATGCGCTTCCCACTGGCGATAGAATTGGTGCAGATATGCGGTTAGATTTAAATCTGGTTGTTCTTTTAGCCTTTCTGCATAGTCAGCAATCCGGAAGAAGATTGGTAGTAGTGTTATACCTAATTCTTCCTTTTCCTCTCCAGCAATTACTATTTCCTGATCTTCCCTCTTAGCTATGGCAAAATGTAACGCTAGGTAACGTAAAAGAGTAGTTTTTCCTGCACCAGGAGCACCCAAAATTACGCTATAACAATTAGCCCTTACTGCCTCAGATAAATCTACTCTTTGGGTGACAGTTTTAGTACTGTAACCAGATGTGATATCTTCTCGCAGTGATTCATAGTGGTAGGGTTGATCCCAATCATCAGGGTTAAGACTCATCCCTTTAACTTGTACTTGCCTGACATCTGCAAATTCTCGTTTACTGAGTTCAGAAGTCTCTGTAATTTGTTGTCGCCACTGTGCTTGCAGGGAGATGTAAATTTGATCGAGAAAAATGTCAACTTGGCGGTTTACCTGCATCACGCCACTAATTTTTAAATAGGAGTTCTCAGCAATAAGCCATTCTAAATAAGGATAAAGTAAGGGATTACGTGTTTCAAACTGCACTATCTTTGTGCGCCAATCCCAAAAATCTGGCGATCGCTGACGAAATTCATCCAGAAATTGATATTTATTGAGCCAAAAAATTAGGACTAAATTTCTCCCAAATAGTTCTTCTCTCCCCAAGTTCAACTGCTGCATCTCTCTTACTAAGCGGGGTATAGGCAATTGGTCAATCCCAAATGCCATGACTAATTTGCGAGCTAGTTGGAGATTTTCTTGTTTATTATCGTCTAAACTGTATAGGAAGTTATGGAAGGAATCGTCACTATAAAAAAAGTTATAAATATCGAATTTTTCGGTGCTGGTTGCTAAATTCTCTTTCAGCTTTTGGACAACTGAATGTTTGGGACCACTTTCTGGTGCGATAGCAAAGATAATTGTCGTCCCAGTGGACAATTCTAATACACTAACTAATTTTCCTAATTCTGTTTTGTCAGCTTCCGTCAGTAAATATTTTGCATCTTCAGAAGTCATAGATATTTTAAACTCCTATTTAATTTTTATCCAGTTAACAACCAAAATACTTGATTCCGAAAACCTAACTTCACAGATACTTGATACAAGATTCTTAGTTACCAGTTTGTGCAGCTTGCCAGCGATCCAAATCTTCTATTAAAATAGGGTTGATATCAAACCAAGGCTCTTGCTGAGAGCTGTAATAACCTAAAATTAACTTGTTCTGCAAAAGGTCATCACAAATAATAAATTCACCTTTGTTAGGTAAGTTATAGGTTTTAGTAGTTAACTTCCCCGTTTTGTGAACAATATCAATCTCGGAATAATGATAGTCATTTAGATTGTATTCTCGGTGTACTTCTTGGACTGCTACTGTTGCAGTTTCTAAATCTACTACCCTCAGTCCTTTTCTTAATCCAATTTCACAAGCTGCACGAGCTAATCTAACTAAATCTCGAATCACTCCACCACTTTTTTCACAAATTAAATCTAAGGCATCAGGCTGAAATAAATTTTTGTAAAGAGGACCCAACCCAGCCAGCCGTTTATTAACTATGTTGAGGAGAATCTTTCTCCCATTTTGATCGGGTGTCTTGGTCGGACACAAATTTGGGGAGCATACAAATACTGGAGGATTATTTAAATCCAAACATTTCTGAAACATTTCCATTGGTTGCCGGAAACTTGGAGAATAGCGCAATTCTATGGGAATAGCATAGATAATATGACAGTTTAATTCTGTTAGTAGGGGACTCGAAAACATTTCTAAGGCAGTTTTAAAATCATGCCTATCTAGTCCATCGGTAATAATAAATAACTTTTGATCTGCTTCCTTTTCAGCGGCAGTAATAATATTATTAACGCTGTCTATGATACCACTTAACACAGGACGGACATTCAGAGTTTTGGTAATTTCTCTCGTTAACCCCCGTCTAAGGGTTAAGCCTACCTTTTCTAGAAATTCTGGTGTTCCCAAACCTTCATTATAAGTTCCTTTATCTTGATACACTACAGTTTCTAAGCTTTTTGTTAGCTCTGCTAATAATCTTTCTTTCTTAAATAGCCAGTTAGATTTAATAGCTTGTTTGGCAATTTGTACGCCAATTAAAACTATCACTTCTGCATAGCCGATATTATACCTATCTAAAGCCGTTTGTGTATCTATCCAAATCACAGCATATTTATTAGCCAACTTTTGCTCTAGTCGTCGTAATTCAGTAGTTTTCCCTCCCCCCCGATGACCTGCTAATAAAAATTTCACTGGGTAGTCTTCCATTTCTAGTAAGGTAGCTAGTTGATCTACAGGACTATTATCTCTGGGGACATAAAAATTTTGTAGGTCTTCAGCTGTAGCAAGTGGTTCTTCCGGCTTGAATCGCTGATAAGCAGGTTTCCAAAAATTCGTATTATTCATGTTGACTATTGGATAAACACAAGGCTATGTTTGAGATAATACTCATTAATAATTTTAGTATATAATTTTCCACCGTAGCAAAGAAGTCTTACTTAAAAAATATTTAACTTGTGGAGATCAAGGACAGTAGAAGAGAGGCAGTCCCAATGAAAAATTTTCACCGTCAAGCATGAAAGAGGTTCCTTCCCCACACCCTTGCACCCCTCTTTCAAATTAGAAGGTTTGCTCTTGCAGTGTGGGCAACAGACCTACACTGATTGCATTCCACCAAATCAGAGATTTTGGCATGGGGCTTCAACTTTTATACTATTTACCGAAAATCTTGATACATTCTAACCCCCCTGCTCCCTGCCCCCTGCTCCCTAAAAGTATCAAACTTAAAGTGAAATGGTATTACTCCCTTTGGTCATGGCTTCAGGGCAGGAATCAGAATTCCCTCTAGCAAGAACTGCCTCAAAACCTCTACTACGACAAGATAACGGGAAAGATTAGGGTAGAAAGCGAAATTGGCATGGGTACAAAAGTAAGGGTAAGCTCTTCCACATCTAGGTTGCATATTTCAATAGCATTAAAGTCTTGTGGGGTAGGCATCTTCCTCATCTAGGTTATGCAATTTAAATGTTGAACATCTGTACAACTGGAAATTAGTCCACACCATGAATCACCTCAATGCTGCCTATGTGTTGCTAAAAAAGCCGCTACAGTCCGGTTAAATTCCTCAGGCTCGGTCAAAAATGGCCAATGATTACCGGGGACTTGTTGCAAGCTGAGATTTTTCAGATAGGTTTTATAGGGACGAATTTGCCAGTTTTGTCGATTGAGACCCTGTTTTGGCTGGATAAACAGGGCAGGAGTTTCTAGGGGATAGGTAAAGCCTGGTACCTGCATAACTGCGGTAAAAATGCCATCGCGGGCCGCAATTGTAAATTTACTCCCCCAGCTACCATCAGCTTTTTGTTCAATTCCCCCCTGGAAGACTTGCTGCTGTAAAGAACTCCAACCCTGATATTGCTTCAACTGTCGTGCTTGTTCTTCGGCTTCCTGGTAACTAGCAAAGGGTCCCATACTTTTGAGAAAAGGCAAAAATTGATACAACAAAGGGAATATTACCTGCAGTAAACTCGGCATTTGCCAGATGAAAATCGGATCGACCAGAATCATACTCCTGATGCGTCCTGGGTTCGACCTGGCCCAAATCACAGCTAATTTACCAGTCCAAGAGTGACTGACAATATGTACCTTAGACCATCCTAGATGATCCATGAGTGCTTCTAGGTCAGCGATCGCACTTTCAAAACTATAATCATGTTCAGGTTTACTACTCTCCCCATGACCGCGCATATCTGGTGCAACTATGTGATACTTTCCACCCAAGTATTCTCCTAAGCTATACCAAACTAAGGCATGGTCGCCCAAACCATGTAACAGCAGTAGAGGTTCCTGACCTTGATGCCACTCTAAGTAAGAAAGTTGTAAATCAGGCTTGAGGAGGGTTTGACGTGCTGGCATCTGAAGTAGAAAGATAGGGTTACATTTAATATTGATAGTACGGCAAAAGCTACATAGCAGGAGTTGAATTAACAAATTAATCCTGTGAAGATTGTGCTAATTAACACGAAACAACCAGGCTAATGAATGCCAAGATCAGAAGGTAAGGATGTCCCAAGGGTATTGAAAATACTATGCCAGAATTACACCAGTCCATTGCCCAGCACTACCACGAACGCACCAAATACAATCCAGAAACCCTAGCCGCGAAAAGTCAGCGGTTAGACTGGGCTAAACAGCCTGTCCCGTTTAAAGAGTACAAAATTGGCCCGGATTTTGATCTCAAACCCTACATCCAGGATAAACCGGAAACCCTAGCTCATAACCCAAGTGCTAAATGGTGGCGACGGCTGTCACAATTGCTATTTCGCAGCTACGGGCTAACAGCCAGAATTCCTTCTATGGGTAGTGCCGTCTATCTACGTTCTGCCCCCAGTGCCGGTGGGTTATATCCAGCGGAAGTATATGTGGTTTCTCGTGGTACACCTTTACTACCACCTGGACTATACAACTACCAGTGTCGAACTCACTCCCTGAAACACTATTGGGAAAGTGATGTGTGGTCAGCTTTGCAAACAGCTTGTTTCTGGCATCCAGCCTTGGAAGGTACCCAACTGGCTATGATCACCACGGCAGTTTTCTATCGTTCGGCATGGCGTTATGAAGATCGGGCTTACCGTCGGATTTTTCTAGATACAGGACATCTGTTAGGTAATATCGAGTTAGCTGGTGCCATTACTGACTATCGTCCCCACTTAATCGGTGGCTTTGTAGATACAGCGGTCAATGATCTACTGTATATCGATTCCCAACAGGAAGGAGCAACTGCCGTCCTAGCCTTAGCAGACTTATTAGAAATTCCCCAAAATTTGCCTACCGGACGAACTGCCCTGCCCTCCACCACAGAAACCAATTATTCCCACGTCCCTGATGGTGAATTGCTCAAATATTTCCACCTGCACACCCAAATCAAACCTGGTACCACTGGTAAGCTAAATTTACCTGTGGTAAAACAAGAAAAATCATCAGAGGATAAATACAACTTTCCCTTCTGTCTGAAAATTGATACGGCTACCACACCTATTGACTGGGGACAAAACCTCTCAGAATTGGAAATTACTATGCATAAGCGACGTTCCACTCGCGCTTATAGTGGTGATGATTTAACCTTTGAAGAACTCAAATCTCTACTTGATTTCACTTATCAACCCCAGAATTACCTCCACCAAAGCTTAGATCCTACACCTGATTACTTTGACCTCCATCTGATCGAAACATTTATTGCCGTCTCTGGGGTAAAAGGATTAGAGGCAGGCTGTTATTATTATGCGCCATTAGCCCAAGAATTACGGCAGATTCGCTTTAAAAATTTCCGCAGGGAGTTACATTTCCTCTGCTTGGGACAGGAATTAGGACGGGATGCCGCAGCAGTGCTTTTCCATACAGCTGATTTAAAATCAGCTATTGCCCAGTACGGCGATCGCGTTTATCGTTACTTACATCTGGATGCTGGACATTTAGGACAAAGGTTAAATTTGGCGGCGATTCATCTCAATTTAGGTGTTAGCGGTATCGGTGGTTTTTTTGACGACCAAGTTAATGAAGTACTGGGTATTCCTGAAAGCGAAGCAGTACTTTATATTACAACACTAGGACGACCAAGATAGGATCAGGATTATGGTACTCTTCCCAGATAACGAAAGCCAAAGGCTAAAAGTACTCTATGAATATGCAATTCTTGATACACCACCAGAGGCAGTTTTTGATGAACTGGTCCAATTAGCGGCCGATTTGTGTGAAACACCCATCGCTTTCATGAGCTTAGTTGATGCCGAGCGAGAATGGTTCAAATCTAAAATCGGTATCCAAGCCTCAGAAGTCCCGCGTCATACTTCTTTTGGTGGTTACACTCTCCTCGAACGTGAAATTTTAATTGTGCCGGATACTTCACAAGATCCGCGCTTTGCCCCTATTCCTGATTATCGATTTTACGCTGGAGTTCCCCTGGTTACTACCCAGGGCTTGGCCTTAGGTAGTCTTGGTGTCATTGACCTTGTCCCACGGAATTTAAACTTGAAGCAGCAAGTAACTCTTCAAAAATTGTCACGTCAAGCCATGAGGTATCTAGAGTTACAGCTAATTCAAGTTCAGCTTTTCGTGAATCATCCCCATCCTATGTGGATATATGATCTCGAAACTCTACAATTTTTAGATGTGAATCAAGCTGCCATTACTCACTATGGTTATTCCCGCTGGGAGTTTTTGCAACGGCAGATTACAGATATCCTGCATCCACAAGATATTCCCAGACTACAGCAGCATTTCGCCCCACATCGTGATGATATGAGCTGTTCTGGGGAGTGGCGACACAGACTTAAAGATGGACGGGTAATTATTGTCGAGGTTTTTACCCATATAATCAACTATCATGGTCATCATGGATGTTTGGTAAATATCAGAGACATTACCCAGCAAAAACAAGTAGAAGCTACCCTGAAGGAGAGTGAAGCTAGATTTAAAGTGATCTCCCAGGCAATTCCCGTACCTTTAGTGATTTCCCGCTTATCTGATGGGTTGATTCTATATGCTAACCAAGAGTTTAGCCAAACATTTGGTATACCCCTAGAAGATCTATCCAATCACCAAATAACGGAGTTATACTGCCATCCAGCCTGCCGACAGGAAATTTCATTAGCTCTAGATCACTACGGGTTTCTCCACGACTATGAAAGCCAGATGAGGAGAATAGATGGGACTTGTTTTTGGGCAATTGCGTCACTTCAGTATTTAGCCTTCAACGGTGAAATGGCAATCCTAAAAGTCTTATATGACATCACGGATCGCAAAAATACTGTAACCAAACTCCAAGAACAAAATTGTTTTATCCAGAATGTCTTCGAGAACATTCCTTTGATGATTAAAATTTTAGATCACAATGGTAAACCTCAATGGGTAAACCAGGAATGGGAGAGGGTTCTAGGTTGGACCTTTGAAGATTTCCAAGATCAAGACCTCTTAGAGGTTTTATATCCCCAACCTGATGATCGGCAGTATATGATTGATTTTATTCAGTCTGCAGACCGGGTTTGGGGTGACTTTAGAACTCAGATACGCTCTGGTCAGACCATAGATACAACTTGGACTAATGTAAAGCTAGCCAATGGTCAAATCATTGGCATTGGGCAAGACATCACCAAACGCAAACAAGCAGAAAGGATCTTACAAGCTCAAGCCGAGCGAGAGCAATTAATGCGAACTGTGTCCGAGAGGATTCGTCAGTCTCTGAATCTCTCAGATATCCTCAGCGCCACAGTTAGAGAAGTGCGGGATCTACTTCAGGTTGATCGAGTGATAGTCTTTAAGTTTGCCCCAGATATGAGTGGTACAATTGTCGCCGAATCAGTACAACCTGGATGGACTGCGGCTTTTGGGCAAGAGATTCACGACACATGTTTTCAAACCGGGGGAGTGGGGGAATATGCTCAAGGACGCAGACGGGCGATTTCTGACATCTACACCGCTGGACTTAGTGATTGCCACATTAATTTATTGACGCGGTTTGAAGTTAAAGGCAATCTTGTTGTACCGATTCTCCTGGAGATCAGTGGGGAAAATTCTAGCTCTCGTCTCTGGGGCTTACTAATAGCCCACCAATGCTCGCAACCCAGGGATTGGGAAGAAGATCAACTGGATTTGCTTGAACAATTGACAGTCCAAATAGCGATCGCCATTCAACAATCCAGCATCTTTCAGCAGTCCCAAAGTGAACTCCACCAACGACAGAAAGCAGAATTGGAGTTAAGAGATGCCCTAACTGAAAAAGAATTCCTCCTCAAGGAGATTCATCATCGAGTTAAAAATAATTTACAAATTATATCGAGTCTCCTCCAACTTCAGTCTTATACAGTCAGAGATCCTGAAGTAATCAAGGCACTTAGAGAAAGCCAAAATCGGATTGAGTCTATGTCTCTTATTCACAAGAACTTATACACTGCTCCTAATATTGGTAACCTAGATGTTGTTGATTATATTAATAGCCTAGCTGCAAGTATACTTGCATCCTATCAGATAGGACCAGGGAGGATTGCCCTGCAAACCCAGATGGAACCAGTCAGCTTGAGTCTTGATCAAGCTGTTTCCTGTGGATTAATTATCAATGAATTAATCTCCAATGCCCTCAAGCATGCTTTTCCTAACGAACAGGTAGGGATAATTAGTATTACTTTATGTAATACTAAATCTAATATTCAGATCACTATCCAAGATAATGGAATTGGTCTACCTATTAACTTTAATTTCGGAAATACAGATTCTTTAGGACTCTCCCTAGTTTATGATTTGGTGACAGAACAATTAGAAGGCAACATTACTATAGAACGTAATCAGGGGACAGCATTTAAAATCGAGTTTCCACAGTTAACCTTGTGCAGATAAATATTCAGATGGAGCCAGCTAAAATTTTAGTCGTCGAAGATGAAGTGATTGTGGCTAGAACCATTGCCAGCCAACTCAATCAACTAGGGTACACTGTGGTGGGAACAGCTTCTTATGGGAAGGATGCCATTGCTAAAGCCTCTGCAAGCCCACCAGAATTAGTCTTAATGGATATTATCCTCAAAGGTGAAATGAATGGGATTGATGCTGCCAGCTATATCCGGGAACATTTACATATACCAGTAGTTTTTCTTACGGCCTACGGTGACGAGGACACTTTAGAACGGGCAAAAATTACTCAGCCCTTCGGTTACATAGTCAAACCCTTTACCACCAAAGATTTACGGTTAGCGATTGAGATTGCTTTATTACAACATCGGCTAGAGAGGGAACTACGGCAGCATCGAGATCAGTTAGCAACTATTTTAAACTCCATGAGTGATGCAGTGATTGCCACAGATCAACGGGGAATTGTCACCTTTATGAATCCTGCTTGCGAAGCATTAACAGGTTGGCCTAAAGACGAAGCTCTAGGTAGTGACATCGTCAAGATTTTGCCTCTAGTTAATGAAGTTACAGGTGCCGATATCGAAAATCCAGTCACCAAGGTCATCAGGGAACAACAGGTGGTTTATTTAGATGAGTTCACATCTTTAATTTCCCGCAATGGGACCAGGATACCAATTGGGGATAGTGCTTCTCCCCTCAGGGAACGACCTAACAAAATGAGTGGTGTGGTCGTAGTTTTTTGGGATAATAGTACCAAGCGTAAAACAGAATTATTAACCAAAGCCTTAGAAAAAGAGCAAGAACTAAACAATCTCAAATCCCTATTTATTTCTACCGTCTCCCATGAATTCCGCAATCCCCTAAGTGTGATTCAAACAGCAGTAGAACTCATAGATATGCAAGGAGGTAATTTACCAGAATCAAAGCGAAAAACATACGTCAAGCGGATTCAAAATTCCGTTCAATCCATGAAACACTTGATGGAAGATGTGCTATTCATGGGACGTGCCGAAGCCGGAAAACTAGAGTGCAATCCTAGTCCTATAAATTTAGAGCAATTCTGTCGAGATCTGATAGAAGAACTTTCAGCCACTGGAAACTGGATAGAAATCGTTTTTACCTGTCATGGTAACTGCACAAATCCCACATTGGACGAAAGGCTTTTGCATTATATGTTAGTAAATTTACTCTCAAACGCTATTAAGTATTCGTCAAAGGGTAAAACAATTCAATTTGAGCTAACTTGTAATTCACTAAAAGGGGTAGTAATTTTTCAGATTCAAGATCAGGGAATTGGGATTCCAGAATCAGACCAAGCTCGACTTTTTGAATCCTTCTATCGAGCCTCAAATGTGCAATCAATTCAAGGCAATGGTTTAGGGCTAGCAATTGTGAAAAGGTGCGTTGACGCTCATTGTGGTGAAATTAGAATGACCAGTCAACTGGGGATAGGAACAACAGTCACGATCACCTTACCATTAAATGTCACAGTTATGGGGTGATGGGAGCAACGCGATTTTGCGAGGATTCTGTTGAATGTAGGGAAGCTACTCAATTTTCGATAGAGTAGGGTTAACCCTTGAGTTTTCCCGTGATCTTTTCATCAAGGTTTTTAGGCAGACAGAGTACAACTCCATTAGTAATCCTGAATGACACCACGTACAACCGACTTCACCTCACCACTAGAGAAGGGGTCAGTTCCACCACTCCAGTTAAAGTCACTAATTCGGATACTAATACCACCTAACTGCAGCACCGGATTATAACGCAAGACAATTCCGTAGGTGCGGCGGCTATATTCTATAATGTAGTCAGTGCTAATGGCCTGAGCAGTATCCAGCTCGACAGAATCCTCAAACCCTATGCGAAACGGTCCATAGATTTGTTGTGAAATCCCCGCAGTCAAAACTCTGTTGTCAACGGATCGGTCAAATAAGAAGGGTGATGAGCCACTGTTAAGCCCTTGGGAGTAAATCAGATTAAAGGCAGTATAGTCTAAGTAGTGTCGAGAAAAATGACCGATTTGCCCTACTAAGCCCACTGTTCCAGTGAGGGTGCTTTGTTGATCGCCACTTGTATAATAGCTACTCGTGCCAGTGATACCAGTAACTAACGTCAAGTAGGGAACTACGGGTCTAGAGGTATAGTGCAATCCTTCAGTGGCTGTAGGTGGTAACGGTTTTCCATGCCATAGGGGTATACCGCGACTCAGGGAAAAACTAGCTTGTAAACGTCCTAGAGAGATGCGACCAGTTTGAGTCTGCCCTTGGGCTTCGAGCAAGTCCTGACGGTCTGTGTTAGCGTTGATGTACTCAACCCCTGCTTGATAGTTAAGGTTGATGCCTGTCTTGCCCAGAGGAATCACTGGTGATTTAATCAACCCACCCAGGTTACTTTGCACAGTTTGATAGCCTAGGGTACCATTGTAGAGGAGATTGCGATAGCCAGATTCCAAAGTCAAGGTATAGGGATTGACATTACCTAAGAGCTGACGCAGGCGTAAATTGCCCTGCAAGTTATTGTCCAATGTACTGAGGTCTAAACTCGCTAACTCTCCAAACCCTTGGAGTGTTGTTTTCGGCCCTAAAACAGCATTTACTCTTGTCTTTAAGCCAAAAAAGCTGTCTACATTGCCACCTCCTTGGAGAGCTCTTTGGATCAAGAATTGGGGTGTGAGGCTCCAACTTGAATTTTCTGTACTCACTACTGGAAAGGTGTGTTCGATATAAAGACCACTTAGGTTGGTGGCATCGTAACCTACATTGACTATCGCCGGATTAACTTGCCTGGGCCGACGGTCAATGGTTCTCTCATCTAAGGGGAGGGGTAGAGAAACATCTTGATCAAAGACTAACCGCTGATTCTGGGTTTGAATCTTGTCGATGAGAGGTGCTTCCCGTGTTAGCGTCGCTTGCGATGCTCGTAATTCTAGCTCTGGGGGCGAAAAAGGGTCATTAGTAATCCGCACATCCCTAGCTTGCCAACCACGGGAGTAGAAGTCAATCCGTTTAGCTTCAAATCGGATTCGTCTGACCTGTCCCCCTGTCTTCGGTGGTGGCACATTGCTGGCAGCTGACTGACCACCGATAGCTAGGTTAAGCTCCCCGGGACTACTGACTCCAGAAGTGGGCTGGTTGGCTCGAATGCGATCGCTCGGTGGATATTTAGGTACACCCCCAGCTATAATATCACTAGGTAAAAAAGACAAATCACTGGCTGCGGTGGGAATGAAGATTTCTCCCCTGCCATTTTCAATCTCCCCACTATCCTGGACTAAGTTGTAGGTAAAGCGTTCTCCTCGCAACACCTGCCCTCCCCTAGTCAAGGCTACATTACCGTCCCCCACAGCAATCAAGTTATTTAAATTTACTTGTAAGCGATCGGCATCTATCACTGCCCCTTCATATCGTACTATTACATTACCTTCTGCCGTGACAATCTGCCTTTGCGTATCGTAGTCTTGGCGATCGGCTGTCACATCGACGATTCGTTCTATTACTGCTGGAGGTTTTTCCCGTGGTCGGAACTCTAGTGTTCTTTGCTCAGTAGGGCTGCGAGACTTGAACTTGATGATGCTTGGGACTGGTTGAGAACTTGGTGTATTTTCAGCGATGGAGACAGAGAGATTAATTTTGCTGGCTGAGTCCCTGCTGAGTGTAGTGGGGTGGACAACTTCCTTTACCGAAGGAAATACAGCAGGGGTACCGCTATCAACTGGTTGAGAACTTGGTGTATTTTCAGCAATGGACACAGGAAGATTAATTTTGCTGGTTGAGTCCCTGCTGAGTGTACTGGGGTGGACAACTTCCTTTACTGAAGGAAATACAGCAGGGGTACCGCTATCAACTGGTTGAGAACTTGGTGGATCTTCAGCCAGGGCAGTGGGAAATGTAGCACCTGGTGGCTGGAAATAACTGCCATCACTGGGATTAGAGGTGTAGCTAACTGCCGATGGCTTTCCCAATAGAGCCGCATTTCGAGACGCACTGAGGGGAGAAGATTTTAGTGTTGAGGGTTGGAGTAAGTAATTTTGGTTTACCTCTTCATTATTTTCCGAACTTGCAAGTTGTTGTACCCTAGTCTTAGCCTTCACAACTAAAGTAGATGCGGTTGAATCTATAGGTTTCAAAGGTGCTATCACCGAAGGTGGGTCAGGCGGCAGAACTAGATAAGGCATATCTGGGCACAATCAAGCTAACAAACATTCAAACAGTAGCCGGAAGGAAGAATAACACATTATGCCTTCCGACTTTTGGATTTTGTCTGCTGACAGTCGCAGATATTTGGCCTCTTTACTCTAAATCCTGCCGTCCAGGGTTACGTGCTGGGTCATTAGACAAAAATCCGAATACAAAGATACCTACGAACAAGGCAACAACAATATAAACGGTGATTTTTAAAGCTAGCATAGGAACTTCTCCAAGGGGTGTCATCAAAGGTTAGATCAGAGCTACCCCCCGGATTTATCCGTGGGGTTCCAACTTACTACGTAAGTTTCGTATACCCTTCGTGGTTCCGACTCCTCACGCGCTATTGGATTACGGAAGATCCACTCTGTCCCACTCCGAAGAATAGGAGACCTTGAGCTAGTCGCGGTTCTCGCGGATTAATGAATGCTCCGATTAAATCAAGCCTTCCGCAAGGATTGCTCCATCCCCAGCTAGGTTTCTAGCTGCTTGATTTAAATCGCTCGGAGCATTTTCTACTCATGTTGAGTAGAAACTTTAACCGATTTTGTAGCACTTTCAGCCAACAGTCTCGGTCGAAACTCAATGCAACAAATGTTGCTTGTTAAAAATCATAACATA
>Ga0116227_10011121_pt1 | contig 15285 bp, 8 predicted proteins | sample S1TSphgellanicum_FD_89693 | JGI IMG/M metagenome (GOLD analysis project Ga0116227, IMG submission 89693) | Host-associated microbial communities from peat moss isolated from Minnesota, USA - S1T2_Fb - Sphagnum magellanicum MG | ecosystem: Host-associated > Plants > Peat moss > Unclassified... | reverse complement strand
AATTTATTTTTTATTTTTTTTTCTTTTTTTTTTATTTTTTTTAGTTTTTTTTTTTTTTTTTTTTTTTTTTCTTCCATCCAGTGACATACAATAAAATGCATGCATGTTTTAGGGGTGGAGTGGAGCATTGGAGGATTTGAACCCATCACAAATTTGTCCCTTTCATGCATCTATGCTTTTACAATATTTTAACAATGTGTTCAAAATTAAGTTTTAGCAAAATGTTGATATGATGTTGTAATGGCATTGTTACACATTGTGATAGTTGATCATTCTATTGTATTGTCATCACAACAACATACCAATGATTGTATCAACATTTTGATAGCACATAATTTTAAACACATTGTTAAATTATTGTAAAAGAATAGATAGATGGAGGGGGCAAGTTTCTAATGTCACACACAATGCACTTCATCATTCCATGATCAATGAATCTTGACAAATGTTCGATCTATAAACCTAATGCATTTGGACAATTGTGACAACTTTTGAATCAAAACCACTCTTTCTTGCAGTGCCATTAGATGTCATCTCCAATGGCATGACAAATGCATGATGAGACAAACAAAAGATCATCTCATAATAATGATTTAGTCCAATTCCACATAAAAAGTCAAAGATCATGATGTTGTCAAGTTTCAAAAAGAGTATGAAACTCAAAAGGTGTTGCTTTGGGCTCAATTTGGATGGCCTTTTAGACAAAATTGGGGCATCCCTTGCAATGTTAGACCTACAAATTAGGGTTCTTCACAAGAAACCCTATAAATTAGTTGTGAACCCTAAAAATTAGACTCTAAAACCTAAACCCCAACCTCCTAACCCCTACTCCTACCTTACACCCTACAAATCAAATGTTAAAACTTTAACCTTAACCACATAACCATGTGTAATCCTACCTTTAACCTTTACATTTAAACCTTAATTGTACTCTTAAAATCGTTACCCAAAGCCAAAACCTTTAACCCTAAAGTTTAAAATGAAACCCTAAAACCATGATCCTAATTCTACCCCCAATTCGCCAAAAAAATTACCCTATTCTTAAACCCTAACCCTAAAATCAGACCATTCATTTTGACAAAATACTCATTTGTTGATTTAGCATGGGAAGCAATTGTTGGCACTACTTGACATGCTAGTTCTTCAAATTCCATTGTCGTGAAGTTGGTCAAGTTTTTAAATAATGTTAGCATGGTTCACAAATATCCTTGGATAGTTTTGATTAGATACATATTTAAAGCCTTTGTAAACTTTTTTATTTTTTGCATATTGGCATGTTTTAGGAAATGCATGACCAAAACAAGTTGTTTAAAAACTTTCTACCAAACCTAACATAATATAATTTATAATCGATTTTAGGGTTGGAGTCATAGTGTTAAGGTTAGATCCTTCATCTTTGACATAAACAACAATTTTCTTCCTCAACCCATAAATATTTAATAATTACATCAAATTTGTGGCCAAAGTTTGTCCACTAGTATTTGTTGCCTCAGAAAGGCCAAGGGTAATGCGCTTTAATTGTTAAATAGCTCTTAAAAATTTGATCACTAATGCAAAGATATTATGTCCATCTTTTGACATCCACAAATCAAAGCTTGTAGTTGTAGAATGGCATTTTGTTAACATTGACAAAAACATACAATTCTTTAGTTTTTTTTCTAGTAAACCAAGCAATAATTCTCGAAAAAGATGTTTTATGGAAGGAAAAACAAGTCTTGGACACAAATGCATACTAAATTGTTTTAACCAAATACTTTCCAGAAACTACAAAAAATGATGGTTATTGACAATTAAAAGTTCCCACTTTTCCAAAAATTATTTTTGTTATAGATCATCTTTCATGAAAGGTTCCTTTGTAGCAAAAATATTGGATATGGAATTGCTAGAAATATATATATATATATATATATTATTTCCCTTTTAATACGAAAGGTTATTCACATTTCAAAGGTCTACATTTACATGTTTTCTCAATGCAATTATACCATTAGTTGTATTATATATGATTAATCTTCTTTTTGCTTGATTTTTTGGACATTATGAGAAAAAAAGGTGTTTTGCAATTCAGATTACAACTTAATTTTTGAGTTGTAATGACAATTTGCAACTCATTGTATTTTTACATCCATGAATGTTATTGGACAAGTTACATGAGTTGCAAAAGATGTAACTCACTGTATATACAATCACATTCTAATGCAACTCATTGTGACTTAATTGTAATTCTATCATAACAATTCTTTTTCAACTACTATGCAACTCCCTTATGATTACAATTATAATGTCATGTTGATGTCATTTTTCATCCATTCATCTAAATTTAACACGTGGCACTATGAAGATTTTTTGATGAATTTTATTTTAAAATATTGATGTCCATCATCCATTATGATTATTTCATTTTAAATGGTTTTGGATTATGACATGTGGCACAATAAAAAGTTGCCATGTGGCATATTAATTGAATTTTGGAAATATATATATATAAGTACCTAGGTATGTCGGTACATAACCATAAGTGAATAAGTTGGTAGCTCTTACATACTATTTTGCCTACTTACCTACCTACGTAGATAGGTAGAAAAGTAGGACCTATTTATTTAGGTAGGAAGGTAGAGAGGTAGGTGCACTAAATAGTAGCCAAATTTAAAAAATTATTTTGTTTTGTGTTTTGCCTTGGGGTTAAGCTTTTATGAGTTCATCCCAACATGGCACATACATTTTAATGTGAGAATACAAAAGAAGACACCTCTTTTATATAATTTGTGGGATGAGATTTTAAAGACAAAACATATGGGTTAAATCTTTTGGTTGCACCTTATTTCCAATTGAGTTGCAATTACAAAAAATGTTTTTCCACATGCTTTGTGTTTGATTTTAATGTCACAATTAATCATCTGACGTAATTATTTGAATTAAATATCCGATAATTAAATATGTATATTTTATTTGAATTAATTAATATAATTCACATAATTAACTAAATATAAAAACAAGTATGAAACAATTAATTATTAAAATGAATATATGATAGTTAATTGTCAAAATAAATGTCAAATAATCAATTATCAAAATAACTATCAATAATTATTTAAATTTGATTAATTAATTCATATGAATAATTTATTATTCAATTTAATTAATTTTTTAAAGAATTAAATATTAAATTATTAAAAATAATTCATTATGAAATATTAAATAATAACATGAATTTGAGTAGAAGACATCAAGGTATATAAAGATAAATCATATGTATGCCCCTATTGAATGTTTAATAAAATATATACATTTTTTTTTTAATTTCACAATTTTTTTGAATTAAATTGATTAATTTAGATTAAAGGTTAAAATTTTAATTAATTTTTAAGTTCATAATAATTGAGTAAATTATTTGAAATATTATATATTAAATATTCCCCAAGATGCAACATTTAACCCTTGTGGGTGCCAAGGAACTGTCTGTAAAAGAATTGGCTATCATCAATTCCACACTTGTTTATGTAGCCTTGAAAAAATCTAGGTGTATGAATTTGAATACCTTGATGTACTTCCAATATAAATATTTTAAATATAATTTATGTAGTGTTGGGATCCAATTTGAGGTCTATAAATTCACACTTTCAATGGATAGTGAATTAGTAATATTTTATTAATGGCCAAGTAGAGGCATCGTAATGGCCATCCAATTATAAAATAGTGCCAATATTATGGCCACATAGTGGCAAATATGTAACAACTAGTGGCATTTGGGTGGTCACATAGTGGCATAGTTATGGCACAATAGTGGGCAATTAGTTATATAATGGCCATTTAGTGGCAACATAGTGGCCAACTAGCTACATGAACAGATTTCATAGTTGAAAATTAGTTACAAAATTTGTGTTTCATGGACGGTGGGAGTGCGGACACATGGTGTAATCGCACGTATGAAAATTGTATGCTAGTTGCAAAAAATTTGCTCAATGTGTAACTCATTTTTAATAGTCCTAACTTAATTGCACATTACAATTACAATGTCATTTTCAAAAAGTCAAACATAGTTGATAAATACAATGCATATAAATTACTGTATATGAAACACATTTAGAGCTATGATGCGATTATGAACAATTAGTTTATTTTTTGATGTGAAATTTTATTTATTATATCACTGTATTTTATAAAGTGTAATTAGATAGGAGTTGCACTTTGGAGGATGTAATTGTAACACAATGTACTTGAATGGTTTTTGAGCTTTAGTTATAGGGCAATGTGGTCTTTGAGGACACGATTTGTCATAGTGAGATTTAAATTCAAATTTGGACTATTGTAACAAATAATACAATGCAAGACTTGAAAAGTTAAAAAATGAACTTTTTTGTTAATATTAACATAGTAAAATGCTAAACATAATGCAGTTCTACTAGTTGGTTTCCAAAATAATCTTGTGCATGTAACTTTTTCAAATTTTTTTCATTTTATTTTCATTATTTTTTAGATTTCTATTTATTTTTGTTTGGAACCTTGCATTTTCTTCAAGTTCTTGCAAGGGTTCATTTTCCATTTTTATTTCATCCATGAATACATCATATGTATTTATATTTTTAAAGGATTGTTTTGTGTTTAGTTTGACATTAAAAATTACTACCCATATGAATAGCAAAAAAAAAAGTACATGATCTACCAAAACCAACAATTACAAGCTTTTACAAGATGAGATCTATTTCCTAAACATTTACAAAACAAGATACAATTTGTAATGGACTTTTGTAATCGAATATGATGTGTGTATCCTAGAAAATGAAAGTATATTAAAATCTTGCAAAAAAAGACAAAGTAAAATAAGAAACATTAGACAAAACAATAATAATAATAATAATAGAAAATATTAAATGAAAGTACCAAATTAACACCAAGGAAAGAAACAACAACACCAACACGAGCAACAACAACAAATGGTTGGGCTAGAAGGTACTTGAATAACAAGACTATGCAAGAAGATACTTGAATAACAATACTATGCAAGAAGAATAGTAGCACCAATGCAAGAAACACATCAACACTAACAACATAGTCACAAAAAAAACAAAAAAAAAACTTAGGTTCTTTTTATAATCGGTCCTTTAACCTTAACCCTAAACAATGCCTTCACTTTCCTAGCTAGTGCTTATTGTTTTAAAAACCTTAATTTGGCACAAGACTTTGAAAATTGGATGTAGGTTTTATGAAATAACCTATTCGATTTTCCAAAAAATAAAATAAAATAACAATTGATTTTCATGACCAATTCTCATTCATTTAAAGGTGCCAATTGGTTCCCATTGTGAAAACCAAGTTGAAAATTGGGTGAAGAATTGGGTGAGCATTTGAGAATTGCTCAACATTGGTTAACACTTTTACATCCATCACTTGTGAGCTCAACTTCCATGTGAGATGAAAGCAATTGCACATGCATCTTTCAACCACATTCAACTCATTTCATTGATGAATCAACACCACCCTAAGAATGGGATTTGCACCTTAATCAATGTGATTACAACTAATCCCACAAGCCCAATCATGTTTTACCTCGAGATTTGCCACCTCACAGTCAACTTATTTGTATTTATTTTTTTAAAGTCAATTTAAACAACGGAGAGGAGTTACTATGATCAACATCCAACAAATTCATTCCTCTTAGCAAGATTGAGGTCTTTGAATGTTTGCACAAACAAGTAGACATTTTTTTACATGATTGTGCCAAACACAACTTGGGGTATGAAAGGGATGGAGGGACCTTCACTTTTTGTTTTGGTCACTATCCTTTACCATGCATTCCATGACACTTTAAGGTGAATGCAAGCTATGGTGTACACAAAAAATTGTCACACTTTGACAATTTGACATGTCATGATGAATATTTTGTTGTGATGAAAATTTGCAATACATGATGATTTATGTCCCAATCCATCATTATGTTATGGGATTCATGCATATGGTTTTTAAAAATTATTTTAATTAAAAAAATCAAATCACTTATGTAAGGTTAATTTTAAAATAATTCAAAATGAATAAAATTTTACATTTCACTAATATCAATATTATATGTTATTCCAATTTTCCCTAAAATCATGTACTCCATAATAATGTGCATTCATGATTTTTGCCACCTTTCGACTTCCCCTTTCAAACCCATCTCCCATATGCCCATTGTTTTGTTACAATCAATTGGTTGAATTACATACCACCTTGAGATCTAAGAATTGACTTGTAACAATTCAACTTGAACTTAGGTCCTTCCCTCTTGTAATTCCTCTTTGTATTTAGATTGGTGCCTTTATTAATAAAATTTGGCAAGGTTCCATCAATTACCTCCAAACCATATACTTTTTCTTCACATTTTCTTCCTCATTTCATTTCATCACCCACCTTTTTATTTCTCAAAATGAAAATCTTGCAATTGCACATCATAAAAAATAATTAACTCATTCATTTTATAATGCTTTCACCCTTTATGGCAAATTCAAACTAGTAATCACAATAGGTAAAACAAAAGTTAAAATAGGAAATGTTTTGCAAAATTCTCAAAAACGAACTCATAATTTCACACTAAATAATATTTAATGAACACCCCTCAAAACATGGGACCAAATAGTTCTTGAAGGAGCTCCACCAATGCCCTTCACAACATATTTTGAGTGAAATATAACATTTGTATGCAAATTTGGTTCAATATCTCTTGTTGGGTCAATAAATTTGACCTTTGTAAATCTATTTATGAAGGAAGGCAATTTGTTTGTTTTGTTTGTCACATTGAGGTCTCCCAAACCATGGTGCACTCTTGGTACTATTTGAAAGCATGGGTGCATCAAGTTAGTTTCATGATGTTTTGACCTATGGTGGAAAAGTATTAAATATTGAACAAATAATAATTAAAAATTCATTTATAACTAAAAATATAAGAAATTTGGATGCGGTTTTGGTATTGCCAGAAAATCTCAATCAGTGAATAGGAATTAATAAAGGCAATCTAAAAAATTTAGACCTTAGTGCAGCAATGCAAGAGATATTGAATTTTGAGTAAACTTTGAAGTAATATTGAAAAATTAGTTCGGTAACTAGTTCACACTTGGGCCAACTACACACGCTAAGCTAGTGATGATGGCCAGTAAAATGATTGTTCTTGATTGGTCCATTGGGTCGTTGAAATTAAATAGTCTCTCACCCTATATTGCCACATTTTCTTAGGTTTATGAGTAAGGATTGGGAAACAATTATATAGTAGAGTTATTCGTAAAGTAATGAAAACACAACACCAAAACCCTGAGTTTGGTCATACACGGGGTGAGAGTAAAAAAAAAGACTGGCAAAAAAAAGTACATTGGCATTAAGGGGGGTTGAAACTCGGAAAACCATCAATTTGGGTGGTAAACTGAGTGTCATCTTGTCTTTCCCTTTTCCTAAGCGCCTCCACTGCTGCTACATATATTTTCACTGCTCCTATCTGTACAACTACTATAATTACTCTCGAACCTTGTGCGTTAAATGCTGAGTTTCAGCATTTCATACTGAGATCTAATATAATTTCCTTACTTTGTGGATACCACTGAAAGAGGGGGATAGGGGGGTGAAAGGAGGCCCAAAGACAAAGTGAAGACAGGGTGACTTTAGAGATAACTCTACTTGTTGAATGCAACATTCAATAACTAAATATTGCTACATGGAGCTTGCTCTTTGATCATAGAAGACAAACTCAACAAAAGAAAGATTCCTGTTTGACCTCTTGGGGGAGTAAGTACTAGTACCCAGTAGTAACCTATTTGGTGAGAAAAGTGAAGGGAAGAAAAAAGAGACATGATGGAGAAGGACAGTCGGTACTATAAATTTCCCCAAAAAGAAAAAATTAAATACTCCAAAATTAAGTAATTGTAGGAGGATTTTAATAGCCAGAAGTGAGGGGAAAAAAAAGGGAAAAAAAGAAAAAGAAAAAGAAACTCACTAGATTTCTATATCTGGTTTTCAGTGTGGTAGCCAATTTTTTTTGCTAAACACAAAGATGATTAAAGAATTTTTGTACTTCATATTTGGTGTATAGCTAGCCAAATTTGGCTAAATATATTCCTAGGCATAATGTATAATAGGAAGATTATAGAAAAAAATTCCTACCCACTTTGGCTACAAAAATATAAATAAATAAATAAAATTATATATATATATATATATATATATATATAAACAAAAACAAGGGGTGTGTCACACTGTAGCCTTGCCATTTACATTAAAAAGGTATCGAAAGGCAAAAGAAGAATTATGAAAATAAAAACATTTCCCTATGCAAAAATATAATCTTCAAAAAAATCCTCTAAGAGAAACCCAAAATCCTTCAAGATATTATTATAACTCTATAATAACTAATATCTCAAAGTTTCAACACAAGCCAAAAATATCATCTTTCAAAAATCCTCATATAAAAAATATATAGGCCTATTATTATTTACCTAGTGGGGCCAAAATCCCTTAAGCTACTATATAACTCTATAATGAATCTAAACACAATATCCCTTGCCTTGATAGGCGCAGACCAACAAAATAAAAAATTTATTGTGAAGGTGCTTGTGACCACATGGTGCTCTGAAATTTCAGATTGCGTTTTGAGCCCTCAGGCCTACCTCCACTAAAAAAAAAATACACACTAATAAAATGTCAGTAATGTGTTTCATTAAAATGCCCAAGTGGGCTGCCTTTTGTTCAGAAGATGCTGCAAGAGAGAAAAAGGCTAGTTGATTTCTTTAGTCCAGAAAGAAGAAAAAGGAAGCAACAAGAAGAAGAAGAAGAAGAAGAAGAAGAAGCAGGAGTAATAGTATTATCATTCTACCGACGAATTTTATTTGGAAATTTTCCATGTATATTTTGCATTTGTCTAGAAGAAACCCAACTACCCACTCACCATTTTGGAAATTGCAGCAAAATTATGTGGTTTTTTTTATATAAAAAAATCTTGAAATCTGTGAAATTTGAGCTTGCAATAATAAGTCTGTGTGTGTGTGTGTGTGTGTGTGTGTGTGTTTTTGAGCTTGGAATCTGTGAAGTTGAGGTTTGCAATGATGTGGGTGGTGTTTTTTGAGCTTGGAATATCTGAGTTTTTGAAGTTGCAATTAGGATCTGTGTTTGTGAGGGTGGTTGGAATCTGTTGAATTTTTTAAAGCTTGTAAATCTGTGTTTGTGAGGGTTGTTGGAATCTGTGAATTTTTGAGGTTGCAATTGATCTGTGTTTTGTGTGTGTGTGTGTGTGTGTGTGTGTGTGAGGTGGCTTGGAATGTGTGAATTTTGAGCTTGCAAATCTGTCTGTGTATATATGAAGTTGTTGTTGTTGTGAGATTTTTGTACTTTGTTGCTGGTGTAAGTTGTTGTTGCTGTTGTTGTTGTGAGGAGTTTGTCCTTTGTTTCTGGGTTACTTTACTGATACTGGGTTTTGCTGTTGGAAAAAGCTTGGCTTCGAGCTTGGCTCGGCTTTCGTGGGTGCTTGCTTTCGTGGGTGTTTTCTATTTTTCTCTGTCTCTGTCTCTCTCTTTGGCTAAGAAGAAAGGTTGCAAAGAATTTGCACAAGTCATTCTGTTGTGACAACTCCCGCAAGTAAGCGGAAGAAGAAGAAGAAGAAGAAGAGGACGAGGAGCGTCGTGGAGCTTTGGCAGTAATACAGCAATATGCGTTGCTTATCGAGAATGAGTACGGAGAGAGGATAGAGAGAGAGAGAGAGAGGCTCCACTCACCCATTGAGATTGAGGTACGAACCGCCCCACCCACAAAGCCCAGAACCATCTGAGAACCTTGAGAAACCTTACAGTAAGCACCATGGAACAAGCAACAACTCCTTGGTCCTCACCATCCCGGCTCACCAAGCTTTCTGTGCGTGATGAACCCTGCAAACTTGTGCAAAGCACTCATCACTGACAGCAAGGGCTTTCCGACCGAGAGAGAGAGAGAGAGAGAGAGCAATATCGATCAAATGGTTCTGCTCTTTTGACGAGCTTTGAGACCCAGAGAGAGAGGGATCATCAAATGTTTCTCCTCTTCTTCTGTTCTTCCATTACCTAATCCATCTCTGGGTGGATGCATATGCTTTGCAGGGTTTTGCAAAAGGGTTCTTGGAGCTTTACTTCACAGCTGAGGAACCCTTTTAGAGCTTCTTCAGGCAGCTTTGGCAGTGTTTACGGAGCAAACAACAACAGGAACAACAACAACACCAAGAGTCCAGAAACGAAGAGCAAGAGGAAATACAGTTGGGTAATAGAAGAACTGTGCTGCTAAAAATCACCATGGCTGGTGTAGGCCTGTTGAATGTGTGGTCTGTTGTGGTCGTGCTACTTATACTCATGCTGGGTATGCTCTCCAAGGTACAGGGAGGAGGGCAACAACGAGCAACACCACCCAACAGTCTCGCACCACTGGACTCCTCATACCCAACAACTCTTCCTCTCATTGCAACCACCAAACCTCATCAGGTCTCAAAGCAGCTCACAAGATCATCAGCAACAGGCATGGGGACTGATTTGTTAACGAATTTAGTTAGTGTTGTGATCATTTTTATTGTGGGCCTCTCAACGGGGTTCTGGTGGCAATTGTCAAGAAGGAAAGTGCAGGACCTGGAGCCAAGTCAGCTTCCTGATCAGCAGCAGCAGCAGCAGCAGCAAGTTCTAAAATTGCACAATTCAGATGCAGAATTTGGCAGCCCTAGAACCCCCCAGATCATATGCAACAGCCCAAGGGAGCAGCAGCTGCAACAAGTTCTGAAGAAGTTCACACTTGAGGAGATTCAGAGCATGACAAACTTCTTTCAAGTGGTTTTGGGGGAAGGTGGTCAGGGGACGGTGTATGAAGCTTCTCTGCCAGGTCCAGAACCAAGGCAAAAAGCTGCAGTCAAAAGGCTTGACCGCAACAAAGCTTTGGATAGGGTCGCCTTGAGCAGCAGCAGCAACAACAGCAAGTCTGATCATGAGGAGGAGGTGGTTGTTAAGAACCCACAAGATTCGACTGAGAAGGAATTCTGGAGTGAACTCTACTGCATTTCAAGATTGAATCATAATAATATCGTGTCATTGTTCGGTTATTGTGTTCAGGAGGATCAGCTTTTTCTCATCTATGAGTTTATGGAGAAGGGTTCACTGAAGCATCATCTTCATGGGCAGAAGAATGGGGGACAGACTGCTGCTGCCATGGGGCATCATCATCATCCCTTGGACTGGAACCAGAGAATGAGGGTGGCAGTGGATGTGGCACAGGGGTTGGAGTATCTGCACAACCATGCAAAACCAACTCTAGTACATCGAGATATCAAGCCAAGCAACATCTTGTTTGATGCTGGAATGAATGCCAAAATTGCTGACTTTGGACTCAGCAAGACACAGTCTCTGGACCCCACTATATCCCTGCGTATCAGGGGTACTCCAGGTTACGTGGACCCTGCTTACTGCACAACGGGACAAGCCACTGAGAAGAATGATGTGTACAGTTATGGTGTGGTGCTCCTTGAGCTTGTGACAGGAAAGAGAGCAATTGAGAAGAACACGAGCTTGGTATACTGGTGCCGCCAGTTTCTACAGGGTGCTGATCCAGATGTGGCACTGGCACTCCATCTCCCCAAGATGGTAGATGTTCAGATCCAACCCACAGAGTATGCCCCACAGCAGCTACTGGAGGTTGTGCAACTGGCAATGCATTGTGTAGACGATGACCTGAATCAACGGCCAAACATGAAGGAAGTTGTGAAAAGGTTGTACATTGCCAATCATCATGAGGAAGCTTTGAGCTCTGATGAAATCAGCACTGAGGTACTTACTGCTCAGCCACTTTTTTAAACCTCCCAATTATACCTGTAACTGCTGCTGCAATGGACAAACTCTCTCCTCAAAATTGAACTCAATTCTTGGCACTTTTTGATGTATGGGCCAGAACCCCTTGCAAAATACAAGTTTCTATGAATTCATATGAGTGATTTTCTAGTCCCCCTGGTATGCTTGACCCTGGAGGTTCCAGGATCAAACATGCACTACAAGAGAATGTGATTTTTCTCACAGAAAAGCCTGCAACTCATGACAGGTGTGAGGTAAACTTTGTGGTTTCATCCATTACAACGAACAACAATATGTGGTGTTTATTGTGGCATTTATTACATTAAAAGGGCAATTTGACGTTAGTTAATGGCACATATTACACAATTTCCAGTGTATCAAAAGCAATGATCCAGAGGTGGCAATTGAAGCTTGAAGTATAAGACCTAATTGTGGTATAGTTTTTCTTTCTTTTTCTTTTGAAAATTGTCTAAACAGCAAAGATGTGGAGTTGACACCTAGATGTTAAATTGGTCTGAGAACTAGCTCCAGATTGCTGGCCAGATCCAAAACCCTATGTACCATCACCCAGCACTTGGTAGTAACCCTAAAGCTAATGGGAAAATTCTAAATTCTGTTGGGCCCCTGGGGCAAATTGTGTTTCTGTGCAGGATTCCTTGACCAACAATGAATCGCTGAATCACACATATGGGAGTCCTGGAGCTCCTCATGCTTACTCTCGAGCTGCAAGCTCTAGCAATGGGTAAGATTGTGCATCTAAACCTTGATTAATTTAACCCCAAGATGATTTTGCCTCATCACCAGTTGGAACCAGTGTTGGGTGGGCATTAGAGAAAATGCAACCAAATGGTTTGAGGTTGGTTGTCACAACCACCCACTTTGATTTTCCAAAATAATTTTGTTTGGTTTTGTAATTAATCACTTTTTTGGGTGTTTGGATCACTCTTTTTCTCTAGGTGGTCAACTTACGAAATCACGGAAACATCTGTCATCATCAAGTACACAGTAAAGAACAAGAAGATTGCTATTAGGTGCAAGATTTGGCCAACAGTGAAAAACCTGGGTATGAACAAAATTGAGGCAACTTTGGACGATGCGCTAATGTGGAAAAAAAGCCTTTGGATTTACAATGCCTGCAGTACTAGGGAATTCATTGTGGATGAGGTGAAGCTCCGGGCTGATTGGCAAGTTGGTCTGAGGTTTAGCCGACATTTGCTAAAGGCTGGTGATCCTCGGCGAGATCAAGGTCCATTTTGTGTTGAGTATTTGGCCTTGAAGGATGAAGAGGGAACGCCCTTAATCGAGTACCATGGTGATAGATCTCCTCTTGTTGCCCCTCATGTAAGTGCTCTGCATCTCAAAGTGTTGGTATATAGAATCAGCAGGAAATCTCTCCCTATGGTTCTCTCATATGAGATTGTTTGTGGTGGTTTGAGAATTAAGCAAGATGGCCAGACTCTAGACTATCTTTAAAAACTGGAGATTTGTCGATGGATGGAGGAGTCTTTTAAGCACTCATGAACAAGTTCAAACATGGCATGTTTTTGTTTTTCACAGAGAGAATCTTCAGCAGAGTCTCTTGTCACTGTCCCTTTACAACGACGAAAGTCATCATCACTTGTGCGAGAGGCATCGTTTCCCAAAAAATCCAGGAAGAGTCTTGCTACTACTCTTGCTCCTCGATGACTGATCGCCACCCGCTTGACAGATCAGCAGTTCTTGTGATTTTGCACTGTTGGCGGGGTGTGTGCCTCCTATGTCCTCTTGCTAGAAGACCCTTTTGTTTTGAAGCCGATCCTGGCTCTGGAGTAAAAAGCTTTCAGAGCCCATGCTTTGGCCCTGAGCAATAAATAAGCTATGATGAAAGAAAGGTCACAGTACTGACACGAAGAAAAGGCGAGATGAGCATTTGAATTGGGTGATCATTATATTATTGATGGAGAACTAGACCATTGTTTCAAAGAGAAAGAGCCTTTGGGTTATAAGTGTCATGGAGGACTGATACATGAGGCACCGGGATCACCTTCATCTCAAGACTCCTTTGAAATTTCAACAGAAAAATTATAGCTCAATTGCAAAGCTGAATTTAAGAACCGATTGGAGACCAACAACATTGAAGAGCAAAAGTTTAAGAGCATTTCATATGCTTGTCAAAGATGATTCAACAACACCACGTAATCGAAGGGTTCTTCATACTCGGAGGTTCCTCTCGCTTCAAAACGTAGACAAAGGTGGGGAAATGTTGAGACAAATTATTTGAGATGATTATGAACTGCAATGTTTAATGTGGTTTGGTAACACATCAATTATTGTATTCTAGGTAATGACAAAGTTTGTACATTAGATGTTTGGTTAGGAGGAAATGTAGAAGACCCACCACCCATTGAGACAAAATTGTCTCCTCTTGTGTACGAATTGATTTCTATTTGTGGCAATTTAACCAATCAATCTTATGATCAACTTTGGATCATTTTGGTGCTTTTGATTTGAGTTGTGAGGCTTTGTGTTGTGAGTAAAATTTGGATGAAAAACCATTCACATGTGTTGGAGCACACTTCTTTGTTTTTCAGGGGGCTAATGTGTTATCACCCATAAACACTTGTTATTTCAAATACCCTTCTCTGAGGGTGTTACCTTGCACAAAGTGCTGACATATTTTTAAATTGTGATACCCAAAGGGTATCATAAAACTTGCCCTCCATATATGCTGAAAAACATGGATATAACCTTATAGATACCCTCCAAATACACTTAGGAATTTTCTCCCCACACTTTACAACATGGAAATGTGCTCCCTTCATTTACTTAACTGAAATAAATGAGGTCACAATTATTTATTTATTTATTTGTTTATTATTATTTAATCAATTTTATGATGTAGGCAAGGTGGGTATTAATCCATAGGAAAGATTTAAAAGTTGGCTACAAGGCTAAATATGAAAGTAAATATTTTTGAACATCCTTTTACATTTTTGGCTACCTACTTGAACTAGGGATTTATTGGCCTTGCATAACTAAGGCAAGGATATGGTGTTTAGGTTCATTATAGAGTATACCTATTAGCTTAAGGGATTTTGGCCCCCTAGGTAATAATAATAGGTCTATATATTTTTATATGAGGATTTTTGAAAGATGATATTTTTGGCTTGTGTTGAAACTTGAGATTAGTTATTATAGAGTTATAATATCTTGAAGGATTTTGGTTTCTTTTAGAGGATTTTTTGAAGATTATATTTTTGCATGTTGAATATTTGAGTTTTCATAATTCTTCTTTTGCCTTAAGATAATTTTAAATGTAAATGGCAAGGCCACATTATGACACACCCTTGTTTTTTTTTGTTTTTTTTTTTTTTTAAATTTTTTTTTTTAGACTCCCGGATTCGTTTTTTACTTTTCTTAAAGTTTTTTTTTTCAGACTCCCGGATTCGTTTTTCACTTTCCTGAAAGTTTTTTTTTTCAGACTCCCGGATTCGTTTTT
>Ga0116227_10011119_pt1 | contig 15286 bp, 3 predicted proteins | sample S1TSphgellanicum_FD_89693 | JGI IMG/M metagenome (GOLD analysis project Ga0116227, IMG submission 89693) | Host-associated microbial communities from peat moss isolated from Minnesota, USA - S1T2_Fb - Sphagnum magellanicum MG | ecosystem: Host-associated > Plants > Peat moss > Unclassified... | reverse complement strand
TATAAATGATTATGTTTATTAAATCTAAGTGACACTAAATAATTATTGTTATAACATAGATTTGTATATTATATAATTTATATTCTTATATTAGAAGAAATCAATTAATTAAATTAATGTAACATTACTTTAAAATCATTGTAATTATTTCAGATAAGAATTAATTAGTATGTGTAGAATTATTTTCTAATTAAACATAGTTATTCACACTTTTTAATTTATAACTTCAAACTTGAGTTGAAAATTTGGAAAAATAATAGTGTAATTAAAATAATTATTTTATTTATTTTAATTTCACGAATTATTATATAATAATATTATCTTAAATTTTTTTGTGATTAATCATCGATGACAAATATTTTATAATAATTATGAAAATTAATGTTATGTTTAACAAATTATTGTATTTATAGTTAATAATTACCAAGAGAAAAAAATTACTTGACCTATAATAATTTTTATAACAATAAATGTAATTATGCAGTAAGTAATGTAATTAGTTGAATAATAAAATTAAAAAAATTCGTGTAAGAATTTACAATCTAATAACAATTTTTAATTCATTACTTATGATTTTAAAATAAATATTTAAAATATTTAACATTTAATTTATAGTCATTAAATTATTTTTACATTAATTATATTATATATAATTTGATCAGATTTTAAAAAGTAATAAAATATTTTTTCTATTTAATTATTTATGAGTTATGTATTATAACTTGTTAGTAACTAGATAGTTAGTTTGTTAAATATTAAGAAGTTATTACTTATTTAAGTAATTGATAATGAGTACTAAATATTTGTAGTGTATAGTTTATAATTTAAATATATGTAAATTTAATGATTATTAATTAAATGATTATCTGATTATCTAGTACTTGAATTGTTTAAAAATCTAAAAACTAAAAAAATAAGGCATGAAGAAAGTTTTCAAATTACAATTTAGTTTGTAAAAAAGTTGCAACTTCAAAACTTATCCCATATTGTTTGTTCTTCATTTCTATTTTGAACATTATATAAACAAGGGGGTGTGAGCATACTATTTCACATTAAGAAATTTGTGCACATGGGATGAATTAATCAAAAGGTTAAACCCAAAACAAAAGAACAAATAATGCACAATTCTAAAATACTTACGTCCTCAACCTACTTATCTATTTAGCTAAGTAGGTATCAAGTTTGACTTACCCATCTAGGTCGGCCTATGTACCTACCTACCTAAGTACCTACCTATATGAGTAGATATTTAACTTAGGAAGGTAGAATCTACCTACTTATTTTTTTTACCTAAGTAAATAGGTAGGTAGGTAGGTAAATATTATAGGCATCTATTTATGCACCTACTTAAGTACATACCAACCTAATATTAATATTTTTAATGCCATGTGGCATATTTACATTGGGCCACATGTCATAATATAAGATAATTCAAGTATTTGAATTGAACGTCCTAGATTATTTCAATATAATAATAATAATAATAATAATAATAATAATAATAATAATTTAAAAATGAAATATTAAAACACGTCGCAACATATGATTTGCCTTCAATTGTGACTAAAATAGTTGCATCTTAGTCGCATGTGACAATACGTATACAATGGGGTCAAAGTATGAAATGTATTTGTTGATTTTTTTTTTCATATAATACCCTTTGTCATTTGCAATTTGTTTATTATATGCGACTTGTCTTAAGTGACTAAAAGGATTTTAGTTGCAAAATGTTTCTTGTAACGAAAATTTAATCGCAAAGAGTAGTCGAAAATACATGTTTTTCTTCTAGTGGATTGCCCCCATGTTATTTTTCAATAGATTCTTGTAGCACACATGTTAACATTTCTAGTCAAATCAATTGCAATTTTCTCAACTTCAAAACTAAAATAAATAAATTCAATTTGAAGTTTATTAACAATGGGATCTACTTGATTCTAGAACAATTAATCACAAAACACACCTAACACAACAACCCTATTGTAGGCAAATAAACATTGAACCAAGGCAAAAAAATTTGTTCAAAAATTTAAAAACTTGAAGTACATATAAGTTCATGACATTGCAAAATTGTACATAATCACAATTGTAATGAAAGTGGCAAAAGATAATAGGTTCATAATGAACCTTAATAGGTAAAATCAATGAAACATTGTAGTAAGAAAATAACAATTCACTCATCAATGATGGTCGAACTTTGATAAATTCAATGGTATCATTTGACATTTTTGACAATGTTTTTAAATGCAACTTTGACATGATGGTGAAACCTACCACTACCATCCTCCTTGATGTAGCAACACTAAACCCTAAATGGTGGGTTTTCTTGTGAAAAGGTGAGTTTTGAATCATTGGATCCTTTTATTGGATTTGTGACATTTGGCATGAGGTGGAAAAAAAAAAAAAATTGCCCAAAAAAACTTGCAAAGAGTCAAAAAACTCATCTACCTTTTGCCCTACTTAATAAATTTGCTTCAACACAAGCTTTTTTCCAAAACTGATGGCATTTTGTTGCGAAGGAAGTAGTGCTATGAAATTATTAATTAATCAATAACTTGATCAATATGCTCAAATTAGTATCTGCAAGCCACCCCTCACATTCATGAATGATCCATTTGGATATCTTTAAAAAACATGAACGAAAATGTTTTTTAAAGTTAGTCAACCTTGTCCTTTCCTTTTTCAACATACTATTAGGGCATGAAGCACAATTCAAAGAAAAAATAAATATTAAATTTTTTTTTTACATCTTCTAGCACAATTTTTTCACAGTATTATTGTTATTTATTTTTGGTTTTGTGCACAATGCAAAATGCTCTCCCTTTCTCTTTGCACAGATGTTGGGCATATTAAAACATTTTTCATCTTGCCCAAGAGTAAACATGACAAAGAGCAATTGTTTTTGATTAACCATAGGAGCTGGTAGATCTTATATATAATTTTGAAGTAAACATATTTTAATCTTTTGGGGGGGTTCATGGTGGCAAAGTTTAATAATGTTTAAACCAGGCAGAGTTAGATAAAAAGTTTGGAGAAAGATAATTTAAATGGGCAGCCCTGAATTTTTTTTAAAAATAAAAATAAATAAATTAATAAATAAATTAAAAAAAAAAAATCTCAAGTTTCACAGCTTCTAAGTAAATTATGTAGCTAGCTAATTTGGCCGAGAAATGTCACACTATTGGGCAAGACTGGGATTTCTGGGTTGTTGTATTGTCAGTAGTGTCAAGGGGGGACTTTTTATATAAACTATTTGGGAATATTTTCTAGCCTCAGCATTTTCCTTCCAACCTTCATCCAAATGTGGAGGCAAATTTGAAAACAAGTTGGATGGAGGGAGCGAGTGCTATGTCAACTATTGCAAAGTATTGGGTCTTGAAAAAAAAAATTAAAAGAAAAAAATTCTTGAGTGTGTGTGTGTGTGTGTGTGTGTGTTCATAAATCTGACAAAAAAAAAAAGGTTAATTCACCTAATTAATTGAAAGATTGATTAACCTAATTTGCCGATAAATAAGGATCACTTTAGACAAGGGTCCAATGAAATAGAACCAACCTATTGGATGAGAGTCATAAATTGAACCCACAACAGGCCTTTAGATGAATTGGATCCAAGACCAAAAAAGTGGCAAATTGAGGCTAAACTTACATGGCACCATTTTGGAAGGAAAATCAATTGATTTGAACCACCCCCCAAAATAATAAATTGCTAAAATGGAAAGCTCGTGATGCAAACCCTAAACCAAGATGCAAACTAGGGTTCAACTCAAGGATCCAAATTTGCTTTCAAATGACTCCAAATTGGTTCCCTAAGAATTTGGACCTGGGAACTCCCATCTAAAGTGGGGCCTTGCAACAAGTGTTCTATAGCTGCACCGAACCTCCTACTCCTCCTCCTCCCTTTCATTGTAAGGAAGTGCAGAGATGGAGGGGATGCTATAAGAACCCTGGCATTGGGACCAGGTGCTGAACTGGATTCTGGGCAGCTGGGCATTATTACATCCAAAGAAACCTATTGTTATAATGTTTGGAGAAAATTTTATTATTAATAAATAAATAAATAAATAATAATAATATGTTTTTGAAGGAAGCATATTAGCCTAGTAATCAGTGATATCAATACTGATCATGTTACATATGACACTGATTTATATCACAAATTATGTTTGGATTAGCAAACATGGTGACATCACTGAAGATCTTCATACAATATTTTGCTGATGAAACGAACAATAATTAATACATCACCACCACTTCAACTTCAACTCGACAGTAGTAGTAGTAGTACAAAAATTGAATTTCCTTGAAGACCAAAAAAACCCACTAGAATAATGAATAATAATCCTCCTCCTCTTATTCTTCTTCTTCTTCTTCTTCTTCAATCCTACAATTTGTCAGTTAAGCTTGTGGAGTTGTAAATACAATGCACATTCGAGTAGTCAGCAGACTGGTACATGTCAGCCAAAGTCGTTTGGATGGCATGTTCAGCGCAACAAATCTGTTGTTCTGTTGTTGCTAGCTGCTTGTAAGAAGAAATGCACATATTATTATGATCTGGAAAAACCTTGATTCAACAGCTAAAAACCAACTTGATCCTGTTTGCTATTATTCACAATGCAAGAACTGGGGGACCAGGAACTGCACGCACTATATAAGCCTATTATATCTGACATATGCCAACCCGACCTGAGTCCCACTTATGGTACTATGGAGGGTTTAGGGTTTAAGGTTCAGGCTCTGCATATATATATATATATATATATATATATGTGCTCACTAGTAAATAATAATAACACTTGTGAGAACATTGTACTTCTGCTGGGTGTTTTTGATTGTGCTAAAGGAAAATAATTCCCAAAGAGAACCGTATCAAATTTCTAGATACTTTGCATCAAACAAATTTCTCATTTATTTTGTTATTACCATCACATGGGTTTCATTTTAACGAAACCCATTCTTTTCTTCATCTGCTATAATGCTATGCAGTGTTTTTTTAGCTAAAAAAATTATCATTTAATTTTCTCTTGTAAATGCAACTAATTTTTATTTTTATTTTTTTCCAAATTTTTTATATGTCAAACTTGAGAAAAAAAACCCCTGCCAGAATGGGTTGGTTTTTTTTTTTTTGTTGTTGTCTTGGGTTTCATTTGATTTGATGTACTTTTTACCTGACTAGATTTCATGAATGCACAAACCTAGACCCACTTTAAAGTATATGAAGGGATTTCCGATGTTCCTCCTGATCATCATTTGTGGGCATGTGCAATGTGAAGTTGGCAAGCTCAGAGGGCCAGCCAGGTAGAGGATTTCTCAAGAGCTACAAGAAAGCAAAAGATACATCAGATTCTTTTGATTGCTTTCCATCTGTTTGGGAGAGCTGGTCCACATGGTGGTGGTGTAGTTGTTAGTAGGGTCTCTGGGTGCTAATGGAAGAGCATCTCCGCCAACACTCCCTATTTGGGTCTCAATAAGTCTATACTAGATCCAATTGTAATCCAACCACATATGGTGTTAATTTTTCCCATCCCCACTCCACTAGTGAGTGCGTGCGTGTGTGCGTTTGTGTGTGTGTTTTTAGTGGCAAAATTTCAAACCATGAAATCCTGAAATAAAAAAAAAAAAACTTGAAATATTCTGTTGCAGATGCCTGGATTTTTTACAAGAAAAACATCTTCAAGAAAATGAAGGGAATTTTGGTTTTTGAAGAAATGATGTCAGAGTTTTTGAACACCTTCTTATTTGGGAGTAGTAGATGATCACTTTGTTGCTTTTTGGAGGTAAAATTGGATAACTTTCTAAAAACTATTGCGAATAAGTGTTAAATTTACCTTGGAATGCTTATTATTGCCTACTCCTACTTTCAAAAATTGAAAAAAAAGAAAAGAAAAGAAAAAAAGAAAAAACCAATCCCCACATATAAATATGAAAAATTGGACAATGTAAAGTGAGAGACTATCTAAATGTCACCACCACTTGAACCAACCATTATAACTAATCAATCAAAATAATCATTTCCTTTTACTGGCCTTCATGGATGCCACTACATCTTGAGCATATTTAGTGTGAGTATTAGTCTATCCAAACCTTGTACTTCATCCAAAATCATGTGTACATGCCATTTTACGTATATGAATAGAGGTACTATATAAGAGCCTCTCCACCCACATCCCCTATTTGGGCCCCTACTAATGCTTATCACATCCAACATACAAGGGTAGTATGATTCCCCCATATCCACTAAGACACTACATAAAGGTCACAAGTCACAACCGAGGCCAATTAAAAAAAAAGTCATTCTCTTTTACCAGCAACCTCAAAGTGTCATGGGCAAAATTAGGAGCTGAAATTGAGTTTCACACAACCCCTAATAAACTACATTTATTTCAAAGCAAGAACAATGCATGAATAGCCTAGTACATAGGTTGGTTCAATAAAAAGGTGCCTAATAATTATAATAATTTTTTTCATTTACTTTCAGCAATAAAAATAGTAATATTTTACAATTAGGCACTATACTAAAGAATGAAGCTAATGTGCTTGAAAGTTTCATTAAGATTTTTGGCATAGCAAGTATATATATTTAAAATCAGCAATTTCAAAAATAATTAATTAATGCCTAACTAGGCTAAGTACTATGCTAATGCACATTATTGACACCTTAAGCATGAATCCTAAAACATAATATAGATGTGTAAAAAATAATGTCATGTGAGCACAACTCTTCAAACCACTAAATTTTTGTAACAATTCTTGTTTGTAGTCATAGTGGCAATCATACATAGGAAGATGTAAAAAAAGTGACAATCATCCCTACAAAGATTTAGCCAAATCTGGCTATAAACAAACCAAATATGAAATTACAAATCTTTAATCCTCATTCTATACTTTTGGCTACACAGAAAAGTCCAAATGTAGAAATTTGACTATTTTTACTTTTTTTCCCTCCCTCAATTCTGGCAATTGAGAAATTGCCAAATCATTTTTGTAATTCTAATGTCCCATGTGTTGATTTCACCCATCCTCAATTGATTAGCCTATTAATTCAAGAAAAAAAAAACCCCCAAATGACTAATTTTACTGAAATTCCAAATCCACTTGCCTATTGAGCTTTCACATCATTTAACAAGGGGTGCATCACACTATGGCCTGGCCATTCACATTGAAAAGTATCTTAAGGCAAAAGAAGAATTATGGAAACTCAAATATTTCACCATGAAAAAAATATAATCTTCAAAAAAGTCCTATAAAAGAAACCCAAATCCTTCAAGATATCATAACTCTATAATAACTAATCTCAAGTTTCAACACAAGCCAAAATATACCATCTTTCAAAAATCCTCATATAAAAATAAATAGACCTATTATTATTATTACCTAGGGGCCTATAAAAATCCCTTAAGCTAGCTACGATACTCTATATTGAATCTAAACACAACAATATCCTTGCCTTGGTAGTAGGCAAGGCCAATGAATATTAAGTATCAAAGTGCCTAACCTAACTTGGGCAGGCAGATATAGGAAGGAGGAGGGTATGTAAGTATGTACAAAACTATAGAGCAAGTGTAAGGTGAAGATACTTTGCTTAGAATTGCCTGGCAAGCAAATTGTCTTTTATCTCTTTGCAGAGGCCAAAGCTTTTGCCAGCCAGCTTCAGGTACTATGGTTTCATGGATTATGTGACCCAGCACCAACCAGTGGAATCCTGTCATATAAACCCTCCTACCACCCAGGGTAACTATGCATGTATGTGGTTAAGTATCATATGTAATAAGTAGGAAGTAAGTGGTTATGATTTTAAGTAGGTAAGTACATTAGGCACTTGATAGCTAGCTACTAGGTAGGTAGGTAGGTAGGTAGGTAGATGTACATGCATGGTTAGTATGTACTATGTAATCACTGTAGTTAGCTAATGACTGTGGTTTAGCTATGAGACCAAAATACAACCAAAAAAAGTGTTTTCTGTCCACACATTTTCATCTATCTTGCATGGTATGCTGCTTGGTGTTTGGTTCACTCTTAGCCATTCCCATGAAACTTAAGTTATTGATCTTAAGGAACATATTGTCATCTAAAGAGCATTTCTAAAGATCGGTGGATGAATGAAAGGTATTATTCAATTGGATGAGGAATAGCAATATAATAATAGTGTTGAAAACTATAACTTTGGAATGGCATTTTGGTGCAAGATATTGCACTCTTCTTCTTAAGGCCAATATTTGGCAAAGTGATTGATTGCCTTTGATTAGTCGGTCAGATTGATTGGTTAAAAAGTGTGAAAATTCAAATGGTGTCTTTGTATAAAGTATTGCTCAAATTTCATGTTTATGGGTGGGGTATGGGAACACTTAAATCAGCACTTGATATCTATGATAAATGTAATAAATATTTGATACCAACCCAACTTGTTCGAGATGCTCTCTACACTAATGGACTTGAAGGAACAACCTGGAAAGCTTTTTATCCTTGTAAAGAGCAGGTCCACCCACATCCCCTATTTGAAAAACCTCTGCTACTCGTGCTTATTATATCCAACATAGAGTGTAAATGGGGTCCCCTGGTTATACCCATAAACACGAAAAAAAGGGGACAATAAAAGATGAGAGACTATTTAAAAGCCACCATGTAAGCTAATCATTATGATTGACCAATCAGAAGTAAGTTAAAAACAAAGAAGAAAAGCATTGGGTCTTGTGGACAGACACCCATGTATCGTATTTTAAAAAAAAAGTTTACATAAAATTGCAATGAATTTTGTCCATTTGCTTCCCAAAATAATATATTAATTAGAAAAAGTCCATAACATTTACCTGTGTGTGGAAATAATATATGATTTCAATTAAGGCATGTAACAAGTAGCAACAGCTGGTGCACACAAGAGAAGAAGAAGAAGGAGAACAAGAAGAGAGGGGTAGTACTAGGTAGGTCTGGTAAGCCATGTTAAGTAGTTCACCAAATGTCTGCCAAAAAATTAAAATGAGAGAGAGAGAGAGAGAGAGAGAGAGAGATGGCCAACTAAGATGGAGTTAGTTGTAAAAGAGTGGCGGGGCCAGCAGAGATCATGAGATGGGAGGAAAAGTGTGGCAGCTGCTGATCTGAGACAATGTCTGTCTGAGCAAGAGAAGATGGAGGGCCATGTGTAGTAGACTAGTAGTACCCAGTGGTGGATGCAAAAATGTTGCAGTGATATGCTGATCAACAGAAGACACCCACCAAAGAAAATTTTAATAATAATTCAAAAAAACAAACCTCACACCTAACCTGAAAGCACCTTGTTGTTGTTGTTGTTGTTGTTCTGTTGATGTGTTTCTTATCCTTCTGTTGTGTATAAACTTTAAACTATAAAACAAGCAGCTCATCATGTAATGGCAAGCTCTGCGAGCTCCGTATGGCAAAGTTCAAACCCCACAACATTAACAGTTCAAATAGGAAATTGCTTCACAAGATGTTCCCAATAAAATGGAACTCGCAGTATTATTGAATCTGCAAACATCTTTCAAAGCTACCGAGGTACATACTATGATAATTCAAATATATATAAGAAATGTTTTCTGAAGTTCCCAATGAAATGATCTTGCAGTCAGAGTTCACAACAATAACACACCTGGGTGATGACTATTCCTCAAAACGTGGGACCGAATACGAAATCTACACATATTGTTCTGTTTGTCACCCCCTTACTTACATACATGCATAGCCAACCAACACATGGGCCAACTGCCCTCACCTGGTGGGATAAGAGAAGCTATTAAAACTTGGGAATAATATTGTTATTGGAAGAAGAAAGTTGGATCAACTCCTTCCTTTCTATGATGACACACACACCTGATTCCTCTTAGCATCACATCCTTCACCAGACACATCCAGACTGATCACTTGTTATGAGGTTTTGCTGCCATTGTAGTCGTCAGTCAGGCAATGTGCGCACACATACATTCCATATGTGAACGAACAATTTGTCATGCTGAGGAGATAAATCTTCGATCGTGCCATAAACCTTCAACCCTAAACCCTCAATACTTTTATTATCTTGGTTCACAAATGCTAAGTAGGCGACAATGCTGTCAGATCTGTTTGTGGTTGAGTTGAACATCAAATCTTCAGAAAAGAAAAGAAAAGAAAAAAAAGAAAAAAAACCATCAAATTTTATTGAGGATGATTAAATTGCATAATTTTTTTTATTGTTAGGTACCCTTCATGTTTTACCCATCAAATTTTCCTTAATGATTGACATGGATGGTTTTTCATTCAAGTGGACTACTTCAAACTTTTTTAATTGCATATGTAACCCTAATATGCAACTAAATGACCTATAGTAATATGCATGCTAGACTACTTACATATCTAAACTACGTACCTATTTGACCTAAGTTTTTATCTATCTATGATTGAAAACACAATAGCAAGAGCCAAAAGGGATGTGGACGATGCTCAAAATTGTGTTTTTGAATTTTTGAAAAATCACAAAAAGAATGCAATGATTTGGATTGTCAATTTTTGTATGGGAGTAGGTCCTTGTTATTTGTAATAGGTGTCACATATGCTACCTAAGTCGAGGTGTAACCTAGGTGTCACATGACATGCCTTAAATGCTTTGTGACTGATGTCATCTAAGCATACATGCTTAATGGCATAGGTGGTCTAGCTTAGGTGCCATATGATTTAGGTTTAGCTTCATGCTTAGCCTAAGCGATACATAGGTTACATTGGGTAATATGTTAAGTTATTAGGTAATAAATTAAGTTCACAAGTAATAGGTTAGGCTAGGTGCTCCATTATATCAAGTTACATGAATAACTAGATAATAGCTAAATGCATAAATAATAGTTATGATTAAGTTGCAACTAGAAAGTTATCCCATATGTTCAGTATTTCATTTTAAATGCACAAGAAACATCGAAAAAACATAAAACAATTAAAATGCAAATGCCATTTGAGATGAGCCAATAAAAAAACAACTTGACTTCACAATCCAAACCCAAAATTAAATAATTTTTTAAACTAGATGCTATGCGATAGGTCAAAGCCTAGCCTAGATGTCATATGGCTTAAAGCTAGGTAACCTAGGTGCCATATAGATATTAGGGCTTAAGAGTGTTGTTGTTATATGATTATGTGGAATCACATACCATTTTCCAATAACTTACATAAGTCATGGTCCTTTTTTTTTCTCTCTTTTAATTTTTTTTTTTGGGGGCAATTCTTTCTGTTGCCCAACTTATGCAAGCTCACACAACCCACATCTTCCAAACATAGGAGTTGCTAAAGGTCTCAAGACACCTTTGATGGGTTGTCTTGATTAATGGATCAAAGTTGTATATATACATTGATGTTTACATGCAACATTAGTTCACACTGTCACAACTCAGGTAGACTTTTTCCAACATTAATATAGTTAGTTGTCATGAGGCCCAAAAAATTTAAAATTTAAATAAATTAAAATAAATTTAAAAAATTAAAAAAAATCATAAGGCAAAGGTTAAAAAAAAGAAAGCTTAGGAGTTGTCAGAAAGTATCCACGTGCATACCTGATCTAACATGCATTTTCTTTTCCCCCCAAAATTGAAAAATCTGACAACATTGCACTCATGAGAGATTAAACATGATGAATGAATGTGGACCTTTTAGTCTGTACATCCATGGATTCTCAGGTGCCCATGTCATGTGTCGGTCTGGTAATGACTTTTGAGGTACTTTCTGGGCAGTGGTTTCTTTTTAGGAATTTTTGTTTGTAGCCAAACTGGCAATTCTCCATAGGAACATGTTGAAAAATTGGCTATCATCACAAAGAAGTTTTAGCCAAATTTGGCTATAAAAAATATAAAGTACAATTCTTTAATCATCTTTCTATATTTTTTGCTACACAATAAAGCTATCTGTAAAGTCACCCTCTTTCACCCCTTATCCCCCCCCCCAGCGGCTTTCACCCCTTATCCCCTCTTTCAGCTACTATTCGTACCCTGTGCACGGTGTTCTTTAGTAAAAGGCGAAAGAATAGTTCGCTTTGCGCTGAGCACGCAGCTGTTTATCCCCTCTTTCAGTGGTATCCGCTAAGTAAGGAAACTTTATTAAATCTGAGTATGAAATGCTGATACTCAGCTTTTCATGCACAAGGTTCAAGAGCAATTATAGTAGTTGTACAGGCAGGAGCAGCAAAAATATATGTAGCTGCAGTGGAAGCGCTCAGGAAACAGGAAAGACTGGATGAAACTCAGTTTACCATCAAAATTGGTGGAAAAACTAGTTTGGGTCCCAGTTGTTTTGTTTTGTAAAATTTCATTCCCAGTTAAGCATTTGATGCCTTATTATGCCGAAAATGGCCATTCTCGCCCCCTAATCGCCTGACTTTACGGCTAACTTGAATGAAAACCAAACATATGAATCTGGCGATTTTCACCCTCTATTTTATTTTTCTCACTTCTGGCAACTAAAAAACCTTCAAAAATCACTTCTTTTTTGAATTTCAATTTTGGACAAAACTTCAACAGTAATTAAAAACACTGTTAATACTCGGTCATAAAACTTGGATATCAATCGAGCTATGTTAGTAAAGTTTAAACATATTTTGAAGCTTTTGTACAAGCTTTACATGTAATAAGGAAATGGGCCTACAATATTCCACGTGTTGAGCTTGCATGGGCAAGATGCGGTTCCATCAGGTGGTAACTGGTTCTATCGCAGCCTTTTCCAGAATGAAGCTGGTTGAATCACATCAAAAGTGGAATTGGCAGAACCAAAAGTGGAACCAGCAGATGACTACCTCTGCACTTACGGAAAAACAAAAAAGCCTGGAAAAGCATTGTCAATGCATATAATTAAGAGATATCAAATATTGACTCTCAATTTCTAATTATCACCCCATTTTTCACCTCATTCCATCATTCATCTTGAGTGCAAAGCCTGAAGCTCATACAAGGAGTCTGAACAAAAAAAAAGTCAAGGAAATTGGTATGATGCTGGTATGCCAATGCTGGTAAATGCATCAAGTCATACTCAGGCAAGACTGGCACAAGAAGGCTGGTATCACCTTCATCATAAAGAGTTTGCAAGACAAATGTGAGAGATCGGTATTGCGTCAGGTCATAGCAAGCTGGTAAGTAAGTTCCTTGGAGCATCTCCATCTCCATTTGGTACTGGGATTTGTCACATTGAAGTTTAGGTACCTATTTGCTTGTTTCCAACCCCACCCATAAAACTAAAATTGAGACTGCACATAGGTGAGAAACTATTATAACAATAGCAAACCACCTGGACGAATCATTATCAGCATCCAGCGAATCAGAGACATGGAGGAGCATCCTGATCATATTTTAATACTCTTCTTTAGTAGTAAGTGTTAATGTTTGCTGTGCCTTTTACCAGCCTGAACAAGCTTCACAAAAATGTTGGGCCAAAACCATTTTGCTAAGCCAAACTGGCATGTTTTGACTTTTCTTCAACCAATTTTAATTTGCAGGGTCACATACTAAGCACAAGTTATGTTTACCCATGTGTAGACCCAAACTTTGCACCAGACCATTTGAAATCTATACATAACTACCAGATGAACACTGATTACAAACAACTTGGTCACTTGATTTTAGGATGCTTTATATGCCCGCCTCATTTTCTTCCTTTGGATTTTGCAACCTATTAAGATCAACCCAATCCTCCAAATACATGAAAGTAATGTTGTGTGTTTTGTGGGTACTTGATTTTGTTAGTAAACCCTAGATATAATTTTTTGAAAATTTGAAATTAGAGTACCACTGGTTCCAGTTTTTTTAGGGGAAAACCAAATGTTAGAATTGAACGACCTTTGGTTCCAGTTATTTCAAAATCTCAAAGAACCAAAGGCTTTTGGATGGTTGTTTTCTATTTATTCATTGTAAGAATGGTTGTTGTTATAGTTGAGAACCAGTTCTATGAGTTTTGAGAATAGCAATTATGAGATTAAAGAACTACATAGGCAACGTCCTACATTAGATGTTTGCAGTGCGCACATCTTTTATGATATGATATATAACATATGTCATGCACACGACACTCAATTTGTTGTCGATTGCAATTGCAAGGTGATGATTTTGTTAAAGGAATGAAGTCCAGGATGAACTAATGGAATGTCTTGCATTATTAGTTGAGCACTAAACACTATGAAACTAACAAAGTCACACACACATGAAAACATACACTCAACTAAGAGTAATAAAAGGTGTGTCACAATGTGGTCTTGCCATTTGCATTAAAACGTATCTTAAGGCAAAAGAATAATTATGAAAACTCAAATATTTCACCATGCAAAAATAAAATCTTCAAAAAATCATCTAAAAATAACCAAAGTCCTTCAAGCTATTATAACTCTATAACTAATCTGAAGTTTCAACACAAGGCAAAATATCATCTTTAAAAATCCTCATATAAAAATAGACCTATTACCTAGGGGCCAAAATCCCTTAACCTATTATACTCTATAATGAATCTAAATACAATATCCTTGCCTTGCCTTGCCTTGGTAGGCAAGGGCAATAAAAGTGTGGTTGATAGCACCTTGGTTTTTGGCCTTAAGTACTTGGATAAAGCCATTTTACAACAATTTTTTACAATATCACCATAATTCACGACATCGTGTGCAATCGTTTTTTTAAGGTGAATTTTCACCACTAGCAAAACCAAAGAAAATGTGACTTGTACCAAAGGTTTTTTTGGGAAAAAATGGCCAAATCTACACAAATGCATTTTCATGAGTTTCCCCCCATCCCAAATCGTCACCCTTATTGTTTCATTTCTTTAACATTTTCATCATGTGAGCGCAATCTCTTTCAAGGACCTTGAGGCCTTCCAAATGCAATGCCATCTTTCATTATTATTATTAGTCACTAAGACATGGCACAACCTTCTCTATGGTTGGACAATATGCATTAAAAGACCCAAAAACCCAACAACATATGTTCGTCATTTAAATGGACATTCATTGGCACTTTTGGAAACTTCGTTGGCATGTGTATAGAAAAAGGATGCAAATGAACACCTCCATGAACTAAACCTAAACCTAACCATAGTTTCCATTAAAACAACCTTTCAAGGAGTTATTTTAATTCCATAGTCCTATAGAAACCACATAGCCTTTTTTTTTTTTTTTTTTTTTTTTTTTTTTTTTTTTTTTTTTTTTTTTTTTTTTTTTTTTTTTTTTTTTTTTTTTTTTTTTTTTTTATTTTTTTTTTTTATTTTTTTTTTTTTTTTTTTTTTTTTTTTTTTTTTTTTTTTTTTTTTTTTTTTTTTTTTTTTTTTTTTTTTTTTTTTTTTTTTTTTTTTTTTT
>Ga0116227_10011118_pt1 | contig 15287 bp, 9 predicted proteins | sample S1TSphgellanicum_FD_89693 | JGI IMG/M metagenome (GOLD analysis project Ga0116227, IMG submission 89693) | Host-associated microbial communities from peat moss isolated from Minnesota, USA - S1T2_Fb - Sphagnum magellanicum MG | ecosystem: Host-associated > Plants > Peat moss > Unclassified... | reverse complement strand
TGCTATTTTAATTACTACTAAAAAGGGTAAGGCAGGTGCCGGAACTATCACTTATTCAACTTCATTCAGGGTAGAGAATTTGTATAAATTTCCTGAAAGCCAACAGGTTTATAGTGCAGGTTCAGTAGGTGGAGTTTTTAATCCAACTGTTTCCACCTACTTTGGGCCAAGTTTTGCACCGGGTACACAGATTTATGATAACATTCACAATTTTTTCCAAACCGGTTATGGGCAAAAGCACAATGTTTCTTTGGAGGGTGGTACCGATAAATTTACCTATCGTTGGTCAAACGAGTACAGCGATACCAAGGGAACCATACCAACTACTACATATACAAGGTTTTCAAGCCGTTTAACAGGTAGCGCGGTGATATCACCATTATTTAAAGTTACTACAACCTTTAACTATGTAAATTCGGTAAATAATAAAGCTAATAAAGCTAATAATGGCGCCTTAATGGAGTTATTGCGTTATCCGGCAAATTATGATATCAGGCAATACCAAAATCCAGATGGAACACGCATAACACGGTATAGTTCAATATATAGCGAATATGATAACCCATTATGGGACGTTTACAAAGATCCAGCACAGGATAAAAATGATCGTTTTATAGGGAATGTTAACTTCTCGCTAACCCCTACAAGTTGGCTTAGTGTTAATGGTATATTTGGTGCCGATATCGCATCGACCGTAGGCTTGCAGGTATATAACGGCCAGTCATATAAAGGGTCTGGATCAGCAACCGCGCCAACCTTGGGTAGTATATTAAACTATCAGGGTTTAACTAAAATATATAATGGATCGTTAGTTGCTACAGCTAAAAACAAAATGGGTCAGTCATTTAGCGGCACTTATATTGTGGGTGCCACCTTTAATGATTTCAACAATACAATCAACTCGCAATCGGGAACTCACTTTTACGACCCTAATTTTTACAGTATCAACAATACGTTAATTACAACACGTAACGCCTTTTTATATGTAGATCAAAACAGGAATGTTGGTGCATTTGCACAAGCTATATTGGGATACAAATCGTTATTGTATGTTACTCTTACGGGACGCGTTGACGGATCATCTAAATTGTATCCTGGCTATAATGCTAATACAGGCACAACTGCTGCGGCTTATCCATATTTTGCCTATCCTTCGGCCAGTATGGCATTTAACTTTACCGAGATAAAAGCAGTGCAAAATGCGTTGCCGTTTATCAATTATGGTAAATTGCGCGTATCCTATGCGTTAACTGGTAAAGAACCGTACAAAGCATACCAAAAAGCAACTAACTATGTTTCCGCCAGCACAACAGGGGGCGGCTACGCACTTGGTGTTAATGCAGGTAACACCGAACTTAGTCCTGAAAAAACTAAGAATTTTGAAACAGGTATAGAGATGCAGTTTTTTAATAACAGACTGGGTTTTGATTTTAACTATTACAATTTACTTAGTGATGGGCAAATCATTAACCCGAGGCTAAGTTATATTAGTGGGTTTGTACTTGAGCAAATGAATGGTGGTACAGTTAGACACAATGGTGTAGAAGTGCAATTAACAGGATCACCTATCAAAACAAAGAATTTTAACTGGAATGCTATCTTGAATTTCTCACATGATAAAGGTACCGTACTTTCTATAGCCAACCAATTGCCTGAATTATATGACTCTGACACCTGGATTGTAGGTAGTGTTAGAAGTGCTGCTTCACCTGGTTATAGTATAGGTACAATTACAGGTCCGCGCTTTGATAAAAACAACGCAGGACAAGTACTTATAAGTCCATCAACAGGTTTACCTGTTATATCTGATGTTAATTATTATCCAATTGGCGATCGCACACCTAAATTTAATCTTGCGTTAACTAACACATTTACTTACAAATCGCTTAGTTTGTCTTTCCTGTGGGATCTTCGTTATGGCGGCGATGTTGTTAATGGAACCGAATATGAATCTTACACAAGGGGAATAAGTACAAAAACGCTTGATAGGGAAGTACCGCGCATTATTACCGGTGTATTAGCCGACGGCTTGCAAAATACCGATCATCCAACACAAAACAATGTAGCCATCATTCCATACGATAACGCGGGTTTTTACACCACAAACGTATCGCCTGAAATGTTTGTAGAGCACAATATTAAAGCGCTCCGCTTGCGCGATGTAACCCTGCGGTATAATTTCCCACCATCATCGTTGGCAAGAATTAAATTTATAAAATCACTGGGTGTGTTCTTTACAGTAACTGATGCTGTATTATTCACTAATTACTCAGGCACAGATCCGGAAAGTAATGCCACTAATGCGTCATCGGGCGGTATCGGGGGCTACGGTATCGATTACGGCAACGTTGGTAAACCTATTGGTTTCAATTTAGGTTTAAATGTTAAATTATAAGGAAATAACGAAGATGAAAAAAATACATAAATTTTTAGCTGCTATTATAGCATTGGTTGTTATAACCGGCTGTAATAAATATCTCGATATTAATTCGAACCCTGCAGTACCCCAGGTAGTTAAGGCCGAGTTGCTTTTACCGCCAATAGAGTTTCAGATGTGTAATGGAACCGAGCAGGATTACACACGATCGATATCAAAAATAACGCAAAATTTAGCTGGTGTTGATGCGCAAAATGCGTCAACAACCCTGTGGGAACAACATGGCTACCCTGGTGCAAGCGATGTTGGGGGTGTTGTATGGCGTATGATATATTTTGACCTTGGCGTTAACCTTGAGAATATGATCAAGGATGCGGTTGCAAACCAAAAATACGAATACGCTGGTATTGGTTATGCTATCAAAGCATGGGCTTACCAGATAGGTACAGACGAATATGGGCCGTTAAATATTACCGACGCTTTTACACCTGGCCAATTAATTTATACTTATCAGGATCAACCCGACGTTTATGCCAAAGTGAGAGAATGGGGCAATTTATCGATTAAGTACATGAACATGACCAGCCCCATTAACTATGCACCAACCCTTTCAGCAACTGCAACTGGCGATGGTATTTATAAAGGCGATAAAACTAAATGGAAAAAGTTTGTTTACGGCTTATTTGCTTTACAATATGGTCATCTGGTAAACAAAGCTGAGTATAAAACTCAGTATGCTGATAGTGTTATTAAATATGTGGGTTTATCTTTTGCTAATGAAACCGAAGATGCATCAATATACTTTAATGCGGCTACGTTTGTAGATGCTAACCCTTTAGGGCCACTTAATGCTGGTAGCGCAAACTCAGGATTGTTAAATTCAACCACTGGATATGGCCGGGCGACAACCACTATTTTAAGTTTGCTAACGGGTGGTGTTAGAGGCACGGCAACGCCGGCGGCCACTACCTCCTTAGATCCACGTTTAAGTAAGTTTTTAATTTCAGGCACAACAACCTCTGCCACTACGCAGGCTTCAGGTATTTATAATGCCGTAACACCTACTCAAGGTGCAAACTCAACTACAGTACCAACCGTTCTGGGTTATTTGCCAAGCGGCCAAACCTTTTATAATGGTAAATATATCTTTACAGATAAAGCGCGTTATCCTATCATGACGTACTCACAATTGCAATTTGCGATGGCTGAAGCTTTACTTATAAAAAATGGTAATGTTGGCAATACCGCAGCAGTTACCGCCTACCGTGCAGGTATTACGGCCACATTCGATTTCTATAATCAGTATGGTCGTACTGCCAACACACCAGACTTGGCAATAACAGCAACTGATATAGCTACCTACATGGCATCAAGTGAAGTTGTACAATTAGCTACTCCAACTGCACTTACTATTGCAGATATTATGCAGCAAAAGTATATTGCACAATGGGGATGGGCTGGCACAGAAACCTGGTGCGATCTGCGCAAGTATCATTACAGTCCACTAGTTTTCCGCACATATTACCAAATACCAACGTCGAGTTTAGTGTACGGTAGATATGCTTACCGAAACAGGCCGCGCTATAACTCAGAGTACGTATGGAATTCGGCCGAGTTAGCCAAATGGGGAGGCTTGGCACCAAATTACAATACTTTGGAAATGTGGTTTAGTCAACCTTAATTTTAATATTAAAAACTATCAGAATGAAAAGAAACTCAATTATAGCTATCAGTGTTGTGTCACTTGCAATTATTGCTATTGGATGTGGTAAAGCACTAACAGACTACGGAAATACACAGAAATTAGATAACAGCTATTCGTTTTTAAAAATCAATTATGAATCCAACTATAGTAATAACCGTTCGGTATGGTTTAAAATAAATGACCAGCGTGTAGGCGGCCCTTTAACCGCCCGCTGGCCTTTTCCGGGGGGTGGGTTTAATACAAGTGGTGCAAGTACCGCTGATGTTATAAGCATTACTCCCGGAGCAACCAAACTATCGGTTATTGTACCTTATAAGTTTGATAACGGATTAGACTCATTGGTACTTTATACAACCACGTTTCAGTTAGACGCGGGCAAAACCTATATTTCTCATATAACAGATACTGCTGCCAATACAAAAAGCATATTAACCTTAGAAAATACAATCCTACCGGATACGAGTTTTGCAAGGATCCATTTTCTGAATCTAATGCCCAATGTACCTGCTATAGACATATATTATGGTGCAGCAGCAGTTACTGCTACCGATCAAAGAAGCGATTCGTTAATGGTATCTAACCTTAGTTATTTGCAAAATAGTGCTGATATCAAAATGAAAGTTACAACACCAAATGGCATATGGAAGGTACGTGCAGCTGGAACCGGTAGAACAAACAATACTATTTCTTCCTACACCAGTACAAGCATACCTTTGAGTCAGCGCGTATTATGTGGCTTTGCCTTAGGTTACAATGGCAAAACATCAGCTGCTCAAAAACCATATATCTCGTTCCTGTTGGTTCGATGATATATTAGAATAGTTTGATTGTGTTAATAGAATGCCGTTAATAAGCAATTATTAGCGGCTTCTTTATTTAAGATCTACCATAGGTGTTACCTAAGTATATATCATTAAGGTAAAGTAGTCAAATTTTTGATCTCATTATTCAACAACAAAGCCTCCCGTTATAAACGAGAGGCTTCTATGACTCATCTTTCCTTAATCAGCCTTCACACCATACTTATCAGCAAACTTTTTATAAAGCTGCTTGTGCAAATTATCAAGATTGATGCTTCTGCCTTGTATAAATGCGGTTTGAACATTAATGCTGATCATATCCAAAGCATCGCCGCCTGAAATGAACAGGTTGGCATCTTTACCGATTTGTAAACTGCCGGTGGTTTTATCGATACCTAGTATCTTGGCGTTGTTCAGGGTGATCATGGATAGAGCCTGTTCTTTGCTTAAACCATAACCAACAGCCTGCCCCGCCTCGAAAGGCAAGTTGCGCTGGCGCCAGAAACCTGTTCCGGTTAAGCCGTATAACACACCTGCATCCTGTAAAATTTTAGGGAGTTTGTAAGGCAGGTAAACATCGTCTTCGTCTTTATCAGGAAGTGTCTGCGTTTCGCGGATAATTACCGGAACGTTGTTGGCCTTCAAAATATCAGCCACCAGGTACGATTCTTTACCACCTACAATCACAACCGATACATTCATCTTTTTACCAAATGCCACCGCCTGAATGATCTCTTTGGAGCCATCGGCAATTACAAACAGTTTTTTAGATCCATCGAATAAACCTTTCATGGCTTCAAAGCGCAGGTTGGTTACTGCTGGTTTTAGTAATTCCGCGTAAGCTTTGGCTTCAACAAAATACCTGTCGATATCATCCAGAACCCGTTGGGCTCTTTCTGCTGGAGATTCAGCTCCAGGCAAAGCTACCTGTTGCCTTCTGCCACGGCCGGCACGGGCAATTGGCCAATTTAAATGGATAGCCATGTCCTTTTTATAAGCGGCATCTTCCCAGTTCCAGGCGTCTAATTGTACTACCGATGACTGACCCGAAATTAAACCTCCTGATGGAACCGGCTGCGCCAGTAAGATACCGTTGGAGCGAACGGTAGGAGTTACTTTAGAATCGGTATTATACGCGATAAGCGAACGGACGTTCGGATTCAGATCACCAGTTTCCGAATCATCAACCGTACCGCGTGCACCTTCTTCAACCTCTACCAAACCTAAGGTGGTCATGGGTGCGATGAAGCCCGGATAAATCTGTTTACCTTTGGCATCAATAACCTGCGCGCCTGCTGTTGTTGGAGCAGCACCACTACCAATTGCTGTAATTTTGCCTTTATCAAAGGCGATATAACCATTCTCGATAACCTGGCCGTTGCCCACATGTATGGTAGCGCCTGTTATTACAATGGCTTGTGATTGTGCTTTGGCAGGAACAATATTGGCCTGCCCGTAGGTAAGGATAGTGCCCAGCAATAATCCTCCGAAACTTAAAAATACTTTTTTCATGATTTTGATTGCTATGCTGTTATTTACCTGATTCTTGTGAATAACCCAAACCTGTTACAAATTGAGCCTGGTCATCTTCGGTGGTTTCGCACTCGTACTGGCGGCGACGTGGGGTAAATGCCCTTGTTGTTGGAGCTCCACTGTTTTTAGCTTCAATCATTTTCTGGATCAGACGGCCCTCTTCAGCTTTTAAAGCTTTTTGCTTGGCGGCGTCTTTTTCAATGTCCCAGTAAGGGATACCGTCAACATAGGTTTTCTCGGCAACAGCGTAAATAGAAAGCGGATCGGCAGACCACACAACCAGGTCGGCATCTTTACCAGCCTTTAAGCTACCAATGCGTTTATCAACGTGCAGCATTTTTGCCGGGTTAAGTGTTACCAGTTTCAAAGCTTCTTCTTCACTCAAGTGACCATAGGTTACCGCTTTACCAGCTTCCTGGTTCAAACGCCGAGCCATTTCGGCATCATCCGAGTTAAAGCCGGTTAATACGCCAACCTCGTGCATCAGCTTACCGTTGTAAGGGATGGCCTCAACAACCTCCATTTTATAGGCCCACCAATCGCTAAAGGTTGAACCTGCAATGTTATGCGCTTTCATTTTATCGGCAACCTTGTAGCCCTCTAAAATGTGGGTAAAGGTATTGATCTTAAAGCCCAGCGAATCAGCAACATGGATGAGCATATTGATCTCTGATTGTACGTAAGAGTGACAGGTGATAAAACGTTTGCCATCCAATATCTCAACCAAGGCATCCAATTCCAGATCACGGCGAACGGTATTGCCTTTTACGGCACGGGCGGCTTTGTACTCTTTAGCGCGGGTAAAGGCATCAATATACACTTGCTCAACACCCATACGTGTTTGCGGGAAACGAACATTAGGGCCAAATTGCTGCGGGTTGTTACTTTGTTTAACGTTTTCGCCCAAAGCAAATTTGATAAATCCATCAGAACCTTCAAACTTCATCTCTTCCGGACTAACACCCCAACGATGTTTGATCAGTTGGTTTTGACCACCAATAGGATTAGCCGAACCATGTAAAATATGCGATGTGGTAACACCACCGGCTAATTGGCGGTACAGGTCGATATCTTCGGAGTTGATCACATCTGCTATACGTACCTCAGCGGTTACAGCCTGTGTACCTTCGTTAATACCTCCTGAACCTGCAATGTGTGAGTGCTCATCCACAATACCTGCAGAAATGTGTTTGCCCGTAGCATCAATAACTTTGTCATTACCTGCTGTCAGGTTTTTACCTACAGCTTTAATCTTGCCATTTTCGATCAATACATCAGCATTTTTCAGGATACCTTCAGCCTCGTTGGTCCAAACGGTAGCGTTTTTGAATAATACGGTTTCTGCTTTAGGCAATTCAGCATTGCCGTAAGCTACAAACGGATATACTACAGGACCTACGTTAGTATTAGGTTTGGTTGCGGTTGCATCGCCACCGCGGCGACCGCCAAACTGGCCTCCGCCAAAACCACCAGAGCCTGCCGCCTGTGCAGGTCCGGTATAAGTAGCCGTCCAATGAGATGCGGTACCATCTGGCAAAACAGCCTCGCCACGGATAGTGATAGGTGACGCTTTTTCGTTATATCCGTTTAAACGGATGGTACCTGCCGGGTTAACTTTTAAATCGAAGTTGATACCAATGGCATCGCCGGTACGGGTAAATGTACCCTGCGCACGTGTGCTATCACGTTCAACACTCAGGCTGTACGAGCCCGGTGTACCGGTAACGTTTAGTTTAATGTTGGATAAGCCGTCGCCATTTAAAGTATAAGCGCCACGCAAATCAGAAACATCCATTTTGCTGGCAACATATTGGCGGCCCTCAATCCAGTTCTCATAGATCACCGCGTCCTTTTTAAACAACGTGTCCGACGCGATAATAAAGTTGGCCATTTTACCTTTAGCCAGAGTTCCAACTTTATCGCTGATACCCAACATGCTTGCCGGTATTTCGGTTAAGGCTTTGAGGGCTTGTTTTTGAGTCAGACCGTAATCAATGGCTTTACGCAGATTTGTCCAAAAATCGCGAGAGTTCTCCAAACCATAAGTGGTTATCGCGAAGTTGATTCCCGCTTTCTCTAAAGCGGCAGGGTTGGTTGGCGATAGCTCCCAATCTTTCATCTGGGCATAGCTTACGTTACGGGCATCAAACGGATCTTCAACATCAAAAGTACCAGGAAAAGTTAACGGAATAATGAAACTGCTGCCTGTAGCTTTCATATCATTAATGCGCTGGTATTCTTTACCATCAGTTTTAAAGATGTAGGTTTTACCAAACTCCTTAGCTATTTTATTGGCCCGCATAATATTGAGCGGATCGGTAGCTTCAAAAATTTGGGGTAAGCCCTGGGTTTTGTTAAATTCATCTAAAGAGATATTGTATTCCTCCTTTTGAGTTTTATACCATTGTGCATCATAATAAGTTTGACGCAATAAAGCAATGCTACCCATTAAAGATGATGGATAATTGGTAGCCGCTGTACCCTTACTAAAAGAGTAATGCGCAGCAGCCTGATCGTTCAGAATAACAAAGTTATCGCGCTCATCGCCTAACGTTACAGCCATTGATGTACCGCGCGCAATACCATCGTGTATCAGAGATTGCACTACACCGAAACCGTTCTTTTTCAGATCGGCCGCTTTGGTAGCATCTGCATGAAAGACAGCTTTGGCGCTCATTTCCGGCTTGATGGATTCGTTCCATCCGTAGGGTCCTGGTTTGGTTGAAACCGGTACAGAAACACGGTTAAATCCGCCACCGCCGCCACCCGGGCCAAATGCCTGGCGTGCAGCTTCCGGCGTGCCGTAGGTTGTGTAAGCATCAATTAAGCTGGGGTAAACAAATTTGCCTTTCAGGTCAACAGTAATATAACCTTTCGGAATGGTGATGCCCGGACCAACGGCTTCAATTATACGATCCTTAACTAAAAGGGTACCGTTTGTAATCGTCTGATCGGCACTAACAACAATGGTTGCATTGGTAAATGCGTAGAGCCCCGGGCGCACATCCCACGAGCCATTAACCGGATAGGTTTGCTGGGCACGTGTGTAATGCATCACCAAAAGGGCAAAGCAAAAGAGTAAGAGTTTCTTCATTATGAGTTCAGTTTTAAGCTCTAATATATCTTTAAAAATCAGTAATTTGATATATTTTTTATTGATAATATATTTGTTACATCGGGTGCTCAATTATCAGCATTAATATTTCTTGTATATTCGCATCAAACATTAATTCATCATGACGGCTTATAGCTTTTTCAAATATTTTCACTCAGGTTTCAGGTATGTAGTAGTAGTAATGGTATTGCTTGCCATTTTACAATCGGTAGCAGGCATGTTGGGTAAAAAGCCATACACTAATGGTAACAGACTCATTAATTTATTTGCCATGATATCGGCACATACCCAGTTGCTGTTAGGTATTGTACTTTACTTTTTAAGCCCGTTTGTACAGTTTGGCGCATCAACCATGAAGGTTGCCGAAACCCGTTACTGGACGGTTGAACATTTAGCCATGATGCTATTTGCGATCGCATTAATTACCATTGGCCATAGCAAATCTAAAAAAGCGGTACTGCCTGAGGCTAAGCACCGTGCGGTGTTTATATTCTATGGATTAGCCCTCCTGATCGTTGTAGTGGCTATTGTCCAGAGTCACCGGCCATTCTTTGGGGTTTCGGCATAAAAAATAATTTGCATAAAAATTTGCGCTTTCAAAAAACTTTCTAAATTTGTGCCCACAATATGATACAAATCACAAATAACCGTACTTGGTGGCACCACATAGTGGCAGCCGGATGATTTGTGTCTATTGAAAAAATCTAATCAATTTTAAACCTAATAGAGAACCCGGCGAAACCCATCGACCGGGTTTTTCTTTTTACATACTTTTACAGCAAACACAAAATGGCACAATATAAATTAACAACAACCTACAAAAAACTACTGGCCGATACCACGACGCCGGTGAGTATATATCTGCGCTTGCGCGACGTTTTCCCTAATGCTTTGCTGTTGGAAAGTTCGGATTACCACAGCCGCGAAAACAGCTTAAGCTACGTTTGCTGTGAGCCTATTGCAGGCTTAACATTGACCGACGGTGAGCTGCAAACCAAATATCCGAATGGTACAAGCAACATCATTGCCAAAGGTGGCTTTGACCTGGTTACCCAGATAGAAGCTTTCATCGCGGCTTTTGATGCCGAAGAAACACCGCTTAAAGTGATCTCGAATGGCTTATTCGGTTACTTTACACACGAGGCCGTTGAGCATTTTGAAACCATCAAACTAAAAGAGGTAGAAAATGATGTAAAGATTCCCGAGATGCAGTATAATATTTACCGCTATATCATCGCGATAGATCATTTTAAAAACGAGCTTTACATTTTCCATAACGAGTACGATGGCGCTCAAAACGAAGGCGGGCTGCAAAAAGTAGAGTTCCTCATCAAGAACAAAAACTTCCCCGAATATCATTTTGAAGCAACCGGCGATGAACGCTCCAACCTCACCAATCAGGAGTTTATGGATATGGTTGAAAAGATGAAAACCCACATTTACCGTGGCGATGTATTCCAGATCGTACCATCACGCGCCTTTTCCAAATCATTCTTGGGCGATGAGTTCAACGTGTATCGTGCTTTACGTTCCATCAACCCGTCACCATATTTGTTCTATTTTGATTACGGCAATTTCCGCATCTTCGGTTCATCGCCCGAAGCGCAGATCACTATCAAAAATCGTACAGCAAGCATCTTCCCGATAGCCGGAACTATCAAACGTACCGGTAACGACGAAAGCGATATTGAAGAAGCACGCCGTTTAGAAAACGACCCCAAAGAGTCTGCCGAGCATGTGATGCTAGTTGACCTGGCCCGTAACGATCTGAGTCGCCATTGCGAAAAAGTAGAGGTTAAAGCCTTTAAAGAGGTTCAATACTACTCGCACCTCATCCATTTGGTATCTCACGTAAGTGGCAAATTAAAACCGGGCGTGTCAAGTTTTAAGATCGTTGCCGATACCTTCCCTGCCGGAACTTTAAGCGGAGCGCCAAAATACCGCGCCATGGAAATCATCGACGCTAACGAGAAAACCAAACGCAGCTTTTACAGCGGAGCCATAGGCTACTTAGGCTTCAATGGCGATTTTAACCATGCCATCATGATCCGCTCATTCCTGAGCAAAAACAACGTGTTGCATTACCAGGCCGGCGCGGGCATCGTAGCCGATTCTATCGCCGAAAATGAACTGCAGGAAGTGAACAACAAAATTGCTGCCCTGCGCAAAGCCATTGATATGGCACAAACTATTAATGCACCAACTATCAGCGAAGCTGTATCTAACTAAACAAACACCATGAATCCTAAGATATTAATTATAGATAATTACGACTCTTTCACTTACAACCTGGTACATCTTGTCAATGAGCTTGGTCTGGAATGCGAAGTTTGTAGAAACGATAAGTTTGAACTGGCCGATGTAGATGCATTCGACAAGATCATCCTTTCGCCCGGCCCTGGCATTCCATCCGAAGCCGGGTTGTTGTTACAGGTGATTGAAAAATACGCGCCGACTAAAAGTATCTTTGGTGTATGTTTAGGCCAGCAAGCCATAGCCGAAGTTTTTGGCGGAACGCTTTACAACCTGAGTCGGCCAATGCACGGTATCGCCACACCCATTAAAGTAACTGATGCTAACGAAGTAGTTTTTAAAGAACTTCCGACCGAAATAAAAGTAGGCCGCTACCACTCCTGGGTAGTATCAAACGATGGTTTACCCGATGTTTTAGAAGTAACCGCCATTGACGAACAAGACGGCTCCATTATGGCTTTGCGTCACAAAACTTACGATGTTCGCGGTGTACAGTTTCACCCTGAATCGGTATTGACCGAATACGGTAAGCAAATGATGGGCAACTGGGTAAACTCAAATTAAGGCATACTACAATGAATATTCTCGACAAAATCGTCATTAATAAAAAAAAAGAAGTAGCCTTGGCTAAAGCTAAAACTTCGATAACTCAACTGGAGCAATCCGAAGCTTTCACTCGCCAAACTTATTCCTTCCGGGACTTTCTGCTGGCGCCAGATCGTACCGGCATTATTGCCGAATTTAAACGCCGATCGCCCTCAAAAGGCATTATCAATGATAAGGTATCGGTTGAAGATGTGACAACAGCATACGCCTCCGCCGGAGCATCGGCACTATCCGTATTAACAGATACCGACTTCTTTATGGGGCAGCAGATCGATCTGCTTAAAGCCCGGGCCGTAAATCAGATTCCTATCCTCCGCAAGGATTTTATGATCGATGAATACCAGATCATCGAAGCCAAAGCCTGGGGAGCCGATATCATTCTGCTCATAGCAGCCATACTAACACCTGCCGAGATCAAGAGCATGTCGGCTTTAGCTAAAAGTTTAGGTTTGAATGTACTGCTCGAAGTGCATAATTTGGAAGAGTTGAAACGCAGCATCGATCCCAACTTAACCGCCATTGGCGTAAACAACCGAAACCTTGCCGATTTTACCGTATCCGTAGAAACCTCGTTCCAGCTATTTGAGCATATCCCAACCGAATTTCTCAAAATATCAGAGAGCGCTATCAGCAATACAGATACCATCAAACAACTCAAAGCAGCTGGATTTAACGGTTTCCTCATCGGCGAAAACTTTATGAAAGAGCAAGATCCCGGTGCCGCTATACGCGAATTTGTAAAAGGCTTATAACATAGATTGGGTACAGCGTATTATTAGCCTGATCTATCCATCAGGTATGAACAATTATAATATATTTGTTTATACCAACGTTGTAAACCATGGCCAATACCGATCCAAAACTAAATAGCAGGCTTTTATCGCTCGATGTATTTCGCGGCTTAACCGTGGCCGGGATGATACTGGTAAACAACCCCGGCGATTGGGGCCATATTTATGCTCCGCTTGAGCATGCCGAATGGAACGGTTGTACGCCTACCGATCTCATCTTTCCTTTCTTCCTGTTCATCGTGGGTGTATCCATCGTATTTGCCATGGAAACTAAAAAGATCGATGCCTCGAATCATAGTAAATTATTACTAAACGTAATTCGTCGCGGAGCCATTTTAATAGGTCTTGGGTGGTTTTTGGCATTATATCCGCACTTTAATTTCAGCACCATGCGCATACCGGGCGTATTGCCGCGCATAGGTTTGGTATTTGCCATCTGCGGAATTATCTTCGTTAAAACAGAACGCAAAACGCAGCTTGTACTGTTCTGGACATTCCTGATCCTATATTTTATCTTAATGACCTTTGTACCTGTACCCGGCACAGGCTACGCCAACCTGCAACCCGAAACCAATTTAGGTGCCTGGGTAGATCGTACCTTAATAGGCAGCGCGCACCTCTGGAAATCATCTGTAACCTGGGACCCCGAAGGTTTATTAGGAACCATCCCCGCCTGTGGCACAACCCTATTCGGTATTCTGATAGGTACTTGGCTTAAACGCAAGGATAAAGACGAAGCCACCAAAATAGCCTGGATGTTCACCGTTGGCTTAGGTGCCGTAATTTTAGGCTTGTTGTGGGATCTGTTCTTCCCAATTAACAAAGCCTTGTGGACAAGCTCATACGTATTATATGCCGGCGGATTAGCCACCGTAGGTTTAGCCTTTTGCTATTGGCTAATTGATGTGCAAGGTTATAAACGTTTCACACAAGCATTTGTAGTATATGGTGTAAATGCCATCACCGTATTCTTCTTATCGGCCTTTATCGTAAAATCATCAGCTCTCATCAAAGTTGGCGATAAGCAGGAAGGCATTCTGCAATATTGTTACCAGCATGGTTTCGCGCCTTATTTTTCGCCGGTAAACGCGTCACTGGCCTGGGCCATTTGCGTTGTGCTCTTTTTTATGCTGATATTAACGTTTATGTATAAAAAGAAGATTATTATAAAAGTTTAGATAGCAAGTTTAATAAAAAGCGTCATTGCGAGCGATAGCGTGGCAATCTCTATGCTGTACAGAGCGGCTCTGCATTTTCGACCTGCTTATGTAGAAATTGCTACGCTATCGCTCGCAATGACGCGTTGGAAAATTCTCACTTCAGCACTTCTCTCGATATCACAATCTTTTGTATCTCTGAAGTACCTTCATATATCTGGGTGATCTTGGCATCACGCATCAAACGTTCTACGTGATATTCTTTCACAAAGCCGTAGCCACCATGTATTTGTACGGCCTCAATAGTAGTTTTCATAGCCACTTCAGATGCGAAGAGTTTTGCCATCGAACTGGCTTGTGCATAAGGTTGCCCGTTATCTTTTAACCAGGCAGCTTTTAAACACATCAAGCGCGCGGCCTCAATTTCGGTAGCCATATCGGCTAATTTGAACTGGATAGATTGATGATCAGATAGCGGCTTGCCAAAGGTTTTACGCTCTTTACTGTAAGCCAAAGCCAGCTCGTAAGCGCCTGATGCTATACCCAAAGCCTGCGAAGCGATACCGATGCGGCCACCTTCCAAGGTCTTCATAGCAAATTTAAATCCGAAGCCATCTTCACCAATCCTGTTTTCCTTCGGTACTTTTACGTCAGTAAACATCAGCGAATGTGTATCGCTTCCGCGGATACCTAACTTATTTTCTTTAGGACCAATGGTAAAACCTTCCATACCTTTTTCTACGATCAGGGCATTAATTCCATGATGTCCCTTTTTAGCATGGGTTTGCGCTATCACCAGATAGGTTGATGCATTATTGCCATTAGTGATCCAGTTTTTTGTACCGTTTAACAGGTAATGATCACCCATATCAATAGCGCTTGTATGTTGCGATGTTGCATCACTACCCGCTTCGGGTTCCGATAAGCAAAACGCGCCTATCTTTTCGCCT
>Ga0116227_10011117_pt1 | contig 15287 bp, 17 predicted proteins | sample S1TSphgellanicum_FD_89693 | JGI IMG/M metagenome (GOLD analysis project Ga0116227, IMG submission 89693) | Host-associated microbial communities from peat moss isolated from Minnesota, USA - S1T2_Fb - Sphagnum magellanicum MG | ecosystem: Host-associated > Plants > Peat moss > Unclassified... | reverse complement strand
GCCTGAAACGCTTACTAGGTAAGCATCAGGGAATTCAGTTCTAATAAGGACTACCAAACCTTGAAACCCTTGCCAGGATTAAGGTTGAGACTTTATCAAACCAGATTAGTCCAAAGTCCAATAATCTATTCTCCCTCAATCCAAAATTCCCAGTCCCCTATTAGCCAAAATCATGGTTTGGGAAGGGGACGACCTCCCCGTCAGCGCCCTCCCCGCAGATGGCACCTTTCCCAGTGGCACGGCGAAATGGGAAAAACGCAATGTCGCCACGGAGATCCCGGTGTGGAATGGGGATGTCTGCGTTCAGTGTGGGAAATGTGTGATGGTCTGTCCCCACAGTAGTATCCGGGGCAAGGTGTATCAGCCTGGGGAGTTGGTAAATGCTCCACCTACCTTTAAATCGGTTGCTGCTAGGGATAAGGACTTTGTGGGGGAAAGATTCACCATTCAAGTTGCCCCAGAAGACTGCATTGGTTGCACCATCTGTGTGCATGTGTGCCCGGTGAAAACTGCCCTGACCATGGCTCCCCAACTTCCCCTGCGGTCACAGGAACGTCAGAATTGGGATTTCTTTTTAGGTCTACCCAACCCAGATCGTCGTGGGTTGAAACTCAACCAGATTCGCCAACAACAACTCCAAGAACCCCTGTTTGAGTTTTCTGGTGCCTGTGCTGGTTGTGGGGAGACACCTTATTTGAAATTATTGACCCAGTTGTTTGGCGATCGCCCGAAATTCCAGTCCCTTAATTCGTCTCATTCCTTAAAAATTGACGAATCAATTCCTTTTCAAACTTCAAACCAGCTAAAATCTCTGTGTAAGCTGCAATATCCTGCCTAGTATTCCTATCGGAAATTCTAGCAACACTCTGGGAAACCTGCGATAACAACTGTAAACAGCTTCCTCTGATTCCGTGGCTTGGCTTGTAGTTTCTGAAAGAGGAATAACTATCCGTTGAGTCAACTGGGAATTAATTTCATGACGCACATCTTCCTTAAACCGCATCAAATAGAAACCACGAATGTCATCAGCGTCATACTCTCGGTAAATTGGGTCAGGTATAGCGGCAGGATCTAACAGAGAGATTAATCGCCCAAAAGTTTCCCTTTTACCATTATGGGGAGTTGCCGTTGTCAGCAACATACTATCTGTGCGCCGTGAGAGTAATCTAGCTAATTTGTGTGCTTGATGATTCTCCGGAACATGTCTGGTTCCTCCCCAGATGCCGACATTTGCCTCAATTCCGGGATTTCTCCCCACAATTCTCAAAGCTTTATAAAATCTAGATTCCGGTGTTTCACACTGCATCAAAAAATAACCCATTAAAAATGCCCGATACATATCCTGGGTAAGGATTACGAGGATTGCGATCACGGGACTTGTGAGAAATCCGGGAATTGAGCTTCTAAAAAGAGCTTGGCACGTCGGAACCCATGGGAATTATCTGGAACCAACTTAGTTTTCCGGGGATCTACAGACTCAATTTGGTCTAGTTGTGTGAGAAAGATAGACTGATGTCCCCGAACTAAGTCATCAACTCCAACTACATGCACTGCTTGCTTAGTACCAGCATCATTTGATGCTTCTATCCGCTGTACTAGCCATTCAGCATCTCGACATAAAACACGCATTCCCGGAGCCAGGGGTGGAACCTCAGACATAATTGATAACCTTGAAGATACAAATTTTCAGTTAACAGAAACTGTGAAGAAGGCAGGAGGCCCCAGGGCAGAGGGTTTGTTCTAGGAGTCTATCCGGCTTCAGACCTACACTGATTGCAGTCCACCAAATCAGAGATTTTGGCGTGGCGCTTCAACCCTTACTCGAAGGCAGCTCCAATGAAAAAATTTTCACCACCAAGCATGAAAGAGGTTTCTTCTCTACACCCTACACCCTTACACCACTCTTTCAAGTTAGAAGGCTCCAGATTATGATTCCTGCCCTCTGCCTCTATGCATAGGAATCCGGTTTTATTCAGAGAAATAATCTGTGTGGGACCTTAACTCTTAACTCTTAACAGGAAAGAGGGGTACAAGTGCACGGAGTTTTTCTAAATCAAATAGGATTCCTATAAGTACTCGCACAAAATTAATTGCTCATGTTTAAATTCTTGATCCTTGATGGGATAAGGCATAGAGCCAAATAAGATGTGAAAATATTTTTGCTTAACCACTTATCCCGTTTTGAGATGGTGCATTCTCCAATGCTTGAAGAATTTTGAGATATAAATTTTCTACTCTTTTAGATTGAACTTCTCCACTTGAGGCATAGTGAGATAAGCCAGGAGAACCGTTAACTTCGAGAATTATATAGTCTGTCATAGGTAAGGTAATATCTGAAGTAATTATGTCCACCCCTGCTAATCTTAGAGCCATGTCTTTTGTCACATTTATTGCTAGTTTTTGGAAATCAGGATGGATATATTCAGTCAAATCTACTGCTTCACCTCCACTGGATAAATTAGCATTGTCTAATAGGGTAACTATAGTATCTTTGGTAACTATACTATTAAGATCTAACCCTTGCCTTTGTAATTTTTTTTGAATGCGGAAATCTTCAAAATTAATACTCTTCTTCCTACCGCAAGCGAAAAAACTTTCTTGTTTTTGATGTAAAAGTTCTAAAATAGTCGATCTCCCATCTCCAATAACAGATAGGGGAATCCTTTGATAAGCAGCAATAATTTCATCATCAAATACCACAATCCTATAGTCATTACCACTATAGAATCTCTCAACGAGGAATACGGAACTAGATTGTAGTATTCTCTCAGCTACTTCGTAGTATTCTCTTTGGTCATAAACTTTGGTTACTAATATGCCTTGGCTGAGATTAAGTGGCTTGACAATTACAGGAAATCCTATGGCATGAGCATAATTAAACCCATCATGGATATTCCTCGGGTTGGCAAGTTTCATACACAATTTTTCATTAAAAAATGTTTTTCCTTCAGTAACTCTATAGCCAAAGTGATTTAAGAAATAACTGCAATAAGCTTTGTCTTTGGCTAGTTCGGCTGAACCAAATCCATTAATATTTAATTTAGTAGTACTAAAAAAGGCTTTATTCCCATTCTTAAAAGTAATATGTCCAACTAACTTATATTCTGGTTCTACTAGAACTACTGCACCTATTTGAGGAGCTACTTTTTGAACTATAGATGTCACCAATGTCATTGTTATAATCCGAGTATAATTTATACATCAAAATTTTAGCTAATTTGCTAATTTTGGTCAATATACTCTAAATTAAGGAGTATGATAACCATAAATTCTTTGAATAAAGATTACTAGCCTAAATAGCTACGGTGTTCTTGAGGGCATTACTCTTGCTCTAGCTGTTACTGGGTTTGCTTGGTATACTTATAAACGAGACAACTAATTTTAGTCCTGGAATTGAGGATTTAGTTAATCCTGATTTGTAACATCAGGTATTGACAAGTTTATAAATATGTAATAACAAGGTGGCATCATTAATTGTAACTCCACTAGTGCATCCCCCTTAAGAGACTCACTAACGCACTTTACGAAGTTTCATCACAGTCAAGATAGATTATTGCTCTAGCTGTTACTGGGTTTGCTTGGTATACTTATAAACAAGACAACTAATCTTAGTCCTGGAATTGAGGATTTAGTTAATCCTGATTTGTAGCATCAGGTATTGACAAGTTTGTAAATATGTAATAACAAGGTGGCATCATTAATTGTAAATGCGCTAGTGTATCCCCCCTAAGAGACTCACTAACGCACTTTACGAGGTTTCATCACAGTCAAGATAGATTATGCCACAAAATACGGATTATCAAGATACCAAGTCAGGAAATCAGGCGATCGCTTACAAAGCTCGTCTGAATAGTTGGGCTGTCGTGCGTTTAGTCCCTGATATGGAACGAGTAGTAGTTGCTAGGTTCCGCTCTCGGTCTGATGCTGATGGTTACATACAGCACTTACGCCAAGAGATACCTAATACTTCCTTTGAACTGATCTTTGACTGTCAACGCCAGGAAGCCGTAGTTTAAAGTTTTTTATCAAGGCTATACTAAAAACGGGTTGGAGCCTTACTTTTAAAATACCTAAGAGATTAACAGGCAAGCTTTTCTTTGCCCAGGCAAAAGTCCAGTAATCAGCCGTTTAGAGTATATCGCTTGATGATAGTGTGTAGCGGTTACTACTTTTGAAGAGAAGAAAAGTATCACTTACCGCTTGTAAGGGCGTAGTTAAAGACGCCCTTACACATTATTGTGTCTGGCTCAGTTTTGACCAAATTGCAACTGATAAACTATTTCCTCTTTTTCTGTGACAATCTTTAAATCAGAAAGGGGTTTAGCAACACAAAGCAATACATAGCCTTGTTTTTGTAATTCTGGACTAACACCCATACCATCACGTTGATCTACAGTCCCCTCGCTAATCTGACCAGCACAAGTTGTACAAACTCCAGCATTGCAAGAATTCGGCAAACTCAGGCCAGCAGCATCAGCAGCTGATAAAATTGTTTCAGTTTCAGGGACTTGTAAAGTATAGATTTGACCTTGGTGCTGAATTTCAACAGTGTATGTTTTAGACATAGACAATAGCAGAAAGTGATAACTGACAGATATAATATTTTATCCGAACAGTAGGTACACAGACAACATTTTATAATTAACTACCCCTAATATTGGCTAAATAAAAATTCCCAAAGAAATTTAAATCCTCTTTGAGAAATGGCCTGCTGCCCATACCCTTGAAGTACATTTGAGAGTATCTGTGACGTTAAATCAGTAAAAACGCTCTCATTTCCCGCTTACCGTGTATTTCTATGAGCATGAAGAATAAAATTCTGCTAGGTATGTTACTGTTCGTACCACTTTCCTTTTTGGCAGAATATCTCAACTTATCTCCTGTTCTCGTGTTCATTACTTCAGGATTGGCAATTATCCCCCTAGCTGCATGGATTGCCAACTCCACAGAAGCAATTGCTGCTGTAGTCGGACCTTCTCTAGGTGGGTTGCTCAACGCTACCTTTGGCAACGCCACGGAGATGATTGTCTCCATCGTCGCCCTGCGTGCAGGTCTGGTAGAAGTGGTAAAAGCTAGTATTACCGGCACAATTATCGCTAACTTGCTCTTAGCCTTGGGAGCAGCGATTTTATTAGGGGGACTGCGCTTTAAAGAGCAAAACTTTCAGCCTGCGGTGGCGCGGATTAACGCCTCCTCCCTGAATTTAGCTCTAGTAGTACTCCTGGCCCCAACTGCCATTGATTTCACATCTAAGGGATTGCAGCTTACCACCATTAACAGTTTTTCCATAGTTGCGTCAATCCTGCTATTAGCTTTCTATATGTTGATGCTGCTGTTTTCCATGAAAACTCACAAAGATCTGTATGAAATCAGAGAAAACCTCCTAGATGAGGGAGAACAGGAAGAAATCGAGTCCCGTGCACAGGGAAAAGAGTTCTGGAAAGGGCTAGCTATTTTGTTGGTTTGTACCCTTGTCCTAGTCTTCGTTTCTGAGGTTTTAGTCACTAGTCTAGAAAAAGCAATTAAAACTCTAGGTCTGACCAATCTGTTTACAGGCGTAATTCTCATTCCCCTGTTTGGTGGCACCGTGGAATATATCACTGCTGCAACCTTTGCCATGAAGAACAAAATGGATCTATCAGTGGCAGTGGCCATGGGTTCAAGTCTGCAAATTGCTATGTTTGTCGCCCCAATTTTGGTGATCATAGGTCAGCTAATGGGACAACCCATGAATTTAGACTTCAACCCCTTTGAAATTTTAGCAGTGGCAATTGCTGTACTCATCACCAACTCCATCAGTACAGATGGAAACTCCAACTGGTTGGAGGGAGCATTACTGCTAATCACCTACGGTGTTGTTGGGGCTGCCTTTTATTTCCATCCCTAACTCACTTTCAATCGCTGAAACATGGCTTCCCGTGCCTGCACCGCCAAGTGATCATCCAAGGGTGGTAAGGCTATAGCTTCTTGATATTTCAAGCGTAAAGCAGTTTGAATTAACCAGTCAGCTAAAAAGGGGTTTTTGGGTAGCAGTGGTCCGTGGGCATAGGTAGCGATCGCATTCTGATAAAATGCTCCTTCGGTGCTATCCTCCCCATTATTGCCCAAGCCATACACCACCCGGCCTAAAGCTTCTACTTTCCCAAGTTTAGTCCGTCCACCATGATTTTCAAACCCCACTAAATACGGTTTACTACCTGTCATCTGTTGTAGTTCCTGTGCTAACAGTGTAGCCGTAACTTCTACAACCAAATTGCCAATACATCGCCGAGTATTTTCCCCAGGATGAATGGAGACTAAATCCAGAATACCCAACCCTTGAATCCGCCGTCCCCATGCTGGTTCGTAGTAATGTCCCAGCAGTTGGGGAGAACCACAGGTAAAGACTCCTGGAGTGCCATTGGCGATTTTCTCCCCCAAAGCTGTGGCTTTCTCACCCTGCAAATCGCGCATGACAATTTCCTGCTGGCGGTCTTGGGCACCACCGCCAACAATTATATCTACGGACTGAATATCTGCGGCTGTGGCATTTTGATCTAGGGGCAGCACTTTAACATCGTATCCCCGCCACTGAGTGCGACGTTCGAGGGTAATCACATTTCCCCGATCCCCGTAAGTACTCATCAACTGCGGGTACAGCCAGCCAACGGTAATTTCTAATTTTCGAGAACTCATAAGCCTTATACTTTCAAGAGCCTGTGCAAATCTAACACTGGTGGCGGAATTTCCGTTTGACTCAATATATTGTGAATTTGCCCTCGGTGGTGGGTTTGGTGGTTAAAAAAGTGTGTGATCAACAAGTTGGCAGGCTCAGTATAAATCGTCCCCTGTTGATTTTTACAAGTAATTGTTCCTTTTAAGAAATCAAAAGTTAAGTTAGCTATGAATGCTTCAATTTGTTCATCTTCTTTGACCCGTGGTCCCCTTAGTTCCGCAAAATCTTCATAGAGGACAGTATCCAGTGGCTGAGATGAAATCTCCTGCCCCTGAAAACGCCCCATCCATATCCGATCACACACCATGATGTGATTTAATGTCCCGTGGATACTTTTGAAAAACGCTGGGCGAGTCTGTTTCCGTTCTGCATCTGAAAGTAGGGCACAAACTTCATACAGCCGCTGATTTGCTAAGGCATTGTAGCGTGCTAACATCTGGAAAGTTTGAATAAGCATATGCCGAGTATAATAATTTTGTATTGTATATAACAGTTTTCTTTAGGATACTAACATAATAATCACCGAAAGGATAATTATTCGCTTTCCCCCCTCTAAAATTGTCGAAACCCCTGATTTATCCTTGAGAAGTTGGGGAAAATGTGAACGGTTACACCAATTTCTTTTCCCTAAGTTTAGTCAATTCTTCTAGTTAGAAACTCTGAATTAACGACTCAATTTTAAATTTTAAAAGTTTGATGGAGATTATCTATGCAACTGGTTGAAGCACCCAATGTTGTCCTAATTGCCGATGAAAATGCAGTCCCCATTTCCCAACTCCCTCCTGTGTGGCAAGACATTGCATCAGGTGTAGCGAGAGTAGGAATTAGCAACCCACTATCTTACGTAGAGATGGCACAGTTATTCCAATATAAGTTGGAGCGAGGTGATATTGACTTATTTAGCGATCGCCCAGAATTAAGTCGTTTTCAACCAGTATTCTCCCAACTATTTGGACAACTAGCATGGGAAACCCTAGAGTTCTACGGACAAGACTTCATCATCGACAGTTATCCCCATTTTACTCACATCCTCCAAGATATTGAGTCAAAAGGGGAGGAATACGTCAATGAACTCAAAGTAGCCCAAATTGCCCTAGAACTTTTCCATGAGTTTGGCTATGAACTACCTGCAAGCTTTTACCATATCCATCTAGCTCCAATCTACCGAGAACACGTTTTTGAAGAACGGGCCCTTCGGTTTGACAAACGGGATCAAGAACACAAGCGAGCTTGGGATGCTATCCTCCATGCCCAGAAAGTATTTGCCATCCAGATGAAGGTCCAAAGCATCGCTGCTAAATACGGTTTTACCTATCAACATGGCTGCGGTTGCAACTCCCACCTCTCTGCCATTGATGCAGCAGCAGGAACATTTGCCTACGAATTAAGCCCCCAAAAGCGTCAGCGGTGGATTCGGAGTTTTGTCTGGACTGCCTGGTATGAATACGCTTTCTTCCCCATTGTCCCCAATACGACCTACTTGGTTTGATTTGGAATCGGGATTGGGGGAGAACAGATTAATCCCATCAGGGGTGAAAAACATCCTAATTTTACCGCCTTTCTTCCCACCCCCTGTCTTGTGTTAGGGACTTCCAGAAATTAAATTATCCCAATTTATGGACTCAACACGACTGTTACTCCCTCTGCTCCCCTGGGAATTCGATATTTTTTTAGTTGGAAGTCCCTTAAGAGTTACGTGCTTATAGCAGGAAGGGAGTAATCTCTCCCTACTCCCCTGCCTCCTGCTCACTCATGACCGAAGTACTGCTCCTTTGAGATTCTTGCCAAAGTTTGTGCAAGAAAAACTCAGTGCGATCGCTCATTGTGGTGACGAAGACGCCAGCAGCATCCTCTGAACTATTAGATAGCCAAGAACCGTACAGGGTAACTTCTAGAAACTCAGCATCACAGGCACACAGGGCAATGATTTCACCATCTCGGTTTACCCCAGCTTTGAGTGCCTCTATTCCTGGCAAGTTAACGGGTAGGAGGAAGGAAGCATTACTGGGTTGAATGTGCAGATTTTGCCCAATTCGCAGCGACAAAATTACTCTCTGTACTACCCATTCTTCGAGGGAGTGAGTCAAGCATTCTAAATTAAAGCTCTCTTCGGTGTAAGTTAATTTCAGCATTCCTTATGCTCTCCTGCTACTCCAGGTTTGCTTGCACATCACTCCAGAACTGTTCGGCAAAGGAAACTGTCGGGTGCATTGGTGCTTTCGGTTTGGTGCGTAACTGCATACCAGCTTCTGCGGGGGTGCGATCGCCTTTATGGGAGTTACATCTTTCACAGGCTGTGACTACGTTATCCCAAGTGTGTTGACCACCTTTGGAGCGCGGCATCACGTGATCTAGGGTCAGCCGTTTGCTGCTACCGCAATATTGGCAACTGTGATGGTCTCGTCGCAACACTTCCCGTCGATTGACTGGGGGGACTTTCCACATCCGTTCGGCAGAAGCGACTTTTAAGCGAATATGTTTTGGCACACGCAAGACCAAGTTGGGTGAGTGAATTTGCCAACCGCTTTCCGCTGTTAAATCTAGTGCCTCCGCTTTATTTGTCACTAACAATACAATTGCCCGCTTAATATTGACCTGACACAGTGGCAAGTAATTTTGAGAAAACACCACTACCGATTGCTCTAGCATCTGCATTGCACTCGTCACAGCTTAACTCCTTATAAAGAAACCCTCGCTTCTGATTTGGTTGAAGCGAGGGTGAGGATTAGACCGAGAAGTTATTTGGTCCTATGTCGGTACAGTCTTTGTTTTTCTGTACCCCCCGCTTCCTGTGTCCTGTGGTTTTTGATTCAGCTCTAAAATGCTGACATATCTAAGATCATAATTACTATCTGTGCCATGTCTTTGATTTTCGTTGCCATCACCCCCACAAAAATACTTCAAGCCAGTGGGTGCTGATTCCCAATTGGCAGCAAATAAATAGATAGAGGTGGGGTAAATGGATTTCACGGAAAATTTCACCTATTGAATATTCCTTTAAACATACTACACTTGTATTACTGTCCTGTCTATACTTTGAAGGAGAAAAAATCATGAATACGATCACTCGCACCCCAACTACTGATATGGAAGTTACCAGCATCCGCTTGGAGCGAGAACTAAAAGATAAACTTAAAGAAATCTCTGGCAATCAGGGATATCAGGCACTAATTCGGGATATTCTCTGGAATTATGTCCAGCAAAAATCAGGGGAGTGGAAACCACGATTTTCGCGATCGGATATACGAGCTAGTATAGCTGCCACAGCCCAGCAGGAAGAACGCTGCGTCCTCACAGGTCAATTAATCCAACCCCAACAACCAATGCTATTAGGATTTACAAGGAATGGCGACATGATACCACTGAGTGTCGAGAGTTTAGGATTGTAACTGAGTATTTTTCTCACAACCCCCGTTTCTAGCGGGGGATTGTTATTTAATGCTAGTCTCCAAGGTATCTTAAGTTGATGGGGAGAGGGAAATGACTGAGAACTGTAGTTTAGACTAAGCAGCAAGAAATGACCCAGCAGTACTGAGTTCAGAAAATACAACCTTCGAGGATAAAGAACCCGCCCTGGGGTCAATTTAGCTATTGGCTTCTGCCAAGGGAGAGGATTATCGGCAACGAGATCACGGGCTGTCTTACATCAGGTCATATAAATCGATTTTTGATTTTTTGTGAGAAATCCGGGTTTTGTTCAAACTTAGGAGCAAGTACAATAAAATTATGATGCTGATCATAAATGCTCCTCCAATCGTTTCGATAATCTTTGGCATTACGCTCTTCCCCGTGCATAGCAAATAAAATTTTAGTATCTTCTCGCAATTTATCAGGTATATAGTAGTAAACAGGGATAGAAGCATTTCCCGATTTAACTCGGTAGGTAAAACATCCTTCTCCTTTTGCGATCACTTGAGAATTACAACCCTTGTTTGAATGTTTTAAAGGTAGATCGGAGGCATTAACAACACTAATTAAACAAAAGCATAAGAGGGCAATTGTTATGAAAACAAGCCACTTTTTAATAATAGAAGATATATTCATGCAATGCGTAAAAATTTTTATCCGTGTACTATATTACCTTCAGTTCTACACCAACGGAATTGAAACAAAAATTAAACGGGTTTCAAGGGAGTATTAAGCATTCTCGATCTTCAATTTGCATGCTGCTGGTAAACTAACAAATGCATTACATATCTAGATCCCACAGAAGAACACCAAAACACTCCCATCCTCCTCCTATCAAGAAGAGCCTCTCTGACCAAGGAAACTCCTGACGCATACCTTCCCACGTAGGGAGATGTCCTTTAGGAGCGTTTGAACGCATCAAGAATATACCAAATAGAGGAGTATTTAGCCGGAATATATATTCAGAAGGGTATTCCTTCCAAAAGCCTGTTTTTTGTCGCCAACCGACAAGATTCCCCAACCTCATAATTGCATTATAGTTATGCTTTCCTTCCACGCCACCACAATATGTTAACCAGATATTTTTCTGAATAGAGAAGCCAAAATGACCATTAGAAGAATCTACCCAGAGTTTGTCAATAATATGAATATCATCATAGGGAAACTTTTTGATGGATTCTTTATCAGCCCAGCTTTCTGTTTCCTTGCCAACTTTAAGCATGACTCTAGTAGTTTCACGGTCAGCTTCTAGCCACTTCTTTGCTGCGAGTAAATTCCGTAGTCGGGTGTAATCCATCATAGCTGTCTTCAGAGTAAGATTAACACCTTGGGGGGATGCAACTGTAGATTTAGGTGGTGCGGAACGTGGAGGAAGGGGCTGTGGTGTGTATAAATCACGCTCAATTTCTTGCAACCGCTGTAAAATTATCTGAGTAGTCTGAGGTCGGTTTCCTGGAAACGGACCCATCATGTCATCAATTAAATCCACCAATGGCTTTGAAATTTGTGGAGCAGCGTGTTCCCAAATTAACTTCCCAGTAAGTGGATCTTCAGATAGATTACAGGGCAATTGGGCAGTTAGTAAATAAACAAATGTGCGTCCCAATGAAAAAAAATCAGATTGGGGTACAGCTTTTCCATTAACTTGTTCTAGAGGGGTAAATCCAGGTGAGATAAAGCGGGTAACACTCTTAGCACCACTAACTTTAACTAGGTAAGTATCCGTAATTTCCCTTGCTGTACCAAAGTCAATTAACACTAACTGCCCATTAAGTCGCCGCATGATATTTGGCGGTTTAATATCTCGGTGAAAATAGTCTTGCTGATGAACTTGTTCGAGAATTTGAGTAATTTGCGTTAACCATTCTAGAGCTTGTTTTTCGGAAATCGGTTGATTATGATTATCCTCCATCCATTGCTCTAAGTTTATACCTTCGATTTTTTCCATAACCAGACAATGAATTGGCTGTTGGCTATTTCTGGGTAAGATCGTGAAGTATCCATCTGACTCTACTCTGGGAATACCGGGATGCCTGAGCTGGTTCAAGACCTCGGCCTCTTTCCGAAAGGATTCTACTACTTTAAGTTCAGTGTTGAGATGCTCTTTAAGTACCTTGAGAATTCTGAGTGTTCCTCTATCATCTACCTCGTAAACATTAGCAAAGCCACTATTAACACTAAGTATATTTTTGACTCGATAACGAGATGCTAGTAAAAGTCCTGTTCCACAGTTGCGACAGATGTTGTTATTTACATTCAAAGGATCAACAGGCTTGGAACACTTGGGATTGATACACAGGCTCATGTTGCTTGCTCCTGATATATAACTGTTCACAGTCCCCCTTATCTTCAACTATAAATTAAGGGTTTCAACAATTTAAGAGGAGGAGTACATAATTATACTGAGATTTATATATTCAGCTTCTTGATAGCGATTATACTTAATTTTATTTACCATCAACTTACGCACCAAATCATGACCGCAAGTTTAATTTATGTACCATAACTTAACTTAGGGTTTTTGGTGTTGCTGATTGCGGTTTGAATTGACTAAACAGAGGCAGAGAAAGTCATATTAGTGATTGGCAGCAGGTCAGGTTAGTGGGGTATGCTTTATTCATGTTGCTCTCTCAGTGCTGTACGTAATCCTATTTTTCGTAAATCTTGATATAGTCAAACCCCCTTTATTTTCCTTGCTCCCTGTGTACCTAAATGTATCAAACTTAAAGTAGAACGATAACAGTAGTTTTTAACACTTAGCTTGAAGAAGTAAATTTTATGCTACTAAATATATTTAATACCTGTGTCCCCAGATCGGAAATTTTGTCAGGAGAACTGTCTTTAGATTTGTTCGCAGCCAAGCTGCGTCTGGTAGTTGACCGGATAGCACAGACCCGAATATTTTTTTTGCCAATACATTTCCGACCGATGGGTTGAAAACTCTGATTAAAGAAGTGTTTGGTCGGTTGGTGGGAGGAAGTATTGGGTCCCCGGTGATTCGGTTAGAAACCAGCTTTGGTGGTGGTAAAACTCATGATGAAATTGCTCTGTGGTATATTACTCAACAGGGACGACACATTGCTCAAGCAGAAAGTCTGTCCAGCGGGAATCAGCAATTCTCAATTTAGGGTTTCATCACATTGGGATTATTGCTCCAAGTGGAGTTCATAATTCTTCATGAATTTTGGGATCGCTGGAATGACGCAAAACCGTTCCAAATTTATTTTTGCTGAGCGGGAATAGATAGGTGGACAACGAAGAATCTCCGGGAAGCTTTCGCTAAGGATTTGAATTTGCCGATTTTACTAGATGCAGAATTAGGGACTTCCAACTAAAAAAATATCGAATTCCCAGGGGAGCAGAGGTAGTAACAGTCCTGTTGATTCCATAAATTGGGATAATTTAATTTCTGGAAGTCCCTTATCTAAATTTAACGCTCGGCGGTACTTCCCAGTATTGGAGAATGACCAAAAGCAAGGGGCAAAAACTAGCCAGTAGTCCCGCAAGCCCTAGCGTCACTAGACCGGATGGTGGCTGGGTGCTAATGGGGGTATCCAATGCATGGCTACAGATTTATAGGTGTGGACATCTCTTCTATGGTGAGGCAGGAATGGAAGCAGTAGCTTCGGCTACATTGTCTACAGGTATAGACACTACTACTCAGGTTAAATTTAGCCCGCCATCAGCCACCAGCACTTCTCCAGTGATATAATCCGCAGCGACCAACATTGCTACAAGATCAGCAATTTCTTCGGGTTTAGCGGCTCGCCTCATTGGGGCGTGATTTTGCCAGATTTCTTTAGCTGCATCCCATTGCTCCGTCATTGGTGTCTCTACTAACCCAGGAGCGATCGCATTAACCCGAATCGCTGGTGCAAGAGTCACAGCCAGCAGTCGCGTCATGTGATTAAGTGCAGCTTTGCTTACAGAATAAGGGATAGACGCTCCTTTAGGGCGGACACCTGCATGAGAACTGATATTGACGATGCAACTCGGATGCCCCTCAGTAGCGCTTTGACGCAGAGCTGATTCTGCCTCAGCAATCAATATCCACGGCGCAATTACATTTACTTTGTATAGTTTTGCCCAGATTTCTGATGTTGCCTGTTTGAGAGCAGTGTGTGGAATAACTTCACTAATCCCGGCATTATTAACAATGACATCAAGGCGACCATGTTGTTTGATCACTGAATGAATGATCTGGCTAGTTTCCTCAGAGTTTGTCAGATCAGCTTGAATATAACTGGCATTTCCCAGTTCTTCCACAAGTGCTGCACCTGCTTGGACTGAAGATTTTGAATGGATTGCAATGGACATTCCTTCTCTAGCAAGACGCCTAGCAACGGATGCGCCAATGCCTGATGTCGATCCAGTGACGAGGGCAACTCGATTCGAGAATGATTGCATCAGATTTTAAGTTCTCAATACTTCTTCAATTGTCCATGTTGCCATACCCCAAAAGACAAAACACTCCTCTTGCCAATTTCTAAGGGTCTATTAGACACACGATGTCTGAAGTGGTGTCCGAGTAGTATCTATGCTATGCAAGGGTTTCAGGCTTTTGGTGTCTGCCGTGTCTGGGGTTGATGTCTCACATTTTGCCCCGTTTTTACATCCCTTCAGCCAGACCCCATCATTCTTTTTCAACCCACATTCCGCACTTCAATATGTAGCATAAGATGCTACGCTATAACTCTCTGGAACGAGTAAATAAAAATACTCATAAGCTTTAAGTAAGCCAACAGTTACGAACTATACAGAAGGTTGCATAGACTATGAATACTTAGTTTCAAGCTTTTGAGAAAACTTAATATACATTGTTTTATCGTGCCAAATTACTGGTTCTTCCGGTAATTTTATGATGGAGCCACTTAGCATTATTATCAAATAATGCATTGAAAACGATGAAAAACTTGTTCTGTAAGAGTTTAAAACTATCAGGCAACAAGCCTTTGGTATTGGGTTTCATAAAAGAGACGGAAGAGCCTATTAAGTTAGATTGTCTCTACAAATACATAAGCATCGAGGGGTAGGGGGAGAAGCAGGGCGAACGCATCTTATTTCTGAGATACTCACTGTGTAAGGATCTTGATCAAAAAATAGGATTTTTGATCAGGCGCTGAAACCATTGTGGTTATGGGGTTTTTATACTTTAGATGCGTTT
>Ga0116227_10011115_pt1 | contig 15289 bp, 17 predicted proteins | sample S1TSphgellanicum_FD_89693 | JGI IMG/M metagenome (GOLD analysis project Ga0116227, IMG submission 89693) | Host-associated microbial communities from peat moss isolated from Minnesota, USA - S1T2_Fb - Sphagnum magellanicum MG | ecosystem: Host-associated > Plants > Peat moss > Unclassified... | reverse complement strand
TGCCGGACGCCGTTTTCAGGCCCCGGACATCAATCGCCCAGCGGCACTTCCACCTCGCCCGGGCGCGTGATGCGGGCCCGCATCGCATCGCCCTGCGCCTGACCCGGGCGCACCGAACGGACGCGAATCCATTCGCCGACAGCCCCGGCCTCCATCGCCTCGCCCGGCTGAGTGACGGCAAAACCATCTCCCGCCACGGCAATCGTCACGGACTCGCCACGCATCACGACCGGGGTCGAGGGAGCGGCAGAAGCCACCTGAGCCGAGCGCACCGGCACGAAAAGGTGCCAACTGCCCGGATCGGGGCACTCCACGACCAGCGAGTCATGCCGCGCATTGCGCCACGACATCGCCAGCGGCGAGCGGCACAGCGCCAGCCGCAAACGACGGTCGGTCGGCAACATCGCGCCGCCCGTGCCGCCCGGAGGGGCGCCCGTAAAAGCAGCCACTTCGCGGTCGATCGCGGCAGGGTCGGTGTAGGCTCCTTGAGCCTGCGCGGCGCTGGCGATGAAAACCATCGGCAGCAGTGCGGAAAGGGAAACGAACGGACGCATAATTATGGACCTGACATGTAAGTGGACAGGGTATGGTCCGATTTAAGCAAACTTCGTGCCATATGAGGGAGAGAGGGAGAAAAGAGAAATGCGAGGGTGTTACACCCTCGCGCTCCCGGGTTTTGTCGGCGCTGCGTGTAGGGTTCGGCGTCAGAGCAAGGTCGCCGCGCCGCAGGCAATAGTCCCTGAGCCGCGCTATCGGATTGAAGGCCTGCGGCGCCTTGGGTGGTTGTGCAGGTGGAGAGCCGAGGCACGCCATGTCGGCACCACTGCCGCTTCGCCGGAAGACCTCATGGGAGCGCGAGGGGGTAACCCCCTCGCATCGTCCTTGCTAACTTACTGAAAAAAATTACTGCGCACCCAGATCATAGGCCAAAGAAGCCAACACCTCGGACGGTGCCCCGGCAGGTTCGGGCTCCATGATGATCCGCGCATGCTGCCCCATCGCCCCGGACTCCTGCGTCAGCCGCGCGATGTTGACGATCGCATGCGACTGGCCGTCAGGCGGATAGCGCAGGGTGATCGTCAGGCGCTGGCGGTTGTCGGGCTGCTGAGACGCGAGCCACGCGGCAATGTCGGGGCCACCGGGCGCCTCGCGCCAGACGGCCAAAGGCTGCGCGCGGATGGGATCGACAAGGTCGGGCGCAGGCTTGGGCGGCGGCGGAGGGGGCGCCGGATGAGCCGCGGGCGCCTTGCCGGCCGGCACGGAAGGCTCGGCCATGGCGGCGGCAGTGACCATGAAGAGGATCAGCGAGAGGTCGGCAAGCAAGGTCTGCCAGCCGACGCCGCCGCGAATGCTCATGCCCTGCCGCCCGGCTGGGCGGCACCCGGCGGAACGAGGCGCGGCGACGGCACGGCGCCGTCAGCGCGAGAGGCGCGCGTGTGAGGCTCGCGGGTGGTCGCGGGGGCGTTCTGGCCGCCCGGGGTGGCCTCGGCGACCTCGGCCTCCAGCCAGTGGGCCAGCGCCTGTCGGGCCTTGTCCTCGTGGATCATGCGGCGCTCGACCAGCCGGGCCAGCGGGGCCAGCAGCAGATGAGCCAGAACCAGGCCATAAAGCGTGGCGTGCACCGCCATGCCGATGGCGCCCATATAGGCAGCACGGTCGACCCCATTGGCGGGCAAGCGCGAAAGCGAGATCAGCGTGCCACCCAGCCCGAAGACCGGCGCCAGCTCGGCCGAGAGGCCCAGCGTGTTCACCGCCGCGATGGCGGGGGCAAGGCGCTTCTGGCGCGCCTGTTCCAGCAGGCCGCGCAGACCGGCGGTGGAGCGATGGGTGACCATGGCGCGGATGGCGGTGTCGAATTCGGCGTCACCGATCAGGCGCGGCTCGGCGCGCAGCAGGCCGTCGCGCTGCATGTCCTGCAGCGCGCGGGCGATGCGGCCGCGCATGGCCTCGGCGTCGAAGGGCTTGGCGATGCCGAAGCTCTGCGCCAGCGCCTTGCCCAGTTGGGAGAGCATCACGCGCCAATCGGTCCAGCCCGCGCGCAGGAAGGTGGCCAGCACCGTCCCGCCCAGCACGATGGCCAGGGTGGAGGGGTCGATCATCGAGGAAAAGTTCATGATCCGCGCGCAGTCCTGATTGCAACAAAGCTCGATTCTAGAGGGCCAGACCGGGTCCGGCAACCACGAGAACGGGGACTTTCAGGGCCTTTTCAGCATCTGGCCGAAGATTGCCGCTTTCCGGCAAAGCCTTGCCGCCCTGCACGGCACCGGCGGCCCGGCACCGGCAAAGGGCGATAAAATTTCCGATCCCGCACAGTCTTTCGCGCATTTGGCACGGCCTTTGCTTTTCATTGGGGGACCGGCCCTGCGTGGCCTTCAGGAGCTTGACGAGACCGCCGATGAGTGACGCCGCCAACAACACCAGCCTTTTTGGCATTCATGGCATGGCGCTCGAACTGCGTTCGCAGCGTATGGGCATGCTGACCTCCAACATCGCCAATGCCGCGACGCCGAATTACAAGGCGAAGGACATCGACTTCACCGCCGCTCTGAAATCGGAGATGGGCGGCACCAACATCGATGCGGCCACCGCCAAGGCGACGCAGTATCGCGTGCCGGTGATGCCCAGCCTCGATGGCAACACGGTGGACCTTTCGACCGAGCAGGTGGCCTTCTCGCAGAATGCGATGGGCTATTCGACCTCGCTCTCTTTCATCAGCGGCCGGGTGAACACCATCACCCGCGCGATCAAGGGGGAGTAAGCCGATGCCCAACATTCCCACCGGTTCGCTCAACATCTTCGACGTCGCCCAGCGCGGCATGTCGGCGCAGCTTGTCCGCATGAACGCGGCCTCGTCGAACCTGGCCAATGCGGGCGCGGTCTCCACCAGCGAGGCCTCGACCTATCGCCCGGTGCGCGCGGTCTTCGCCCAGCAGCTCGATGCCGCCAACGGCCTCTCGACGGTCAATGTGGCGGGCGTGGTGCGCACCGCCGCGACGCCGCTGAAAGAACACAACCCCAACCATCCGCTGGCGGATGCCAACGGCGACATCTTTACCGCCCCGGTCGATGAAAACGCCGAGATGGTCGAAATGCTCGATTCCTCGCGCCAGTACACCAATCTGGTCGAGGCCCTGTCCACCGCCAAGCAATTGATGCTCGACACTGTGAGGATGAAATAATGACAACCGTTTCCTCGACCAGCTCGACTGGCTCCACCACCGGCACGACCAGCAGCACCTCGGCCAGCTCGAACACGCAGCTGGGGATGAAGGATTTCATCAGCCTGCTGACCACGGAACTGCAGAACCAGGACCCGACGGCGCCGCAGGACAACACGCAGATGATCGCGCAGATGGCACAGTTCTCCACCCTGTCGGCCACGACGGGCATGAGCGACACGCTGAGCGGCATTTCGGACAAGCTCGACAAGATCCTGGCCGCCCAGCAGGTCGCCGCCTCCGGCACGACCACGGGCACCACGACCTCCACCGACACGACCACATCCGACACCAGCGGCGCCACCGCCTGATCTTAGGCGCCTGATTTTCGGCCCCATTTTTCCAGAAGGCAGAAACCCATGTCCTATTACACTTCGCTGACCGGCCTGAAGAACGCCTCTCAGGAACTGAACGTCATCTCGAACAACCTCGCCAACGCCGAAACCACCGGTTTCAAGAAGAGCGACATCAACTTCTCCGACATCGTCGGCGCCAGCAGCTACTCCAACGCCAAGACCCAGGTCGGTCTGGGTTCGCTGGTGCAGTCGATCGATCAGGACTTCACCACCGGCAGCGCCAAGCAGACCGGTTCGGCGCTGGATCTGATGGTCAATGGTAATGGCTTCTTCACCGTGACCAGCCCCAGCACCGGCCAGGTGCTCTACACCCGCAACGGTAACTTCACCACCGACGGTTCGGGCAACATCACCGACTCCAGCGGCAACAACGTCCAGATCATGGCCTATAACGCGGCCAGCGGCACCTATGCCACCACGCCCAGCAATGGCCAGTTGCCCACCACCAATGCCGCCGGCGCCAAATACACCGGCGTTCAGGTGAAGGAAGATGGCTCGATCATCGCCGCCTATGCCGATGGCACGACCACCACGGTCGGCAAGGTCGCGCTGGCCAGCTTCGTCTCGCCCACCGGCCTGAAGGAAATGGGCAGCCAGCAGTGGGAAGTGACCGGCCTGTCGGGCCCGGCCACCTATGACGTGCCCTCCTCGGGCGGCAACGGCAGCATCCTGTCGGGCACGCTGGAGCAGTCGAACGTCGACACCGCCACCGAAATGGTCGGCCTGATCACCGCGCAGCGTTATTTCCAGGCCAATGCCAAGGCGATCGACGCGAACACGCAGATCTCCGACGCCGTGATCAACCTGCGTAGCTGATAGACCATGGACCGGCTGATCTACACCGCCATGTCGGGCATGACCGACTCGATGAACCGCCAGCGGGTCATCGCGTCGAACATGGCCAACGCCCAGACCGTGGGCTTTCGCGCAGACATGATCGCCTCCACGCCGGTGACCCTGAAGGGCCCGGCGCTGGAAGCCCGCGCGATGTCCGACGGCGAGGTGCGCGCAGCCAACATGGCGCCCGGCACGGTCAGCGCCACCGGCAACGATCTCGACATTGCCATGCAGGGCAGCGACATGATGAGCGTGCAGGCCACCGACGGGACCGAGGTCTACACCCGCAGGGGTGATCTCTCGGTTTCGCCGACGGGCGTGCTCACCAATGGCGATGGCCTGCCGGTGATGGGCAATGGCGGTCCGATCACCGTGCCGCTGACCAACAAGATCAAGATCGGCCCGGATGGCTCCGTGCTGGCCGTGGATGCCACCAATCCCAATCTGCAGCCCGCAGTGGTGGACAAGATCAAGATCGCCAGCACCGCCGGCAGTCAGATCGCCAAGGGGCTCGACGGCCAGTTTCGCGTGGTGGGCGGCGGCATTCTGCCCGGCAACGACAATGCGCAGGTGATCGTCGGCTCGCTCGAAGGCTCCAATGTCAGTGCCAGTCAGGTGATGGTGGACATGGTTCAGGCCCAGCGCCTGTTCGACATCCGCACCAAGCTGATCTCCACCGCCAAGGATATCGACCAGTCCGGGACCACGCTGCTGCGTCAGTCGTCCGGGTCGTAAGCTTCGCCGGTCCATACAGGTTTATAGAAAGGTTCTGTCATGTCCGCTTCCGCTCTTCAGGTCGCCCGCACCGGGCTCGAGGCTCAGGATACGCGCATGCGCGTCATCTCGAACAACCTCGCCAACGTTTCCACCACCGCCTTCAAGCGCGACCGCGCCGATTTCGCGACCCTGTCCTATCAGGACATGCGCGTGGCGGGCCAGCAGAACACCTCGCAGAACAATTACGCCACCGGCCTCAATCTGGGCACCGGCGTGCAGATCCAGGGCACCTCGCGCATGCAGCAGCAGGGCACGCTGGACACCACCGGCAATGCCTATGACCTGGCCGTCCAGGGCGAAGGCTATTTCCAGGTGCTGATGCCCAGCGGCCAGTTCGCCTACACGCGCGCCGGCAATTTCTCGCTCTCCTCGCAGGGTGAAATCCAGACCTCGGACGGCTATCCGATCCAGCCCGCCATCACCATTCCGCTGGGCTCCACCTCGGTGGCGATCGGCTCTGACGGCACCGTCTCGGCCATCCCGGCGAGCGGCGGCAATGCGGTGCAGGTCGGCCAGATCACCATGGCGACCTTCCCCAACGCCCAGGGCCTGCAGGCCATCGGCGGCAACATGCTTCAGGAAACCACCGCCAGCGGCACCGCGCAGATCGGCACGCCCGGCGTGCAGGGTGTGGGCACGATCAAGCAGGGCGCTCTGGAAACCTCCAACGTCAACATCGTGACCGAACTGGTCGACATGATCGAGTGCCAGCGTGCCTATGAGATCAACTCCAAGATGATCTCCTCGGTCGATGAAATGCTCAAGAACGCCAACCAGACCCTGTAAGTCCGGCAATTGTGAGAATAGCGATGCGTGCCTTTTCCTTCCTCGGGCCCATGACGAGCGTGGCCATGGCGAGCGTGCTGGCCCTGCTGCCCGCCGCCGCCATGGCCGGCAAGCCGCCAGCCGGCTTTTCCGCCACCACCCCGCCGCCGCCCGCGCCGCATGTGGCCGACGGATCGATCTTCAACGCCTCGATGGGTTACAGTTCGCTGGTCACCGGGGCGCAGGCACGCGTGGTGGGCGATGCGGTCACCATTCTGCTGCTGGAAACCACCAGCTCGTCCAAGACCGCCAACACCAAGACCCAGCGTTCGGGCAACGCCAGCATCACCCCACCGACGCAGGGTCCCTTCGCTTTGAACCCCAACGCCCTTAATGCTTCGAGCGGTTCGTCGTTCAATGGTCAGGGCAACACCGCCCTGACAAGTACCTTCACCGGAACGATCGCCGTGACGATCGCCGAGGTGAGATCGAACGGCACCGCCTTGGTGCGTGGAGAAAAGCGCATGTTGCTGAGCCAGGGTCAGGAGTGGATCCAATTCTCCGGAATTGTCCGCCTGAACGACATCAGCATGGACAACACCGTGCCTTCGGGCCGGGTGGCCGATGCCCGCATCGAATATGCGGGTAATGGCGCCATCACGCGCAGCGCGCGCGAGGGTTGGCTTTCGCACTTCTTCAACATCATCAGCCCGTTCTGATGGAGACTTGTCCCATGCCTGCCGTTTCCTCGCCCAGTCCTGACACAAAGCGCCCGATGGCCGCCCGCGTGTTCCACGCGCTGCGCGCGGCCTTGCTCGCGCTTGCCGTGCTGGCCATCCCTTCCCTCGCTCATGCCGAGCGTATCCGCGATCTGGGCACCTTCCAGGGCGTGCGATCCAACCAATTGACCGGCTATGGCGTCGTGGTGGGCCTGAGCGGCTCGGGCGACGACAATCTGGAATATGTCACCTATGCGATGAAGGGCGTGTCGGGCCGCATGGGTCTGAACCTGCCGCTCAACATCTCGCCCAACCTCAAGAACACCGCCGCGGTGATGATCACCGCCGATCTGCCCGCCTTCACCAAGCCGGGTCAGCGCATCGACATCACTGTCTCGGCGATCGGCAAGGCCACAAGCCTGCGCGGCGGCTCGCTGGTGCTGGCGCCGCTCTATGGTGCCGATGGCAAGATCTATGCGATGGCGCAGGGCAATCTGGCGGTCGGCGGCCTGGGTGTGACGGCCAAGGACGGCTCGCAGCTGTCGGTCAACGTGCCCACCGTGGGCCGCGTGGCCGAGGGTGCCACGGTCGAACGTTCGGTCGAGACCGGCTTCGAAACCTCCGACGTGCTGCGCTGGAACCTGTTCACCGCCGACTTCCTGACGGCCCAGCGCGTGCGTGATGCCATCAACCGCCGCTGGCCGGGCATGGCCGCCGCCGACGATGCCGTCAGCGTCTCGCTGCATCTGCCGCCCGGTGCCGACACCCGCTCGGGCATCATGGCCGCGATCGAGATGCTCGATGTCGTGCCCGCCGAGGCGCCCGCCAAGGTCATCGTCAACAGCCGCACCGGCACGGTGGTCATCAACAGCGCGGTGCGCCTGTCGCCTGCCGCCGTCTCTCACGGCAAGCTGGTGGTGCGCATCGATGAAAAGCGCAATGTCTCGCAGCCCGGCCCCTTCTCCAACGGACGGACCGTGGTGACGCCCAACAGCCAGATCACCGCCACCGAGGAAACCGCCCATATCGCGCTGCTGCCCAAGGGCGCCTCGCTCTCGCGCATCGTCGACGCGCTCAACCTGCTGGGGGTGACCCCCTCGGATCTGGTGGCCATCCTCGAGGCGCTCAAGCAGGCCGGCTCGCTCAAGGCGGAGATGGTGGTGATATGAGCGATATTTCCGCAACCGCGGCCAGTGCGGCCTCCTCGGCAGCCTCTTCGGCACTGGGCGGCACCACGCCCAGCGCCAACGGCGGCATCACCGATGCCAAGAAGCTGCATGAGGTGGCCCAACAGTTCGAAGCGATTTTCGTGCGGCAGATGCTGGCTGAATCGCGCAAGTCGAACCTGGGCGACCAGCTCTTCAGCGGCCAGGGCACCGACACCTTCCGCGAGATGCAGGAACAGACCATCGCTTCGGCCACCACCAAGAGCGGCGGCCTGGGCTTTGCCAAGATGATCGAGAAGAAGCTGGCCAGCCAGCTGCATATCGGCACCGGCTCCACCACCCCGGGCGCAAGCGCCCCCGGCGCCTATGGCGCGAACCCCATCGCACTCGGAAAGAAGGACTGACATCATGGCTTCCGACATGCTGAGCATTGCCGCCAGCGGCACCCGTGCCGCCCAGGCCGCGCTGAACGTCACGTCGCAGAACATCGCCAATGCCAGCACCGAGGGCTATATCCGGCGTTCGGTCACCCAAGCGGATGTGGCGACCAGCAACACGATGGGCACCAGCTACGGCGTGGTCACGCTGGGCGGCGTGCGCGTCACGGGCACCGTGCGCAATGTCGACGCCTTTCAGCAGAGCGAGGTGCGCCGCACCGGATCGGATGCCGCGCGCGCCGATACGCTGGTCACCGGCCTCACCAATGTGAACGATGCGGTGGACAATTCGGGCCTGTATGACTCGATCACCGCCTATCAGACCGCCCTGTCCAAACTGTCCGCCAGCCCCACCGACAGCGCGCTGCGCGCCAATGTGGTGGAAGCCGGACGCACCCTGGCGCAGAGCTTCAACCAGTCCGCCAGCGCCCTTTCGGCGACCAAGTCGGGTCTGGCCCAGTCCGCCACCGCCGGAGTGGGCCAGGTCAACACGCTGGCCACCTCGCTGGCCAAGCTGAACCAGACCATCGGCAGCACGCCCGATCCCACCAACCAGGCCGATCTGCTCGACCAGCGCGACCAGCTGCTGTCGCAGCTCAGCCAGTATGGCGACGTCACCACCACCATCGCCAGCAACGGCACGGTGCAGGTGCAGATGGGCGGCACGAGCGGCCCGGTGCTGGTGAGCGGCAACACCGCCAACACCCTCGCGATGAGCCAGGATACGACCGGCGCCATCAGCTATACGGTGGGCGGCTCGGCGCTTTCGCTCACCGGCGGGTCGCTGGCCGGCAATCAGCAGGCGATGACCGCCGCGATTTCCACCGGCTCCACGCTGGACAGCATCGCCAACAGCCTGTCGGCCACCGTCAACGCCGCCCAGGCCAATGGCACGGCGCAGGACGGCACGACCGGTCAGGCGATGTTCTCGGGCACGGGCGCGGCGGGGATCACCATGGCGCTCACCTCTGGCACGCAGATCGCCACGGCGCCTGCAGGCGCGGCGGCGGGCAGCAGCGATGCCAGCAACCTCAATGCGATGATCTCGTCGCTCAAGTCCACGGACATTGCGGGGCAGACCAACAATCTGATCCTGCAGACCTCCACCGCCGTGGCGGGCAACACCACCACGCGCGATGCGCTGGATGCGATCTACACCAATGCCCAGAATGCCATGTCGGCCCAGTCAGGCGTCAGCCTGGATGTCGAGGCGGCCAATCTGGTGCGCTACCAACAGGCCTATCAGGCTTCGGGCAAGGTTATTCAGGTAGCACAGACCCTGTTCAACCAGCTTCTGCAAATTTGAGCGTGAGGACGATCCCATGACCGCCATCAGCACCAACGCCTTCTACAATCAGTCCATCGCCGCGATGGACAAGATTCAGGCATCGACCCAGCAGCTCAGCCAGCAGCTGTCGACCGGCAACCGGCTGACGCATTCCTATGACGACCCCATCGCGGCCGCCCAGATGCGCACGATGCAGGCCGCCGACACGCTGTCCGCCGCCGACACGGCCAATGCCGCCTCGGCCAAGGCCAGCCTGTCGCTGACCGACACCACGCTGAGCCAGTTCACCGACATCATCAGCAAGGTGCAGGCGCTGGCCACCACGGCGGCGTCGGACACCACCAACGCCAGCGACAAGGCCAACATCGGCGTCCAGATCAACGCCTATTACCAGCAGCTGGTCGACCTTTCGAACTCCAAGGACAGCTACGGCAACTATGTGTTCTCGGGCACGGCGGGCAACAAGCCTGCCTACACGCAGGATGCCAGCGGCAATGCCACCTACAATGGCGGCGGCAGCGCCAACGCTATCTCGCTGGGCGGCAGCCTGTCGGTGATCCCTTCGGTGACGGGCCCCGAAGTGATGAACTTCACCACCAGCGGGGGCGTGAGCGGCAATCTGCTCACCTCGGTCAAGAGCCTGGCCGATTCCCTGCAGGCCGGCACGGCCACCTCGGCCACCATGAACGCCAGCGGCGGCGCCTTCGATCAGCTCAACGCGGCGCTCAATCAGGTGACCACCACCCAGACGGTGGTGGGCGCCCGCTCGGCATGGGTCACGACGGCCACCGATGTGCAGACCACCGCCAGCACGGCACGCAAGACCACCGAAGCGACGGTGGGCGGCACCGACTACACCACCGCCACGGCCCAGCTCTCGCAGCAGATGCTGGCGCTCCAGGCGAGCCAGGCGAGCTTTGCCAAATTGTCGAGCATGAGTCTGTTTACCTATCTCAATTAAGATCGGTCTCGAGTAAGACTGGCCCCTGTGCCCGGCCCATGCGGGGGGCGAGCACAGGGCGCATCTGACGTTTCTTCCAGGGGGTTGCTTAATGTTTCCGATCATCGGCCTTGTCGTCCTGTTTGGTGCCGTGTTTGGCGTGTTCGCCATGACCGGCGGCGCGCTGGGCCCGGTCTTCGAAGCGATTCCGCACGAAGTGGCGACCATTGGCGGCGCGGGTATCGCGGCGCTGGTCATCGGCAATGACATGCATGGATTGAAAGCGCTGGGCGGGGGCTTCGGCAAGGTCTTCAAGGGGCCCAAGCACAACAAGCAGGACCATATCGACGTTATCGCGCTGACCACCAAGCTGATGAAGCTGCTGCGCACCGAAGGGCCGGTCGCCATGGAAAGCCATGTGCAGGCCCCCAAGGATTCGCCGATCTTCGCCGAATATCCGCGCCTGCTGGCCAACCATGAACTCACCGACCTGATCTGCGACACGCTGACGCTGATCGTCGTCTCTTCCGGCACGCTGGAGGTGCATGCGGTGGAAGATGTGATGGACAATGCCATCAAGACCCACCTCACCGCGCTCGACCACCCCCAGCACGCCATTCAGGGCCTGGCCGATGCGCTCCCCGCGCTGGGCATCGTGGCCGCCGTGCTGGGCGTGGTGAAAACCATGGGCTCGATCGACAAGCCGCCCAGCGTGCTGGGCGCGATGATCGGCTCGGCGCTGGTGGGAACGTTCATGGGCGTGATGCTGGCCTATGGCATCGTCGCCCCGATGGCCGGCCGCCTCAAGCAGGTGAACGAGGCCGACGAACAGATCTTCCATGCGGTCAAGCAGGTCATCATCGCAAGCCTGCATGGCTGGCCCCAGCCGCTGGTGGTCGAAAGCGCGCGTTCGGGCCTGTCTCACGATTTCCGCCCCGGCCTGTCGGAACTGCTCGACGCACTGCGTGGCCGCTAAGGGGAGCTGACCCATGGCTCCCCCGAAAAAGGGCAACAAGCAGGATATCCCTGCCCCGATCATCGTCAAAAAGGTCACCATCGTTGCCGCCGGTCATCACGGTGGCGCCTGGAAGGTGGCCTATGCCGACTTCGTGACCGCGATGATGGCCTTCTTCCTGCTGATGTGGCTGCTGGGCGCGACCACCGAGAAGCAGCGCAAGGGCATCGCCGACTATTTCACCCCCACCATGTTGAAGATCCGGCAGGGCGGCGCGGGCTCGAACGGGCTGCTGGGCGGCTCCTCGATGGTCGATGCTGACAAGATGCCGCATCGCGCCGGACAGACCGGCAAGCGCCCGATGACCATCCCGCGTGACGCGACGGGCGGCATGAAGGAAGGCGCCAACCAGATCAAGAAGGCCAGCCAGGTGCAGGCCCGCCTGCAGCAGCAGATGAGCGCCAGCGAGAAGCTGAAGAAGCTCTCGCGCGTGCTCAAGGTGACGGTGACGCCGGACGGCATCCGCATCGATCTGATGGATGACGCCGATTTCTCGATGTTCCAGCTCGGCACCACCGTGCTGACACCGGATGCGGTGGAGCTGCTGGCGGCGATCTCGCATGTGCTCAAGACCGAGGAAGGCGATCTGACCATCCGCGGCCACACCGACGCTCTGCAATGGCGCAGCAATGGTCTCATCAACAACTGGTCGCTCTCGGCAGGGCGCGCCGAATCCACCCGCCAGCAGATGATGCGCGACGGGTTGAGCGAGGACCGCTTCCGCCGCATCGAGGGCGTGGCCGACCGCGAACCGCTGATCGCCGACAATCCGCAGGATTCGCGCAACCGCCGCATGTCGCTGCTGCTGGCCAACAGCGTGTCGACGCCGGTGGAACAGGGGCCCGAAAAGCCCGCCGAGGGCAAGGCCGCCCCGGCCGCGCATGAGGCCAAACCGGCGCACCATTAAGCAATCTTACGGAGCAAGGGCACAAGCACCGCTTCACCTTGTTTGCTTACCTCTCGGCAAGACAGGACTCCGCCATTCCGGCGTGATCGCCTCACCTTGCCGAGAGCCAGCATGAACGCGCCGACCTCACCTGCCGCCTTCACCCAGACCGCCGCGCCGCGCGTGGATCTGCTGCCGCATGAGCTGCCGCAGGCGCTCGACTGGTTTCCGCAGGCCAAGGTTCTCAGCCTCGACTGTTTCGACACGCTGCTGTGGCGCGACACCCATGCGCCCCATGACGTGTTTACGACGCTGCCCGGCATCACCCCCATGCAGCGCCGCCACGCCGAGACGGCGGCGCGCAAGGTTTCGGCCTTTGCCCATAACCGCAACGAAGTCTCGATCGGCGAGATCTACAGCCAGCTGATGCCGCGCGCGACACAGGCCGAACGCGACACCGCGATCGCCAACGAGCTGGACGCCGAAGCCAAGGCCTGCTTCGCCTTCGCCCCCACGGTGGAGCTGATGCGCCGCGCCAAGGCACGCGGGGTTCAGGTCATCATCGTCTCCGACACTTATCTCGACGCCACGCAGCTGCGCACGCTGATCGAGCGCGGCGCCGGGGCGGACGTCGCCGGGCTGATCGACCGCATCTTCGTTTCCAGCGCCTATGGCCAGCCTAAGGCGCTGGGCCTCTATCGCGAGGTGCTGCGCAAGCTGTCGGCCAAGCCGCATGAGATCCTGCACATCGGCGACAATCACGGCGCCGACGTGGTGGGCGTGAGTGCCCATGGTGTCGCCACGCTGCATCTCAAACGATTCGTCCCCGAACTGGTCCAGCAATTGCGGCTGGAGGCCGGGATCGGCGCGATGGTCCATCCGATCAGCAAGGCCGTCACCGCCGCCCAGCCGCATCGCGCCACGCTGGCCGCCGCCCTGCCCCTGCAGGAGACGGCAGCCGGACGCCTCGGCATGGCGGTGATGGGCCCGATCCTGACGGGCTATGACATCTGGCTGCGCCGCGAGGCCGAGGAACTGGCCGCCAAGCATGGCGGGCGCGTCCACTGGCTGTTCCTGATGCGCGACGGCTGGCTGCCGATGCGCATGCATGCCGCGCGCGGCGAGGCCGCTCATGCCGGTTTCACATCCCATCCCATCGAGATCAGCCGCTTTACCGCCACCGCCTCCAGCTTCACCGATGAACGCGAGGTGTCACGCTTCTCCGATGAGCAGGCCGGCACGCAGGCCAATGCGCTGGGCCGCCAGTTGCTGGTGTCGCCCGAGGATATCGCGCGGATCTGCAACACGCCGACCCAGGAAGAGGCCTGCTATGCGCTGATGCAGGAGATGCGCAAGACGCCGCGCAAACGCGCCACTGTCGCGGCATCGCGCGCCTTTGCCAAAAGGCTGATCGCCCATGTGCGCGCCGTGGCCGACCCCGCGCCGGGCGACACGCTGATGCTGGTCGATCTGGGCTACAATGGCACGGTGCAGAACCGCATCGACACGGTGCTGGCCGAGGCGCTTAATGTCCATGTCGCGGGCCGCTATCTGCTGCTGCGCGAGGCCAACATGCCCGGCCTCGACAAGCGCGGTTTCCTCGATTTCAGCCATTACGACGATTTCGCGCTGAACGCGCTGACCGCCAATGTCTCGGTGCTGGAACAGCTGTGCACCACCGGCATGGGTTCGGTGATCGACTATACCGACGCCGGAGACCCCATCCGCCGCGCCAATGAGATCGCCCCCGAACAGGTGGCGATCCGCCATGCGGTGCAGGAAGGCGCCATCGCCTTTGCTCATGCCCAGAACGATGTGGTGGTGCGTGGCGAGGCCGGTGGCGATCCGGTCGATCTGTGGCGTCAGGCGGCGACATCGGTGATGGCGCGGCTGATGTTCATGCCGCTCGACCATGAGCTGGCGGTGATCCAGAGCTTCGAACATGACGTCAATCTGGGCGGCAACGATCATCGCGCCTTGTTCGATCCCTCCACGGCGCGCACCGGCTTGCGCCAGCAGGGACTGTTCTATCTCAACAGCAGCGAACGCATGTATCTGCCCGCCGAGCTTAAAGGTCAGGGCTTGGCGCCCCGGCTAACCGTGCTGGCGATGCGGCGCTTCGGCCTGCCCTTCAATTTCGCGGATTTCACCGACAAGACGGTGGAGCTGCCGGTGATCTTCGCCGATGGCCAGACCGGCAATGTGGTCGAGCAGACCATCGCGGCCAGCGCCACGCATGACGGCTTCTATGTTGCCGCCGTCCCCATGGGCGAGGCGCGTTATGGCATCGCGCTGCGGTTGGGCGCCAAATTCAAATGGGTGGAACTCGACAGCGTCAGGATCATGCCTCAGTCCGATTTCCTGAGCGAGAACCTGCCCTTCATCGAAAGGCACATCACCCCCGAGCCGTTGCTCGAAGGGATCGAGCGCGTCACCCCGCGCCTGCTGCACTGCCACAATGAGGCCGGCTTCCTGATGGTGAACCCGCCGACGCAGGTTGCGCGCCGCGAACCGCTGATCCTGCTGGTGGCCTTCCGCCCGCTGACCGACGACTGACGCTTCGCACATTTGAAGAAACAGCCTGAGCGGGCACCTGCCTGCTCGGGCTTTCCTGCGTCCTGCAGACATGCTCCACAACCGCCAAGACCCGGTTCCCATAAGGGAACCGGGTCTTGGGTTATGGGCGCAGCCATCGTGCACAATGGCTGCACAAGGCATGGCCGGGTCGAAGGGCGGGAACGCCCCCCCGGCCCGGCCATAACGCTTACTTGAGCAGGGTCAGCACGTTCTGCTGGCTCTGGTTGGCCTGGGCGATCATCGCGGTCGAAGCCTGCGAGAGGATCTGGGCCTTGGCCATCGCGGTCGATTCTGCCGAATAGTCGGTG
>Ga0116227_10011114_pt1 | contig 15291 bp, 12 predicted proteins | sample S1TSphgellanicum_FD_89693 | JGI IMG/M metagenome (GOLD analysis project Ga0116227, IMG submission 89693) | Host-associated microbial communities from peat moss isolated from Minnesota, USA - S1T2_Fb - Sphagnum magellanicum MG | ecosystem: Host-associated > Plants > Peat moss > Unclassified... | reverse complement strand
GCAAGGCAAGCAAGCATGTTGGACTTAGGGTCTCTTTCCATTAGGCTGTTGTGATCACCGTTAGGACATCTTTCCACTACTATGCTGTGATCACAGATTTTCCATTATGTTTTGTCAAGTAGCTATGCTCACAGTCATCTCACGACTCTACAGGTCAAGGATTGCCCAACTGCAGAAGCTGTGAGTCAAACTGTGACTCCCCATACAATGACATCTCTCCTTTTTTATGAGAACATGAGTACCCAGAGTTCCTAACATGATTAATTACATGTTTTCAACACAATTGCAGCTCTTTGATAGAAAGTGACTGTTCCTGCTGCAAATAACAAGGCCCTATGTCAGTGGTTTTCCATTAGGCTACCGTGAGCACAGCAGACTTTGTGTAATAGTAACTGTGATCACACCAGCCTGATGGATAGAGACCTTAACATCCTGACGGCTGTTTCCACAATTTGAACTTCAATAGTTGTACTTATCTTTGTACCTAAGAAAAAATGCGGAGATGGGCTCAGCATTGAAGATGGGAGTAGAGTCCCCATTAACCAAGCGCAAGATATCGGGCTCCAGATCGGAATAGGTGACAACTGGCAAGCATTGCTTGAAGCTGGCAACGTCGGTACGCCCATTCAGTCCATGTCGCTGCAAGTACTCGACGTTGGCATTGCGAGTCAGAATCTCTTCCAGCTTCAACCGCTGAATTACCTCTAAGTTCTCCGCGACGGAATCAATAAACTCATCCGGATCGAAACCTGAACCAGCACTGGTACTATCGTAGATAAATCCCAGCCGTCTCGAGGGCATCACAAAAGCCGCCGGCCGCTCATGGATAGAACCATCCGGATGATCTAAAGCAGCCTGATCTTTGGATATTGTCGTGCCGCGAGTTATACAACTACTCTCCACAGAACTCTTTGCACGGTCTGCTCCGATACCATTTTTCTCCAATACTACAGTCGATTCCATCTCGCAGATCAGTCTGCTCTACCCACCCTCAAATGCTCGACGAGTCTAAGCCAATGTATATACTATATACTCGCAGTGCAGGCTCTCAGCCGAACCGCTTTGAAACTCTAGTAAAATCGACAAGTTATACAACCAATTTACACTTGCTATGGACTCTTAGAACATCTCCAGCGGTGCTTGGTATGTGACCCTGAAAAAACGTTTCTCACACCCAAGTATTTGTTACTCACCAGTGTCATCAATCAGCTCACACTTGGTATTGTTAATATACTCTAGTGTGCACAAAGTTCTCTGCAGAGGGGAGGGAACTCAATGAGTGTTTTTTTTTTTTTTTGAGGGGCGAATTTTCGCACTGTGGCGACAAAGAAAAACCAGTAAGAATTGTTAAAGGAGGTTTTTTTTAGGAAAAAAGTGACATGTCGCACAGACAAAGAGTTTTATTAATAGTCATGAGAACTAGGCAGAAATCCAGAAAATATGTACTTTACCGTCTGGCGTCTTGCCTAGCGAAATGGTTCATTCCTCTGTTGGATGATCACGAGTCCACCTACTTGACAAAATTGAAAAAAAACAATTGAAATTTCAGTTGGATTTACAGAAACAAAATTGTACTCATCAGTCTTTTTTTTTTATTGGCGAAATTCAAAATAAAAAGATTGAGAATGAAGTTATTTTGGATGCTTTCAATTGCCAAAAGTGAGAGAAAAAATAGTAAAATCGCCAAATTTGAATATTTGGTTTTGAGTGTTTAGCCAAAGATATATAAGGGATGATTAAAGTTTTATACTTCATATCTGGTTTATAGCCAAATAAGGCTAAACTTCTGTCCATAATCGCCACTTTACGGATGATCACCACTTTGGCTACAAAACAAAAATTCTGGGACCCATGAAAGAAGCCTCATAACTGGGTCTCGTAAATGCTCGTGCCAGGATACATTGGGTTCATGATAATGCGGCCGGTGGAGTGAGTGTACAGGTTTGTGAAATAAATGAGCAGTGGCGTTTCTTGGAAGAATGCAGTGCAATAGTAAATGGGGGGGACGGGACGGGTAATCAAAACAAGGCAGGTGAGTGTGGCGTGGTACGTCATGAGCCACTAGAAAGCTGACAAGGTTATTTAGGTGATTTTGAGAGATGGGTATAGACTTTTGTTTTTGTGCAACAACCAATATTCGTTTTTCATATACCAACACTTGATACAAGAAAATAAAAGATCGCCTTACATCATAACTGGAGCTGACACAAGGTATATGCTCACAATTACAACTTCAGTACATGAGCTTCTTGGACTCCACCATGAGCTTCTTACCAGGCAGTGGGCACTACAACTACCATCAATGTTCTTTTGGTCAATTTTGTGTACCAAAATTATGAAGATAGGAAGATTTAGTCAAATTTGGGTATGAGCTAAATATGAAAGTAAAAACATTTAAACATCTTGTGTTTTTGGCTACATACTTAACCCATGTGTAAAAAACTTGCGATTTAAAATTTTTTTTGATTAAATTCTGGCTATCGAAAATCTTTTAAAACACTTGATTTTGTATCCAATAATGGGAGTCCATAGTTGTGACAAATGCTGGTGTTGTATATTACACACAACGACAAACATGACTCATCAAATCAATCAAGCGGAAGCCTTTTTCACATCTAGTCATGAACATCATGATTTGGCACTCAACTGCTAAAGTTACTCATCAAAACAAGTGCAAATGCAAAGGAAGTTTCAGCATAAAGTGCTGAATTTTTTCAAAATTTTGGCAAAACTAAAATGAGTTTAATTCATGCAGAAGTTGCCCAAGTACTACGGTACCAGATGTGCTGTGGCCGTTTCTTTGGGTTGATCATCCTAGCTAACAACAACTCTACAGATGCTTAGTATGTGAACCAGAAAAAGAAAATTGGATGACAGAACATCAAATCATGCGATTTGGCTCAGCAAAATTATTTTCGCCTAGCATTTGTGCATACTGAGTTTGGTAAAGGCCACAGCAAATCCTAACACCTGCCCCAGAAGAGTTTAATAAATATGATCCGATAACTACTCCCTTTTTTTAATTAGCCAACCGTAATGTTTGGCTAATTGGCTAGTTGCAGTCATGGTCTTTATAGCTGGGGTGGGAAAAAAGTAAATAACCAAACTTGACGTGAGAAATATTTTTGCAAGGTCACACAGTAGTGATATATTATGGGCTACAACCAACATGTAGTGAAGTTTTGATGAATTATATATTTTGTGTTATGCGTCATGTTCTGTGGGAAAGATTTGCAAATATGACTCCTCAAGGCGTTGCCTATCTAGAATAAGTACCATAGTCTTCTTTTTTCGGTGGAAAATCATGAAATTGTGACACAAGTGCCATAACATGTAGTTGGTTTTTTTTTCTGTTTTCTTTTTTTCAGCCACGAGGTACTAGTATGTTCATGTGTGGTTAATTCTTAGCAAGTTGTGTTTGCCTTCATAGCATAGTGGTAGTGTGGGAATTGGACTGAGGAGCAAGGAGCATGCAAGCAAGTGGAGGAGGGGAGTGTGGCGACTCAATGGGGACACTTGCAGACTATTGAACGCAAATGATAATGAAGGCAAAGCCCATCAAGGTGGTAATGTTGCCTTGAAGGTAGTTCAAAGAAAAAAAATGCAAGATGGCAAGACAGTAAGGTAGAAGAGGCCAATGTACTTTAATGTGCAACAATGTCAATGTTTAGAGAGGCCTAGCATGGCTTGTGGTCAATGCCAAACAACATTTCCCAACTAATGGGTGAAGGAGAGGCATTGAGCAACCAAGCCAAAGTGCTTCAAGTCCATGTTGGGACCACTATGGAGATTGCTTAGCGACTACACTTTGCATGACCCCATACCAGAGATGCCAGATGAACCTTAAAGCACATTCTTTAAGGACATGAGCAAGGCCCCAAATCAACAACAAAACTCCTTTAACCCTCTAAAGAAGTCCCAAAGAATTGGGAACTCCAAGAGCCCACAAAAACATATCAAGAACAAGTGATTCAAAAAAGTCAACCTACCTCCAACAGCTCCCAACAAAATGCAAAGCAAAAAGGAAAGCTTTCAAAAAAGCTTAGAGTAATGTTGTTGTTTTGAGTCGTGATAGACCTCAAACAACATTGTTAGGAAATCTCCAAAGTCTCCCTAACTTGAAAATCCTAATTTGAGGTATATTGATTTGGAATGCTCACTATGAAGGAAAAGGGGTTTTTTCAAATCCAATTTGATGAAGAACAAGGAGAACAACCATTCTTAGGCCCACTACTCTAGGAAGAACCAAATCACATTTTCAAACCAAAGACCACACATGGCATTTCCTAACTCTAATACAAGGGAACAATTCCAAATTACCCAATTTGATTCAAATTGTTTGCTTTAACTAGTTCATGTGAACATAATCATTTTTTGCAAACAATTGGGAGCCAAATAGGGACGATCATTTTCATTGACACAATATAAACTACAAAACAAAGATGTTAGGCTCACGAATAAAGGCAATGGTGGAAGATTTAGAAAACTTGCCTATCATAGTGATTCTTCCTAAAATTGATAAAAAATGGGAAATAAAGATGAAGTTAGTTCACAATGGCCTTCCCAATTAATGTGCCAAATGTAAAGCCACAAATCACCCAAGTGTGAGATTACCCACAAACAAAATCAACAACATTAGAAGGGGAAAAGTTAGTAGGGAGGGAGAAAGCCAAAAAAAAAAGACCATAAGGAAAGTATTGTTATAAGATTTGAAAACCAACATGTTTATACATAATTTTAACACTTGTTTTGAAGGTATTTTGCATAAAATTGGAAATTAATATTTACTAGTGGGGAACACAAATCTCACGTGGTGCAAGTCATAATAAAAATTATAATTTAAAATGATTGAAAAATGTTAATAAAATTTTCACTTTTCTTTGAATTTTGGTGAGGTGGTCCTTAGTGATGCCACTCAAAGATAGGTTTGCCCAAGTCTGTAACACACCAATTTTTGTTGTGGAAAATGGAGGTGAAGGATACTTGGATCTCTTAGTGGAAAAACAAGGTAAAACATAGACACCCATAAACTTTACCAAAATCTTGGAACCAAAAAGGGGAAAGGCATGGAGGAAGATCACAACCATGACTCACATGACAAATCAAACAACTATGGACCTTCAAAAACTAGTCACCAATGACAATAACAAGGTTAGCCTCTAAACCAATGGCAAGATGTTCAATGGGTCTATAAGTGGGAGGCATCAAGAACTAGCAAAAGCATTTGTAGAATGTTCACAATTATCAAGGTAAAGGAAGAAAACCTAGACTTAATAAAACCAAGTATATTCATTTCAAAAAAAATATGGAAAACATCAAACAATTCTTATAAAATTCAATAGATAAATCAATTGAAATAACATCAATTGGAACCTTGGCTTCAAAAGATAGGATTTTTCAACCTTGTCCAACTCCACAACAAGGGATGTTGCACAACAACTTGACAATTAATGAAGAAATCACAACCCACAAGGAAATAAAGGTCACTCAACCTCCCAAACCAAAAATAATACAACATGACAACATATGCTTAGCATCACTAATTGTGTAAAGTTTAGTGACAAAAGTGGCAAGTGCTAGAAAAAGGAAATGCATCAAAGATTTTTTTATAAAGGTCTTTCCAAAGTTGACATAGATTTGTTGTACGAATACAAGTTCTTAGCCTAAGACTACAAAAAATTAACTAGCTTGCAATTTCAAAAAAGGGAAGCATTTTGGAATGAAGTTACATATTCCATTATTATAGACAAATTCAAAGGAGCGATCAGAATCTTCACCTTTTCATGTTTAACACTATTAATCAAAAAACATGGAGTCATAGTGATAGGAAGAACACAATTCAACACCATATAATTCAATAAGTCAAAATATGGGTGATCAACATCTATGGTCAAAATGTCACAACAACAAGAGCAAAGTTGTGAATACAAATTTAAGTAATTACCCCCTACCGCAAGTGGATTGGATCATTGTTTGAGACTTCAATTTTGTCAAATCTTTAGAAGACAAACAAGGGTAAGCACCCATTACAAAAGTCAAACCAAAAAAAATAAAAAACACATGGGAATAACTAGTGTGAAAGTTTCAAATTCAAGACTCATTTATACTAAAGCAATTTTGAAACACTAACAAAGATTAAAGGTAGATGCATAATCAAATGGTTCACTTTTGTGATGAAATGGTGTTTTTTCCTTAGGTACCCTTTATTCAAATGCATATGGTGATTAATATATTCTAAATCTACTAATTAGGACTAGGATGTAAATTAAAAATTTCATTATGAAGAGAATTATGTGGTTATTTATTGATAAAAAAACTCATTTGTTAGCAATGATGGACTTTTGAAATAAAAAAATATGGACAAGTCATCTAACTAGAACATCACAAAATGGAAAAATTAAAAATTTGTGTACTAATTATGTGTTTGATCATTTACAAGTTTATGATATGCTTACTAGGTATGTATGTCTACCTTCTAATTCTTTTCCCTTTATTTAATTCATAAGTTCTTAATGTTTCAAATTGTATATTTATTAAATAATTATATGGTGTTCATGAAGAAGATTTTTAGTCACCTAGTCATATCCATGGTTACAAGAATAAGACTAGGCACAAAAACATGGCATATGTAACTGTATGACTAGAAATGGTCACTAGTCATATTTATCTTAGTCATAAATGTCAAGTTTTGGCATAGTGTTGGCTCATTTTATTGTGATTACACCCAATATTTTATGACCGGATATAAAAACCAAATGCAATTTGAATGGTACAATCACAATCCATATGATAATAAATTTTCAATATTAATTTCATTTTAAAGCTGGATATAATCACCAATGTTTTTGTTTTTGGAATTTTTTTGCAACTTGGTGAATTTTTTTTTAGAAAATGAAGAAAACATTGAAAAATTTTGTGATTTTAAAGGATTTTTCACCACTTTTTGGAATTAAAAAAATTAGTCAAATTAAAACCTAATCAATTCTTAGGTCACTACTTGTAGTAGCACTTTTGTAAAAATGTTACAACCCACCTATGACAATTGACATTCAATCCTAATTATGTTGGGGATATTCATGAGTATTTTGAAAAATTTGAAAAGAAACCTTGATGATCACATTGTAGTTTGATTGTAATGTGTTTGTGTCCACAAATGTCATAGGGAACACTTTAACACATCACATAATGTTAGTATTATCAACCTTTGATGTTTTGTCGAATATTGTCATCACCTTAGACTTCCTTATGTATCCAAGCATGTATAAATGGTAATTGTCCAAACTCACATTATATTCATTTAAAACAATTCATCAAAAATAATATCTTTAAAAAATGGTTTTCTAAAATGAGTAAATACATAATTAACATTGTAAATTAGAGATGAAATATCCACACAACTATCCTTGAGGGCATCGTCTTGTTAAATTTTTGTAAACCTCAATTTCATTACATGTTTGTGAATATTGTTAATTCATAAGCATAATGGGGTAATTTATTCAAAAGTTTCGTGTGTTTTGATGCTCACACCAAATTCACCCAAATGTAAATAGTCATTATTTATCATGATCTTAAGAAATATTTTGCCAAAATTTAACCTTGAATTCATTGAAAAAAAACATATATACAATGAACAATTTAACATCTTCAAAAAATACAATATGAACTTGCTTGAAAGCTCCAATTTGAGTACAAGCATCTACATGTAGGAGCAATGTAGTTTTCCTTGTAGGTCCATGTCACATGCTTTTTAAATCCAAGTCATTCATCAATAAACCCATTAACCAAAAAACACATTTCTTATTACTAGGCCCCTTTGTGGACACCAAGTGCATGCAAAAAATGTACAAGCAATCATGCATCCATCCCAAGAATTGAATCGAATGAATCCTTAATTAAAAAAAATTTGGGCCAAGGCTGGAACATACAATATAATAGCTTCTTGTGGGACATACACAAAGAACTAAGATTAATGCACTGATTAAAGGTGTTGATTTTAGTTAAGGTATTGGAATTCTAGTTATGTTGCACCTTTGGCACACATTAATTCATTGACTATTTGCTGCCAAATCTCACATTTTGTCTATTTTACATGTAGGACCTCCATGCAACAAATTCTTCACATTTTATCAAAACAAAAGTTCATACATATTCATAGATCCTTTCCAAAGCTCTAGAATTGCCAATCCCCCAATAGTCAAGATAGCCCAAATACATGGAGCTCTTCCTCTTCATATTACTATCCTACCTCCTACCCCAATGCATATGAGACATTTCACACAATCCTTGTCGAGAGTGCCTTGCCTAGCCTATCCCTGCATTGGGGTGGCCTGCTAATCCCAAAGGTAATTTAAGGTTAAGGCACCTAATGAAGTAGGGACACCTAAAACGTTAGTGCACCCTAAACCACACCTTAGTTTTGCCTCCATAGCTGTTCAAATCTTTTGGGAATCTGAGACTGTAGTAACGAGTTAACCTGACTTACCCTTACTAGATTCAATCCTGCTCCAAACTGGGTCCAACCCTACTGCACTAAGGTCTGCGCCTACTTCCCCCTCACATTAACAAAGTAGGTATCTATGTAAGTGGGTAAGCATCATAGATAAGTAGGTAGGAATTCTAAGTGGTTACTATGTAGGTAGGTATGTAGGTACTTACTTGGTGGTTATCAGGTAGGTAGATGCATGTGGATGGTTGGTAATTGGTTCAGATCTGACCACTCTTGTTTAGCTATGGGACAGGAATACAACCAAAAACTATTTCCTGTCCACACACCATCCATCCTGCATGATGTGCTGGTGGGTGCAGTTTCAAGGTGGCCCAAAATGTTTGCATTGTCTGCCTGGGCTCACATGGGCTGCTACAACTATTGTGGTGGCTTCGTGTGTGTTGTAGTCGTCATGTATGTTGCTTTGCAATGCGCCTGAGTGTATTTGGTGTTCTTTATTTTTTGTTGCAAGAGTGGGAGAGGTGTGATTGGTGTCCTGCTTTCATACTTACATGCACTATCCCTCTCCTCTAGTTGTTTTTGGCTTTTCGTCTTCTTCCTCCACCATACTTCTGCCACAAGTTTTTTCTCATTTGCCAAAGTTGTTTTACATATTCTTTGCCAATTTCACAAACATTCCTTGAACCAGGTCACCAAATGTCACAAAACCTGTAGAGAGGCTAATCCAAGGATAAACCCTTGGCATTGGCCAAAGCCTTCTTTTTCCCTGGATGATTTTTTTTCCCCCTTCAACCGAGGTCACAGAAAACGGAGATACATGTTCTTTTGGGCAGCCCCAAAAATGCAGGAAATGTAATGGATCTTACCTAATGAGGCACAGGTGGTGCCCCGATGTCTCTCCATGTTTTTTGGGGCAGTTTCATACTAGATCCCTTATTAGGTTTAGAGTTTTCAGTTTAGGATTGCTGCTGGTTCAGGCAAGGTCTGGACTAGGTCTAGTTGAGTGCTGTTTTCTTCGCTTTTTTGTAAGTTGGCCTGGAGAATGCAAAAATTATGAGTACTCAGGCTGCTTGCCAGGGTTTTCTGTGACCCTGCCAACAACATGGTAATCTAGCATGTTATACCATTTCTAGTAAAATCCCATTTCGGGATCCTTCAAGCTTCAGGCTACTTCTTTACACTTCCCTCCATCTTCAATTTTGATTACAGTTTGCATTGGCCTGAGATAGGTTCCCCAAGGAGCAAGTTTTCTAGGGTTGTAATGTAGGAATTCAATATATTTCTAATATCATGTATTGATACCTCTGCGTAAAGTGCATATTTTGGGTTTTTAATATGCATTTAAGATTATAACAGGGAGTCTGCAGTATACTACTTTGCTACCCACTTGATCAATGTCCCCTTGATGAAATACTCAGGATTGCTGTAGACAAGAGACTACACATCAGTGCAGGATTTGGGGATAAAATTTTTGCTCCATCTTGAACCAATTTGCAGGTGATAGTTATGCATATGATGGCAAGAGCATTTAGAGGTGTCCAATACAAAAGCATGAATAAAAGAAGTTCTAAATCCATTCAAATGGAAGTTTTAGTTTGAGCCTCTCCCTTGGGTGGATATAGGAGTTGCAGCTGTTTAATCCCTTAGTTCAATCTATTGAGATCAGTGTTTGTTTTTCCAATAGTTTTTTCAACAAAACAGTGGGAATACTTTGGAGGGTTTAGTTTCTTGAGTGTAAATTTGACTAATTTTGGTATTTTTTGGAAAGTTTCCCCAAATTTTCAACATCAAAAGATTGAAAATAAAAGAGACCCTTATTGAGATGTGTAGTAAGCAATAAGTCAAGATATTAAATAAAGTACTTTTTGCACCCCCAATGAAACAAAAGAAAGAAAAAACTCTAGTGGGACAAAGCAATTTATGTCATCCTGGGACAATGTTGCTTTGCCCTAAAGTGTTCATTTACTTTGTCACCCTTCAAATTCGCTTGGTCCAAGAGTGAGTGCAATGATCAAAAGTGTTAAACAGGTGACCTGATATATCACATCTAATTAAATAGTGCCTCAGTGGGGCCCCTCATCAGTGGTCTTCAAAATTTGCTTGGTCCAACTGTTGGTCCACTGTTCAAAAATACTACATAACTAGCATCTATCTCATCTAGAACACATTATGCCCTCAGTTCTGGCCTTGCACAGTCTCTGGAAGAGGATACTGGTTGGATCAGTGGGAAGAGAATAATGGCTGGATCCATAGGAAAAGGATAATGGGTGGATATTTAAAGGTTTTTTCTTTTTCTTTTTTCTTTTTTCTCAACAGGAGTGGTAGTTGATCATAGGCTCAAGGAAAGGATGTGGTGGTACGGTTGGTTCCCATAGAAAAAGGAGTTAGAGAAAACAAGATGAGACGTGTGGGGGTGACATAGAGGGTTTAATCATGAGATCTCCAACTCTATGTCTTTACTTTTTGATGAACCACATATCATTCATCAGCCTCCACTCTCTCTGAGAAAGATTGCCAAGTTGAACCTCAATAACCAGCAGATCATTGGCACCCATACTTACAAAATATAGCTGCAAAATGCACCTATTTTGGTGCATAATAATTAGCACCTCAGGTTCTTAAACTGTGAACCCAAAGGATTCAACCAAGTGTAGCTGGGTTCATGATTTTTGGTCACCAATTCAGACATCATATAAGTACGAAGTTCAATACCAAGCAAGGTATAGACCCATCCAATTAGAAGCATGTCAACATCAGAAAAAGCTCTAGCTGCTTATCAGTGATTGTAATCAACTAGATCAAATTTCAACATGTAGATCAAGACACCAGGATATTGTAATATGTACAAGAAGTTGCTTGAATCTAGATATGTTCTTTATTGCAGAAAAAGGGAAATTAATTTAATCTCTGGGGCTGGAGTTGCTACAGTGCACTTGGCCCTGATCTTTTAGTTCATACATAGACAGAAGAATATATGTTGCTTGAGGAGGATTTCATCTTCCCATCAATAAGCTGCTGGTGTTGCGAAAGGAGAAATCTCATGACCACACGCAATTGATTATACTGCACAACTATCTGAATATGAACTTCTTAACCTTAGTGCGCTGAGCTACGTTTATATATAATTTGAGCCACAATATTATTGAAAAAGTGCTAGAAATTATACTTTAGCACTTGTTACTAACTTGTGACTAACGAGCAATATTGCACATTGCTGCTTACTTGGAGGGCACAATGTCCCAGCATGTCAATTTGCCCTCGGTGAGATCGTAGTGCATACCATGGATCTGAAGCCTCCCATCCTTGACACGTTCCTCAATGAATGGGTAAGTCAGCAAGTTCTTTAGTGAAACATTGACGGCTTCCTGTCAAAAGTTTTGAAACAAATTTTTATTACATAAATTATGCATGTTCTAATGAAAATCTTTACATATATACATTTTTTTATATCTTTAAATGTTTAAGTGCAGGAAAAATGAAAGTGTGACATTCCTAATAGTACCACCCAAGGATATTTTTGGCCAAAGTCCTTAATACAATTTCAACGTTTACCTACAATTTGTAACATCTGAAGTTTTCAACTTGGACATGCTCTGCCATCCCTATTCAAGGAACATTATCTAGTCCATTTCTTCATCAGCATACATTGTATCACGGTGTCTTTCAAAGCTGTCAATTTCTGGAAGATCAGTTGCTTGAAGGATCTAAGGGTCATAGCAATGGAGATTTTGTGGTACACAAGATCACTTGCAGAACCACATATATATTGTCCTGCATAGATTGACCGTAATTCCAGTACTAATATATCAGGTCTTCTGATGGATAATGGAAAGGAATGGTACCTTCTCGGCAAAGCTGATTTGTTCGTGGTGTGCTAACTCTCCATGGTGATGAGCCTGGTGAGAATGCAGGTGCGCCTTCTTCTTCGCTGGGAGTGCAATTTTCACCCAGCCTCCTATCAAGTCCCTGTTATCACAATCAACGATCAAAGTACACCAATATTAATTAGCAGCTTCTTGAAGCAAAAAATATTCCCCCACACCAAGCAATTTTACCAATTGCATCCGGGCAGTCACACGGTGGAGCTTGCAGTTGAAAGGCAGACAGAATGCATGACTAGTGTGAGAGATAACAGTGATCATGAACGAAGGGTGTACGTTGTGAAGTCGTCGCGAGACATAAGTGCCTTAATACCGCCGCAACTGCTGTGTCCAACCACAACAATGTGCTCAACCTGCAGGCAATGAATCCAGCTGCTGGTCAGTGATCAGATCAAAATAATTACTGCAAGCAGCTGAATGCTGCATCCAGCTGCCAGCATGAAACAGATCCAATCCAAACTGCAGCTCGACGATAAGTAATGATCCAGACTAGCTAGTCGACAAGTCGCGACTTGCTTAATTACCACCTGCTGCACAACACTGCAGCACGATCTAGCAGTCCTTGAAGGAAATTATGTAGAGATGGATAAAAAAGAGGCGAGATAGAGACACGAGCTGGTTGACTCTAGATCAGTCTACACTCAAATTGAACTTGGAAAGGATGCACGCACAAACTCAGAGACTCACGTTCATAACACTGACAGCAAATTGAGTGGCTGCTCCAATTCCATTTTCATGCTCCAAATGCTGCATTCACAACCAGATTAGGCAGACGCAAATATTAGAGACATTGCAACGGCCACACTGATCAGTTATGATCAAGACGTTGATCTAGAAGACCCAATGGGGCTTAGAAATTAGGAGTAGCAAACAAGCAGCCGTCAATTCAAGAGATTAGAAGCAAACACGTGAGATTGAACTAAAGCGGTGTTTTTTTTGGGAGAAAAACATTCCGAATACAAAGGGTTTTCTGGGAAAAAATTGCGCCAAAGTCACCAAATTTGGACAATGAGTTCCTGGAGGTTCACCAAAACAAAGCAGGGTTCTAAGTTTTAAAAAAACATTCCTGTCTGACCTCAAGCCAGATTTGGCACATTCGTCTTGAGGATGAGATCGCCTATGGACCACCTACTTCACAAAATTGGGAAAAAAAAAACCCTGAACTGTCTGACCCCTGAACTGTCTGACCTCGCAATTACAGTTCTACTAGCTTCGTCATCTAGCTTCGAACCGGATCATATCTTAGAGAATATGTGATGAGTGCTGTGCTGGTGTACGCGGACCTGTTCGTGGAATGGGTGCACCAAAGCGGCCACATTGCGCACCACGAAAGCTTCACCGGGTTCAAGTCCAAGGAGCATTGTGGGGTTACAGCGAGAATCGATGCATGCGATGAGCATCACCTGCAAAAACATTTTGATGTCATTAGAATCTTCAAGTCTGGAGTCATCTTAAAAGACCAATGTTTATGAACACCAAATACAAAATGAAGAATCGTCGATGGTCATCGGTTCCTAGGCTTCTACAAGACCCAACATCATAGTCCTAGTATTATCCTACCTTTGGCTCCTGTTTTTTGGCGAGCTTGTTGAATAGCTCTGGCTCAGCCCTGCAAACAAACCAGGGGGATCGAGAACATGTCAGGTGCGGTAACTGCTTATAGCTGGTCCCACCGCAATAGACTTGAGATACTAGCTCCTTGGACATACCCAGCTCAAAACCATCACTAGAAGAGAATGGGGTTTTTTTCACACACAAAAAGCCTCACCTCATGACACACATTGTGTGAGGTAAACTGTGTGGTTTCATCTTTTACAATATACAATATGTGATGTTTATTGTGACATATATATTACATTAAAATGACAATTTCACATTGGGTATTAATGGCACATATAGCACCAATGAACTTGGAAATGAAGTCTTAAATTACTTACAAGAACTTGTTCATCACTACAAGAGAATGTGGCTTTTGTCACACAAAAACTTAAAAATCACCTGGCTCATGACACGTGTGTGAGATAAACATTTGTTGTTTCATTCATTACAATGTACATGTGGTGTTCATTGTGGCATATATATATATAACATAAAAATGGCAATTCCACATTAGTTATTAATGGCACACATCAACCTGAAAATGAAGTCTTAAATTTCTTACAAGAACTTGTCGGTCTTGAAGTTCTTGAATTTGTTTTTGAGTTGATTGACGACTTCATCGTGTTCAGAATTGACCTCCTCGGCGGAGATGCTGTAGTTCTCATCCACCACAACGAGATTCTGAATCTCGTATCCGTGTTCCAAAAGTTGAGGCTCCTTCTGCACAAACAGATTCACAGAATGTTAAAGAAAAAATTCCAGCCCTGCACCAAGAAATCAGCAACCGAAACCTGGACAGAAACGCAGCACCCAAGAGCAAATCAGTGCCCAGATCCAAACCCCAATTAGTAGTACAGACCACCAAAAATACAACGCGGAGCTCCGAAATCCAAATCTCAAGATTCCCCAAATCCCAGAACAAAAGTGCAGGCTTCCCTTAGCACAATTCACAAACTACTCAAATCCATGATCTCTCAATACAAATCATCTACATCCGAAAGCAGGACTCAAAATCGATGCGCCAGGGCCTCCCGATCCCGAATTCGATATAGGAATGAATCTACACAAGACTTCCAAGTTTGTAAACATACCGAAACTGTGCTCATATTCGCAGTCTAAGTCCTGCAAGAAGTTCAATCTCCAAGTTCTAGACGCACAAATCGTTTCCACACCAACGAAGTGGGATTGAAGCCAAATCTCTTCAGCAAAACGGAGACGAGTCGACACGATGCTAATGACACAAGTACTCTAGTCCACTGACCAGCAACGAAGATATTGAGGAAGAAGGGATCATGGATTATTATATAGCAAAATTCTGCAGCTTTTTTGCAACCACCATTTAGAAAAATATTAAGGCGCAAAATT
>Ga0116227_10011113_pt1 | contig 15291 bp, 10 predicted proteins | sample S1TSphgellanicum_FD_89693 | JGI IMG/M metagenome (GOLD analysis project Ga0116227, IMG submission 89693) | Host-associated microbial communities from peat moss isolated from Minnesota, USA - S1T2_Fb - Sphagnum magellanicum MG | ecosystem: Host-associated > Plants > Peat moss > Unclassified... | reverse complement strand
CAATGTGAATCCATGTTATCATATGGTCACAATGGTGCCATTTCTATGGATGCCACATTTGGCACAAATGACATGAAATTCCATCTATTCACCTTGATGGGGTTTGATGATCATCACACAAGTGTCCTTTTAGCATGGATAATTACAACTAAGCAAATAGTTGAGGATTTGATCGAATGGTTGAAACCATTAAAAGATAAGATGTTATCACACATGTCACATTGGAAACCATCATGCTTTCTCATTGATGATGCACCACAAGAATTGAAGGCATTATGGTTAGTTTTATACCTAATACCTACTTTGTGTTTATTTCCTTAAATGTTTTTTAGTATCTTTCATAAAATTCTTGATTATTTCAAATGCATTTTATGTTATATTGACCCCATCCACTCGTGGTGATTTTATTGCATATGTATACCTATTAGGGTCGTATGGGGTATGGACAAGGTCCATCTACTTTGTTGTTGGCATGTTTTCAAAACATGGCGCTTACGTGGTATTAAAAAAATCAAAGATGTGAAAGTGCAGGGTGGAATCCTCCAAGACCTTCATTATGTGATGTACATGTCCATCAATCATGGAGAAACAATTGATGACTTCAAAGAGTGTGGGAAGGTTGCTGTGAAAGAAAACCCTCACAAACATAGGCCTAATGATGTGTGGACAAATTACTTCTAGATTTATTACCATCAATTTGGTAAGTGATAATATTATCATGGTTTAGTATTCAAAATTCTTTTGTAATAATGTTATTCATCCTTGTGCATTATGTTTATGTTTGTAGAATTATGGATGGTGGGTGTTCAAAGAGTGCCCCATTCCAACCAAAACATCCAAACGAGCATTGAATCATATCATGGTGTAGTGAAACATTGGTTTGCTCTTGACACAAAGGCTTTAAAGGGTGTAGGATTAATTGGTTGGTGTGGCAATTAATAACAACCATTGCACGTCATTACATGCACACATTGGAAATGAAAAAAAAAAGGTTTCATAAAAAACAAGGTTATGGAGGCCATTATTACACGAAGTGTGGAAAAGGCAACCTTTATTCCATTCACCCATGTGTACCAACTAACCTTTGAAAGTGATGGAGCTTGGGGCATATGGGGCCAATGCTTTCCCAATGTCACTTATGTGGTGAAATTCCCATTCACCGAAATATTTTGTTGCACATGTGAATGGGCATTACGAGGGAACATGTGTAAACACTAAATTGTGGTCATTTATACATGCACAACATTTCTCAAGAGGATATCATTCATTACTGTGGAACATGGTATGGATCACAAAGTGGAAGGTTGGGTCACATGTTTACAAACCCATGACATATTCCAGATGATATGTAATCTAATGATGAAGATGAACATCTTGAAAGTGATGATGGGATTGTGGAATTTGATGGGCTCAAAAACATGGAGTAAAGTGATATCCCTATGGGTGCCATTGTAGGATTTAGTGACATAATAAAATGATCAACCCCAATGGAAAACTCTTGCACAATTAGTCATTACAATGCAAAAGATCACAAATGAATGTAAAGAAGGCGATGTGACACTTTGTGAACATGCCACTTCACACATGAGAGTATTGGCATGTAATATTCATAACATACGATTCACAAAGGCAAATGTAATTTAACACCAAGGATTGGTGTTACACCATGTAGAAGATGGATTGGGAAATATCAAACATCTCAAAGATTGGCATGAAACAATGTTCAATCACACAAATGTATGTACTAAATGATGTCATGAATAAATGTCTCAATTATTAATCAAGATTATTACCATTGACACTAAGAAATTTATCTTAGAATCAATTTTGTATGAAGGAAACCATAGCCCAAATTCCTTGAACATCATGTATTCAACACACACATGAAGTCTAATATGCCACAAAGGTTATTATTGTTTCCAAGTAATAAACATAAAAAGTTTGAAATGCAAAAACAAAAAAATAGTGATAATATTAATGCTAAATGCAAGTATTGTAACTAGGCCCCAAAATCCTAATTAGTAGAAGTAAGTACAAGTGCAAGTATTGTAACTAGGCCCCAAAATCCTAATTGGTAGAAGTAAGTACAAGTGCAAGTATTGTAATTAGGCCCCAAAATTCTAGTTAGTAAAGATAAATACAGGTGCATGTATTACAACAAAACCCCAAAATTCCAGTTGATAGAGGTAAGTATAAGTGTAGGTATCACAAGTTTAATTGAAAAATCAACCTTAAATGTAATACTCACATGCATGGTCGCTTAAAAATAACCCATTCAGTTGGTTTGGATATTCTTAAATGAAGACCTAGCCCTAAATGCAATAACCACATGCAAGGTCACTTTGAAATAACCCAACCCTATATACTTGCATTCAAGGTCATTTCAAAATAACACATGTGCGTTTAAGGCTTCTTTAAATGAAGATGCTACCCTAAATGCAATACTCGCATGCTAGGTCACTCCAAAATAATTAACTAATTTCAAAATAGTATCCTAACAAAGGTGTGTATATTGGTTGGGGTTGTTGATTAGGAATTCCATGATTCTTACTTTGTTTCATTGAAATTGAAAAAAAATTGTATTGTTTGTGGAACAAATAGTATAATGAAAATCGTGATCAAATTTATCTTAGTGCGAAAATTTTTCATGGAAAAGTTGAACTTGCAATTTGTAACATGGAATAATTATCTTAAATAGTGATTTCAATAACTTATTATATATATATAAGTTAATCGATCAAATATCAAATTAATCAATCTAATTTTTAGATCCAACTTTTCATTATCCAAGTAAATAAAATTAAACCAAATGATTAATTAATTATTTTAAATAAATAAATGATTATCTAATTCTTGATAATTAATCATTTAAATTATCTAAAATGCTTATCTATTAACTATTCAATTATATGACAAAATTTGTTGATAGTTCCTTAATTATCTAAAATAATTTTCTAATCATTCATTATATTGGGGGGACATTTTTAGGGTTCAAACATATGTGAAATAATATAATTTCAGTATATATCTTCTTCAAAAATATTTTTAAAATTAGGTGGGAAAGATCACACAAAAGTAAAAATCAAACCTTATGTGAAGACCCAACCCTAAATGCAATGCAAAGTTTGTCGAAATCAAAAGATTAAGAATTCATGCTTAACATTTTTTCAAATATGTTCATATTTATGTTTTTTCCTTTTTAAATTTGTAAAGTCATTTCAAAAAAGAAAAATATAAAGTCTTTAATTTAATAAGATTTTAAACCATGTTTTAAAAAGTAATTAAAACACATGATTTTCTATTTCATTTAATGTTTCACATAAAAATGAAAATGATCTCTCCCATATATTAATCTTATGTCTGAATGAAAATTTATTTAAAACTTTTCTGATATATAATAAATAATTTTTAGCCTAAAATAATTATATAGTAGGCCAATAATATTTTATATTTAATACATACATAACATAAGTCCTTATGTAAACCTTTTTTTTTATGATGTATAGTATTGGTCCAAATATATTTTTATTAGCATATCAAATAACAAATTATGTATAAATAATGATATTATGGAATTATATTGTTGATTCATTTCAATACATATAATACATTCATATTTATTTAAAATAATATAAAAATTGAAATATAGTGATGCATGGTTACGTACAATTATTTTTAATGAATTTTATTTTTAATGCGAATTTTCAAATTCCAAAATATTAATAGCTAGGTATGAAAATGTTCATAAGCTCTTGGAAGTCATGCTAGAATTTGTGTGGATTTGGAAGCTTTGTGAGGGCCAAGTTGTTATGTAATGTTTTGAACACCTTCAAAAGTTGAAACATGATTCAACTATTTAAGGAACACAACAATGTTCAGAAAAAAACAACTAAAAATCCGTAGCTTTGACAAATTATTAGTTTCAACAGAAGTTCATTGCCAAGGTTATCAGATTGATTACAATGTCAACATTGACCAAACTCAACAACCTAGCCTAACATAAGTAATAAGTTAATAAGCTACTTGTTAAGTAACTTAACTAATTACCTAGTATCTTAACCTAGGTGTACCTAGTAGGCTACCTACGTAATATAGGCATATTATGTAGTTTACTCATTAATGTAGGCCTTTTAGGTTAATATCTTAGGTGGTCTAGGTAGGTATTCAAGGTGGTTGAACTTACTAGGTAAACCTACTAGTTATGTAAATAGTTTACTAGCCTAGGCCATGTAAGCCTAGTAAGCATTTATGATAGTTTAATGTATATTCATTTTTATATTATAACATATTAAATTTGAACTAAAAAACTTATTAAAAAGAAAACACATTTTTTCATATAATTGTTACAAGTCTATATTATTGGATTATGATTCAAGTTTTAGAGTTTGGGACATATAAATTAATTAACATTTTTTTTACAAGTCTATAGTCACTAAAATAAATCTAGGGTGCATTTTGGGGAGAATTTTATATGCAAAAAAATGCTATATATATATATATAAAGAAAGTGAAAGAAATCAACTTGGAAATATTAGCAAATGGTAAAAAACATACCTTCTTTTGTTTTTTGTTACAAATTTTATTTAATTATTTAAAAAATAAAGGCCAAATTTTTTGTTGGTGGAAATAAGTATGTGTGTGGATATTACAAAATTATATGAAACCCTAACTCTAAATGCAATAGCCATATTCAAGTTCATTTTGAAATAACTCATAGGTGATTTAGGTAAAACCTTAAATGAAGGCCCAACCTTAAATGCAATACTCACATGTAGGGTCAGTTCAAAATACCCAATATGTAGTTTGGATGCACTTTTGAATAAAAACCAAAGCCAAGATGCAATACTTGCATGCAAATTCATTCTAAGATAATCCATAGGTGATTGAAGCAAACTTTATGTGAAGACCCAACCCTAAATGTAATACCCACATGTAACGTCATTTCAAAATATCTAATAAATGGTTTGGGTACCCAAAATAAGTCTCTTTATATACTTAAATTAATTTTATGACAATTAATTATCATGAATAATTAGCTCAAATGATGATTTGATTAATTTATCAACCTAAAAGAAAATTACGATAATAAATTAAATATCAAATTATCAATTTTATTTTTAAATTTAAATTATTAGAATAATTAAGGTTCAACCAAATAACCAGTTAATTAATATTAAGAAATAAATGATTGTTTAAATATGATAATAAATCATTTACATTATCGGAAGGAATGTCTTAGTAATTGGTTAATTATGACATGATTTGTTGATACTTAGACTAGATTATTATGTCATGTGAGTCCCCAAAATATTGCATTGGAGACCTATATGCAGGTATTACTAAAAATGTTTAAAATCATTAACTATTTGCGAACCTATATGCGGATATTGTAATGAATGTTAAAAAATTAGCGACTATCATGGGACCTATATGCGGGTATTGTAATGAATGTAAGAAAATCAATGATTATTATGGAACCTATATGTGGGTATTGCATATTTGAAAATGGCCTTATGGAATTTATAATAGAAAAGGATGTAGGCATTACACAATGTTCATTTTGATCTTTGTAAACTTTAGACAAATTAATGTTAATTATTCATATGGGCCTATTAAAATTTTGATTATTACATCTAAAGTACTAAAAAGATTATGAAAAAAAAAACATATATTATTAACCATATACCCATTAAACACGTGTGACTAAAAGAAAATATATATTGATAAAAGATGTACAAAAATGGGTGGATCAAAAAATGCTAAAGAACCTAATGAAAAAAAAAAAGTTATTTATAGTATATCAAAGGACCAAAATTCAAAAATTAAGTAGTACAAAAAATGAAGGGGTTGAAAAAACTTAACTAATTATATAAAATGGAAACCCTAAACCATGTCATTATCTACAATGTTACGTTTAGTTCGATAAGTAGTTGTTGCATTTACAACCCTTGTTACATGACGAGCAATGTATAAATGATGGCATTGCATTTCAACTTGAACTACATTGGTAACAAACTTTTCTTTTGTTGTGCCTTGAACCCTATAAACATCCAAAAACCACCAAATTAAATCCTAACACACCTTGGATGAAACAAAATTATAAAAAACAAACAAACATTGATATTTATTTGTTTTACCTTCCATGAATCAAGAAATCCAATACATCTGTCAACTCTTGTGTTCGATTTGTTTTCGTGGACTTTTGATCCTAATTTTTGACATCCCATGCCATTTTCAATTGTCATGCATATGTAGATTGAGTGGATTGGATCATCTCTTATAAGTCTTCATCCTTTTCCATTTGTGATGTTACATCTCGAAGCACATTTCCCACGTCTTAGGCATTAAGACCCAACACCTACAACAATTGTTTTGAAATTAATTTGACCAAAGTTGGTTTTGGTAATGGTGGACATTGTTTTGCAATAATTACCAGTTTATCCCATTTGCATTGGGCTTTAGCACAAACAAGACTAACAATCTTTTGATCATTTCGCCTTTGCACGGCCATGGCATTTCCCAATATGCGAATGTTCATTTTAGCATGGTCTTGATGTTGAAGACTTCTTTTAGAAGTTAAATGTTTATTAAGTTTGGCCTTTTCTAACACACACCATGCACCTCCTTCAAATGCTTAGTCAATAACCATTTGGCAAAATATGCGACAATGCAATTGCCAACTTTACACTTCCATTTCGATTCAACCTTCATCTATTCTTTGTCCGTTTGAACCATATTAGGTGGACAAGGGGTAGCTGGTGGCTGAGAGGCCTGGTCGATTTCAAGTTCCAGACCTAAACTAAAAAGTATTAAACAATAAGTCCTTATTTTATAATTAAAAAAATCCTAACCTTAAAACCTTAAACATAAAAAGTTCAAAAAATAGAATGCAGGTAGTGCAGAACATAAAATCACACAATCAAATACAACTTATGTAAACTTTAATTACTTTTAGGTATTGTAATTAAAAAAATTTAACAAAAAAAATCTCGCGCCTTCCATCAACTAGTGGAAGGTGCGGATATAATAAAACTTTAAAAAATTTATACAAATTTTGTTATCTACACTTAATCTAATGTATGTAAATTTTAAAACAATCTAACCCACCATTTTTTGATCAAAATTTTCAATTTGTATTGGGAATGATATCATCATTTTAATTATAAACTATCACCATTGTCAACTCTAAGCCACATAGATTGCTTGATTCATAAATTCTTAATTCTAATGAAGTAACATTTTGCTCCCCATGTCTCAATTCTAATGGAGCAACATTTTACTCCCCAAGTCCCGGTTATAATGGATCAACATTTTGCTTCCCAATTATCAATTCTAATGAAGAAACATTTTACTTATAAACTTCCAAATCCCCACCACCGTTCTTCAGTCTCCCTCCTCTAACCATTACAACCTTCAACATTCAAAAAAACCACCATTTCATTGTTAATTATCAATTTTAATCAACTAACCTTCTTTGCAACAAAAAGACCAAAGAAAAAAAAAAGCGACGACAATTTGTTACCATCACCTTCTTTGCAACACCACCACCATAGAAGAAGACAATGACATTGATATTATCACCTTCTTTACAGCAAAACCATTGAAAGTTGTCATCGCCTTTTTTTGCAACAAAGCCATTGAAGAAGGTGACAAAATTTGTCGTCATTTCCTTCTTCTTTTCAAATAGAAAGAAGCAAAAAAGAAGGCGATGTCAATCGTAGCTACCTTAATCTTCTTATTTTTCTCAAACAAAGAAAAGAAAAAAAGAAGGCAATGACAATTGTATCTATCGTCACCTTCTCCGCAACAACACAACAGAAAAGAAAATAAAAGGAGAAAGAAGAATGAAGAAGGCGACGATAGCAAGTTGCCATCACCTTCTTTACTACAACACCACCACATAGGAAGATGACAACACATTGTCATCGTCTTCTTCTTTTCAAACACAAAGAAAAAGGCGATGGCAACAAGTTGCCATCACTTTTGTTGCTATAACATCACCACAAAAGAAGACAACATTGCATTATCGTCATCTTTTTTTTCTTTACAACACCACCACAAAAGAAAATGACGACACATCGCTATCATTTTTTTCTTTTTAAATACAAAGAAGCAGGTAATGACAACAATTGCCATCACTTTTGTCGTTGCAACACCTCCACAGAAGAAGATGATGGCACATTGTCGTTACGCCATCATCTTTTTCTTCTCAAACACAGAGAAGAAGGCAATGATGACAATAAGCTGCCATCGCTTTCTTCGTTACAACACCACAATAGAAGAAAACGACGATGCATTATCATCGTTTTCTTCTTCTTAAACATAGAGAAGAAAGCGACAATAGCAAGTTGTTATCGCCTTCTTCACTGCAACAACACCACAAAAGAAGAAAACAATAATGTGCCATCATTTTCTTCTTCTCAAACACAAAGGAAAAAGTGACGACAATAACTATTGTCGCCTTTGTTACTATAACACCACCATTAAAAAACACAATGGTGCATTGTCATCATGTTTTTCTTCTCAAACATAAAAAGAAGGTGACATGATCTTATTGCATTGCCTTATTCACTGTAACACCACCACAGAAGAAAACAACGGTGCATTGTCGTCTTCTTCTTTCAAACATAAAGAAGAAGGCAACGATAATAAGCTACCATCAACTTTTTTGTTACAACACCACCACAGAAAAAAAACAACGACAATGTGTTGTGGTCTTTTTCTTTTCAAACACAAAGAAAAAAACAATAGCAGCAACTACCGTTACCTTCATCACTACAACACCACCATAGAAGAAGATGATGAAACATTGCCGTCCTCTTCTTCTTCTCAAACACAAAGAAAAAGGCAACAATAACAAGCTATCAACACCTTCTTTGCTGAAACACCACCACAGAAAAAGATGATGGCACATTGTCATCGCCTTCTTCTTCTTTTTAAACATAGAGAACAAGGTGACAATAGCCTAGTGTCATCACCTTCCTTGCAACAAAACACACAAAAAAACAACCAAAAAGAACAAAGTGAAGGGAGGGAGCTGAAAAAACCTTGGGTAGGGAAGGATGTGTTTTTGGTTCATCCCCAAAATAGCTTGAACGGCCTCATCCTGAACTGGTGCATTGGTGGGTGCTAGTTCACTCTAGTCGTAAAGCATGGACTCAAAACATGTCCAGAAATGGCAAGGTGAAAACAAATGTGCAAAGGGCAGATTGGGGAAAAAAGAATTGCAGAAGTACTCTTTCTTGTACTTACTTGCATTAACAACTATGGGCATATATGTAATGTCCGGGATGAGATGCGGGTAGAATCCGGTTATAATCGGATATCTGCCCGTATACCAGAGCATACGGGTATAATACGGGTATAAAGGTGTGTGCCCTAATTGTTGGTTGTTGCTGGAATTAGGTCACGACTGTGCTGTTGTTGCCATTGTTGCAGTAGCTTGGGATCGAAGGAGCGATGGCGTCGTTGTCGTTGCAGGCTTACTTGAAGAAGAAGTACAGCAGTGGCGACGATGAAGCGGAGAAGAAGAAAAACAACAAGACGAAGAGGAAGAAGAAGAGCAATAAGCTGAAGGACAACAACGACAAGGGCGGTATTACAAAGAGTGCGGTTGCCGCGGCAGGAGGGGGAGTGGTTATCGTGGATGATGACGCAGCGTGGTACAAGAACGTGGTGGAGGAGGAAGAGTCCGAGGCTGAAGTGGAGGAGGCAGCGGATGCGCCTCAAGTGATTGAGGATGTGGAAGTCAAGCGCATGCATAAGATGGAGATGCTCAAGCAGCACCGCCCTTACATGTCTGTGGCCAACGATGGGAGTGGCTGGGTTGTCGTCAGCGGCGATGCGGATGAGGAGGAGCAGGAGAAGGAGGAGGAGGACTCTTCCCTTCCTAGTAACAGAAATGCTCTGGAATTTTCTCCTCGATCCCGAAGTCATCAACCTTCCTCTGTTGGGAACGACGGTCACAGTCCTGATTCTTCGCCTCCTCGGCGAAGAAGAAACAGCTCGGATTTGTCCCCAGGTACTCGTCATCTGACTTCTCCTCCTCCCCCAAGAAGGAATGGTCGTAGCGATGACTTGTCTCCTCCCAGAAAGGAAGCCCGAAACCCTAAGTCCGCCTCGTCTCCACCTAGAAGGAATGAGGAGCAGAGTCGTGATTTTTCTCCCTCTAAAAGAAGTGGGAGGAGTGGTGATACTCTGTCTCTGCCAAGAAGGCAGTCTCAGAGCGATCAGGATTTGTCTCCACCTAGAAGGAATGTACAGAATCAGGATCTATCCCCCCTCAGAAGGAGTAGTGTTTGGAGCCCAGATTTGTCTCCCCCAAGAAGGAGGAAGGCCCAGGATCAGGATCTATCTCCCCCTAGAAGGAGTAATGTTCGGAGCCCAGATTTTTCTCCCCCAAGAAGGAAGAAGGCCCAGGATTTGTCTCCACCACCTGCAAGGAATGTGTCAGGTGAGGATTTGTCTCCCCCTAGAAGGAAGGCTCAGAGTCATGAGGATCTTTCTCCGCTTAGAAGGCATGTGCACAGTGGAGATTTTGCTAATCCTAAAAAGAGAGCACGGAGCCCAGATTTGTCTCCACCAAGAAGGACTCAGAGTCGTGGTTTGTCTCCACCTAGAAGCAAAGCACAGAATCAGGATTCATCATCCCCACCTCAGAGAAAGTTGCATGTGCGACAAAGTCAGGATCTGTCTCCACCCAGAAGGAAGGTGCAGCAAAGCCAGGATCTGTCACCTCCCAGAAGAGATGTGTATGGTCAGGATTTGTCACCTCCTAGAAGGAAGGAGCAAAGTCGGGATCTGTCTCCACATAGAAGGATTTCCTTGAGTCTGGATCAGTCTGTATCCAAAAGGAGAGGAGCTGCTGCAGGAGTTAGACCTAATTCAGCAGGCTTTGACCCATGGAGTAAGCCTCCTAGACCTGTTGATGTACAGGCTAAAGGCAGCAGGATCAAAGATGTGGAGGAATCTCATTCAGATCCTGCTGGTTTATCACCACCAAGAATAAAGGCCAATACCATGCCTTTCACAGAGAAACCCAATCCTGATGCAGCTGATAAAGACCTTAGTGGTATGAGGAAAAGGGAGAGGATGATAGATGGCACTCAGGCTGGCCTTACATCTGATAAGGAGCTTGCAAAAGAGCTTGCCCACAAGAAACAAGACGATGCCAAGAGAATGAAAGATATGGATCCCTCATTGAGTGGCAGGGGTGCTGAGACTATATATCGAGACAAGCGAGGGAAACGGCTGGAGGGTTTAGAGGAGTTGCTAAGGCAGCAGCAGGGTGATTTAAAACCTCCAGAGAAGCCATTGGAGTGGGGCAAAGGCTTAGCTCAAAAGCGAGAAGCTGAATTGAAGCAGGCAGAATTTGAGGAAGAAAAGAACAAGCCATTTGCTCGAACAAGGGATGACCCAGAACTTGATAAAGCTTTCAGGGAAAGGTTGCGATGGGGAGATCCTATGGCCCACCTAGTGAAGAAGAAATCAGATGAGTCAATGCTGGTAGACTTGGGTGCATCAGAGGAGATGAAAGAGTCAGGTTTTATTGTACCACAAGAAATACCCAAGCATAGTTGGTTGAAAAGGGGTGTGGCGCCACCTGCTAATCGGTATGATATTAAGCCTGGTCGACATTGGGATGGTGTAGACCGCAGCACAGGGTTTGAGAAGGAGATGTTCAAATCAAGGAATGAGAAACAAGCACTGGAACGGGAGGCATATCTCTGGTCTGTCTCGGATATGTAGGAGGTGCAATTTTCCAGCAACATAGATGACAAGGGTATGCAGTTCATCAACTTCATGTTAGTTGAATCCAAGCCATGGCATATGGAACCCTATTTAGTTGTGTTTCCCTTTTGAGAAAGAACAGGATCTTGAGACATCCTAGGTCCTTCAGCATTTGTTCTGCTGTAGTAGAGAGTATGAACTGTTAGATTGCCTGGATTCCCTCATCTGGTGGAAGTCAATTTTATCATTGGTGTTTTAATAACAGTGATACCCATCTCAGGGAGTGAACTCAGGAGTAAAGACATACTAAAGCTAATGTACTGATATTCCAGGGCTTGAGTATGTCAGTGAATGTTGATATTCTCTTAGGATCAGTTCATATATATCTTAGGTGGTTGCAAAATTGTAAATTCTGGATTTCACAGAGCACATACTGGGTGTTTGAGTCATTCTGCTATATCTAGAAAAAACTGGAGACTGCATGTATGTTGCGATGGATTTTCTGACCTTCACGATTCCAGCTTTAAACATTGAAGTTCAATTCTGGCATATTCGAATATTGATTGTGGAGATGGTCATTGGAGTATATTGTGGAGTATCATCTGGTTTCAGGTTCTTGATGATCTAGTACCTCTGTTTATCTAAGTGCACCAACATGAGTGTACATGCCAGGGTAAGACAGGGTCAGGCTGTGTAATAGCAATTTTTCATAATGTAGAGAACAACCTCAACATGATGTTACTGGTGCAGAGGTCAATAATCAGTAATGTTTATTTGAGCCAGGATCATGTCAGAAGCCTATGGAAGGAAGAGGAAACAAGACATACTGCCAGTAAGTATCGTACCACCCCATAGTGGAGGACTGCACAGATAACCTGGTGTGCCAGCACCTTCACTGAGGTCAGATTGCCGATCTTTGCATCAAGTTTGTGGCCATTCTGCAGCATATCTGGCAAGCATTAAAATAAGACACTTGCTTATTTGAGTCATTGTCACAGACAACAGGAGTTTTGTGTGTTTCCAAGTGATCCATGTTGGCTGGCTACAAATGTGGTATATCTTTCTTTGGGTTATGTCTTGGATGCTTGAAATTAGGATACAAGTAGTAATGTATGTACCCTGATGATGGCAAGGTTACTCTAAGAGGAATTTGACACTGTTGCTGCACATTCAGATCTGGTGCACATATTCCAGTGCATATTGGACAGAAATGGTCAGGCATGCCCTCTTCTCAAGAACTTGTGGTTTGAAGGACCTACTCCAGGCAGGAGGCGTTGTGGGCACTATGAAGTACTTCAATTTGCACTGGTTTTTCTAACCTCCCTCTCATATCACTGTGGATCACTAATTCCTGGAAGAAAATGCAATATGTGTGGGAGGAATCACCTTGATCATTCATTCCTGTTGCTCCTGTAAGTTTGAGGCTGTATAACAACCAGCAGTTAATAGCACGGCTCAAAGGCTGCCATTTGTAAGTTTGTCAGTGCATACTGATAACATTTGCAATTATGGGAGCTATTATATTTTCTTACTGGAGAGGTTAAGTGGGTGGATGTGGATTTTCACAAGGCACACAATTGTTGGAATTTTTGACCTGCAGTTGTTGGGTTTTTCTAAACATTTTTTTTTATTGCTGTTTCTTTGACAATTTCACAGGGGCCTTGTTCACATAGGTAATCTATCAATTCTGGTGTGGGTTGAACTGGTGTGTGATGTGTGACAGTTAGAACAGCAAGATTTTAAACAAGAGTGATGGTCTGCACAGTGGAAGCTAGCTAGAAGGGGCCAAAGTTGAGGTCCTGTTGTCCCCACAAGCATTTTAGAGCAGTGCTTGTTGTACTCGGTGGGGAGTTCCATGGTGGAGACATCTAGTTCAATAATACTGCAGAATACCTCTACGACAAAGTTCTTCAGCAGTACATGATGAGGCTGGGAGGGATTGGTGGCATGCTTCCAAATTGAGGCACTTCTCTAATTGATGAAAACATTGGAGAATTGCTTTGAGTATCTTCTGGCCTCCATTGGCACCTGCATCTTTCAACTATTTCAGTCCAAACATGTATAAGTTTATGTGTAACCAGAGTGTAGTAGGCCTGTGATACCCAATAACTTATGGGAAGCAGCTGAACTGCTTCTAGCAATGAAAACTGCAGACAGAGGAGAAATTTCTTCTTTCCATTGCAGGTGATGTTCCAGAGGGTTCTGCCTCTTATTACCTCTTTGCCAAGCTGTTGTTGACATTGTATCTGCTATTGACTCTGTAAAGATTGGCAACAGACAGAATGTAGTCTACATTTGTCAAAGTTGGCCACAGATTGTGAGGACCTACAGAGTGTAGAAGAAAATTCTGGTTTTGCATTTGCATACTTTGAATGGCATGCTGCAACTAGAGTAAAACAGTTTTGACATCTTCAAGGTCTTGCACAGCATCTTGATGTCCATCATTTCATGTCAAATTGTTTTGGTTGACCTTCAAGGTAATTTGGCTGGGGAATCCGGATAACATTGAGCAGTGCCATCATAGTTTCCTGTATGCTAGTAGGACTGAATCGAGTTGTACATACATATTTTAGGATACTATGGAATGAGGACACTGTTGACTTTGTTGATTAGCAATGTCTCTTGGGTTCAGTGGGTAGTCACGGCAGTTTGTTATTGAGGATGGAGGTGGCTTTGTGAGTGAGGACTCTCATAAGGTGATGACTACACTTGTTGTCATGTTACCTTCAAATTGTTGTTTTGGAGATTTCTCTGCAATTTCATAGATAATAATTGATGCATGTGATTTTCCAAAGCACAGACTAAAGTAGCCATAGTTGAAGGGATGAAATCATTGAACAGTGTCTTTTTCCTGATTAGAAGCCGTTTGTTGATGAAGAGGTGCAACTCCTTCACTCTTTTCAGAGTGAAACAATGGAGTCAATTTATGCAGCAGGAGGAGGAGTTTAGACTTCAAAGATAGTGATTAAATAAGACTCTTGAGATGCAAAATTTGAAGAACGATCATGTCCAATTGTGACCAATTGTGACCAATGACAACATTTGTGCATTGATTGGCCCATTTGGTGAATGGTGACAATGGTGACCCATTTTGGAAATGGAGACAAGGACCCATTTGTCTTCAATTTCAAGCTCTGGCTGAATGAACTTCCCAGAGTGTTCTCACAAGCTGTCCAGGACAAGTGATGAGAGCTCAGATTGAACATGGAAGCCTTGCACCTTCTTGCTTGGGGAATTCCCACAGGACAAAAAGTCAGGTGATTTGAGCAACAAAGTCAGTCAGGAGCAGCACAAGAGAATATCCTCCAACCCCGAAAGACAAGCACTTCGATAAAATAGTGAAATGGGTGATCAAAAAAATAAAATTGAGCTAACCCAGCAGCTTCACAGTTCAAAACAAGCAATTGTGGGATGGGAGTCTTATTTGGGACTTGTTTAAGACATGGACATAAAAAACTCGACAACAATCACACCCCATTTGCTCAAAGTCTTGACTTAGGACTTGTTTTAGACATGGACATAAAACTCAACAACAATCACACCCCATTTGCTCAAAGTCTT
>Ga0116227_10011109_pt1 | contig 15301 bp, 10 predicted proteins | sample S1TSphgellanicum_FD_89693 | JGI IMG/M metagenome (GOLD analysis project Ga0116227, IMG submission 89693) | Host-associated microbial communities from peat moss isolated from Minnesota, USA - S1T2_Fb - Sphagnum magellanicum MG | ecosystem: Host-associated > Plants > Peat moss > Unclassified... | reverse complement strand
CGTGTGGTTTATTTTGGTTAGTATTGAAAAGCTAATCTCTAGAAATAAGCTTACAATACCTGCTACTTTTTTGTCCAATACCAACTGTATTTTGTCAAGCAGTTTATTACATTTGACTCTAAGTATTTCAATAAAAAGGACTTGTTAATGTTATGGAGTCGACTATGAAAGCAGCTATACAAAAATCTAAGATTCCCGAAACACAAATGTTTATCATCAAAAAACTGGAGGACAAACATTTTGATCCAGTTTGGCATTCGCACTGCGAATACCAGTTATTTGTGGTACTACAAGGTACGGGTACCAGATTTATTGGTGATAGTATTAAGTCGTTCGCGCCTGGAGACCTGGTATTCACAGGTGCTAATCTTCCGCATCTTTGGCGAAGTGACGAGGCTTATTTCAAAAAGGACAGTCAGTTAAATATCCAAGGAATTGTGATCTACCTACAGGAAAACTTTATGGGAGAGCGGGTGATGCAAAAGGAAGAAATGCTGTTAATCAAAAAGCTGTTAAAAAAATCGGCCAAAGGACTGGAATTCTTTGGGGAGCACAAAGACCTGGTGATTTGCATGATGAAAGAACTCCTGTTGATGAACGGATTAGAGCGTTTGATCCAGCTGCTCAAAATCCTTCAGGTATTGGCAAATTCGAAGGCCTATCATTACATCTCGCATACCGCATATAATGCACCTATTAATGAGAATGAGACGGACCGTATGACTAAAGTTTACGAGTATGCATTGGCAAACTTTCGGCGCAAAATTTTCTTACCAGAGCTGGCAGAAATGTTGTGCATGACGCCCTCTTCGTTCAGCAGGTATTTTTCAACGAGGAATAACCAAACATTCTCAAACTTCACCATGGAGTTACGGGTTAAATATGCCTGTAAACTCTTGATAGAAACCGACATGCCTGTAGCTATAATTTCTTATGAATGTGGATTCAATACCTTGTCCAATTTCAACAAAAAGTTTAAGGAAATTATGAATAAAAGGCCGTCTGAATATAAAAGTCAATTCTCAAGTATTTGATAAACAAGTAAGCTACCTTAAGATCTGGTTAGGGTGAAAATAGTACTTTTGACTGATTTTTTCAGCATATTGATCGGTCGATTTAGGGGTTCGGTTAATGATGATAGGTATGCTTCAATATCAGACTGATTGCCTGCTTTACTCTTGTCATTCCTTCTGGCGTATTGAGGTCTATTTCACAAAACAGCGTATCCGTTGATTTGGCATGCAGCACCAGATAGTAAATACCCGCAACTAACAAGGCAGATAGTGTCCTGAGATCAGTGTCAGGGATTCCAATATTTGTCTTGTATTTTCGCCTTTGTGCGCTTTGATCATTCCAACTGCATCTCCTGAAGCGGCCAGCCAATAATCTTTGCCCCGCACATAAGTCTCAACCAGGCTATCCACTGTTCCAAAATACAGGGTAATCAGTCTCCTGTCCAATCCGGCAGCATTGGCGATCTTGGTCGCAGTTAATCCTGTGTATCCTTCAGATTGGATGATCACTCCAACAGCATCAATGAGCTTCTGGATTGATCGCGACTTATCATTTGATACGCCTTGGTATGTTTTTCTAGCTATTTTGATGTTTTGATCGGTTCAAATATATTAAGTTTCTCACCTGCGAGAAAATTAAAAAACATAAAGCATTGCTATAATCACAATTAGCTCATGTGATTTATAACTGCTTCTGCCGCCAGTCTGCCACTTTTCATAGCCGCATTGATAGAACCATTCAGCAAATGATCACCGCAGATGAAACAATTCGCTGTCAATCGAATGGCCGTTTGACCGATATCATTGCTTACTTCATCAGCATTAGGTAAAGCGTAGTGTATGTGATAGGTTCGAAGATGCTTCCAGCTTATAGCATCTGGATACCAAAATTTCATTTCATTTATCACCTTATCCTGCAATTCTGCTGGGCTCGTTTTTGAATGATCACCTATAAGCGACAACGAAACTAAAGCTTCAGCATGCTTACTGTAGTCTGAAGAAATTCGATCCACAATAGCCACATTGTTAATCAGACTTCCCGGTACAGCATTTAAAGCGATGACCGGTTGTTCAAAAGGTCTTTTTACTGCAGTAAAATAAATATTGGTCACTGAACGGAATCCAGTTACATTTTGGTTTTGAGGTTTAGGTAAATGGAGCTGATCTGTGGCAATGATGACAAAATCTGCCCAATAGGTCAATCCAGTATTTGTTTTCACCTGATTATTTTCAACCTCGAGCACAGTTTGGTTAAATGACAACTCGTCCGAAGACAGCTCTGCAGCCAATTGAGCAGGAATCATGCCCATTCCTTTTGCCGGAATGGCCGCATCCCCCTCACTAAACATTTTAAATACAAATTCGAACATACGACTTGATGTGCTGAGTTGATCTTCTAAAAAGATACCATTCATAAAGGGTTTAAAGAATTGAGATATAATCCTTGAGCTAAAGCCTTTATTTTTTAAATAGTCAATGGTACTGAATTGCGGATCCGAAAATATCTCATCGATACTTTTGCTTCTGAGATTTATCTTAAGCTTCAGCATTCGCAATTTATCTGTAAAGGTACCTGCTGTAGATAATAAAGTGCGGATCAAAGTAGTCGGTTTCCTAAAAGGATCGCCAACACTACTGACACCAGCTTTGGATAAAATCACTGCGCCCGGATCAAATTTGCAAAGATCAAGTGCTTTATAGTCTAGGAAACGTTTGGCTTCAGGGTAAGCAGTAAGCAAAACCTGAAATCCCCGATCAAGTAAAAAACCGTTCACCTCATCTGTTTTAATCCTCCCACCTATCCTATCGGAGGCTTCCAATATTTTAATCGATTTACCTGCTGCTTTTAAAACTTTCGCGGCGGTAAGGCCTGCTAATCCCGCACTGATTATAATCACATCCGCATCCTTATTTTTCATCGATTTTGTTGGTTAATTCTTGAGGTTCTATTCCTGGTTTCGCATAGGATAACCGGCCAACCATCTGGGGAAGAAAGTAGCTATCCAAACCGCAAACGGTCATTGTTCCGGCCTTAACATGATCCACATTACCATCTTCTTCAATCATCGAATCTTCGGTTAAGATCTGAACAATTTCTCCAATCACGATCGTTGTCCCATTAATTTCCATGTCGATAATCTCTACAACTTCCAAGCCGATTCGGATGGTAGACTGAGCCACAAAAGGTGCCTTAAAACCAGCTATGTAATGTTTTTTAAATCCGCATCTGTCAAACTCCGAGACACCTGAAGGATAGCTCGCACTGGCTTGATGTGCTTGCTTATACCATTCGGGCAATACATTGTTCAAGGTGTATTGTCCGGTTTCGCGGATGTTGTTGAGGGTATCGTTGTGTTCGCGCTCGGGTCTGATTACCATGCCCAGCAAAGGTGGGTTGGCACCCAGGTGAAAAGCGGAACTGATTAAACTCAGATTACTAATGCCGTCGTGACTGATGGTCCCCAAAAGATTGAGGGATTTATAGCCAACTAAACTATTGATCAGACTGATTCTGTAATGTTTTTCCATTTCAGCAATCTGACTACTTTTAATTGTTATCATCTTAGTTTGTCCTTAATTTTCCCAAACCTCCATCTACACCGATAATCTGTCCTGTCAGCCAACTCGATTCATCGGCGAGCAGGAAAGCAATGGCAGAACTGATATCTTCCGGTAAACCATGCCTACCCAGAGGGTGGCGTTTATTAGCAGCTTCCCTTCGCTCCGTGGTATTCAATAGATTTTGTGCAAGCGGTGTATCGGTGAGTGAGGGTGCGACCACATTGACGCGGATGTGGCTGGCTGCAAGTTCGGCAGCAAGTGAAAGCGCCATACTTTCAACTGCTCCCTTCGCGGCCGCTATACTGCCATGGAAACTCATGCCCGAGCGTGCTGCTACCGAACTGATGAGTACAATCGAAGCCATTTTTGCTGCTTTAAGTGCTTTTATGGATTGCTGAATGACCTTAGCCGCGCCCAAAACGTTGATCCTGTAATCTTTTAGGAAATCTTCTTCGGTTAAGCGGATAAATGGCTTCAGGTTGATACTGCCAACTGAATAAACCAGTCCGTGCAATTGCTCAGGAAGAAAGCTGGATAGGGCGCTGAATTCGTCAAGAACATCTAAGCTTAGGTGTACGATACCTTCCGGCCAATCTGGATTTGCTGTTCTGGAGATGTTGTATACGGTTGCTCCATTAAAAACGAGGAACCTGACAAGCGAAAGGCCTATCCCGGAACTCCCACCAACCACTAATATGTTCTTGCCCTCAAAATTCATCATCCTATGTGTTTTAAAAAATCATTTTTCACCTCAGTCTCTAGAAATCGGCCGGAGTACTCTGCGGTTAATGTACTGCTGCTGATGTCCTTTACACCACGACTGGACACGCAGTGGTGATGTGCATCAACAATAACGGCAACGTCTTCTGTTCCCAGTGATTCTTTGATCATATTGGCGATTTGCTTGGTCAGCCTTTCCTGTATTTGGGGCCTTTGTGAGCAGTACTGTACGATCCTATTCAATTTAGACAAACCGATAACTTGCCCATTGCTGAAATAAGCTACATGCGCCTTACCTACAATTGGAACAAAATGATGCTCACAATTGCTGTAAACACTGATATTTCTTTCTACCAGCATCTGGTTGTAGCTAAATGGATTTTTGAACAAGGTTGCCACTGGCTTATTGGCCGGATTAAGCCCGCTGAATATTTCTTTAACATACATTTTTGCTACCCTTTTTGGCGTATCCTTCAGACTATCATCTTTGAGATCAAGACCAAGCGTGTGCATGATCGCTGCAAAGTACTTTTCTATCAATTCAATTTTAGTTTCCTCATCCGTTTCAAATGCACCGACGCGCATTGGTACGTCATAAGGCGAGACATGTGCTTCGGATTCAAGTTCAGTTATTAGTTCGTTGTTATTCGTAGTCATTCAATTTAAGGTTAACAGTTGTAAATGAGACTTAGGATTAATTCATAACACTATTGCTATTTTTTATATTTCAACTGAAATACTAATACAATTATATACTAAAAAACTTAAATTTAATATATAATTTAATTAATATTGTTTTTAATGTTAGCTTAGATTATTGTTCACAAAGTACATCAACAGCCTTAATTAGTGAAATGAGCTACAATTAAAAAATATCCTTATTTTAAATGAATTTTATTTATCATTATGAACTATCAGATAATCAAAGAAATTATTGGCCTTGTTGAAAAATTTGATGCAACTGTGGATTCGAAATCTTATACAAAAGATTTATCCGGTTTCAGGCGTTGGATTTATGATGCTGAACGGGAAATACAACATCCGTATACTGAGGTTGATTGGGAGGGAAAAGAAAATGGCAGAAGTGCAGATAGCGAGATCAGCACCTTAATTGTTCATATTAACAGGTACGCAAAAAACTATTCCAAGTCAGCGATATACAATTCAGCATTTGGTACGCAGGAAGAGTTCATATACTTAATTAACTTAAAAGCCTTTGGATCAATGACAAAGACGGAGTTGATCAAAAGAAATCTCCAGGAAAAACCGGTGGGTACACAAATTATCAATCGACTAATTGGACAGGGATGGATAGCGCAGTATGACTCTTTAGAAGACAAGAGAAGTAAAATCATTTCGATTACAGCTAAAGGATTAGCGGCTTTAGAAGATAATATGGAAAAAATACGGCAGGCCAGCCAAATTGTTACCGGGGATCTCAGTAATGCTGAAAAAATGCATTTGATTAAAATACTTCAAAAGCTGGAGCGTTTTCATCAGGCTATACATGTTGAAAATATTGCACCTGCTCAATTAATTGATATCGCCTACAATCAATTCTTACTACAAAATAATTAAAATTTTTACCCTAATTGCATCTTCAAATTAATTTCAATTACTTCCATTTTCAAATCATCTTCTAAAATATAACCTGCTATTACTGTCTCAGATAAAAACAACAGTCATTGCGCTTTTTGTTCTTTTTATAACTCACTAAACTTAATTATCAATAGAAAATGCCAGTCCTCAATTATATACTGGCATTCTTCATTGATTAATCCTATTGAAATGTTCAATTATCTACTGCAGGACGGGCAAGTGCTGGAGTTGCATTTATTGTTAAAATCCCAGCTTTTGTACCTAATGAGGTTGCCTTTAATACAATTTCGCCTTTTTCTCCTGTTGATTGTATAATGACTTGTGCCAGACCATTAAATAATTTTCTTTTCCATGCTTGTGCTGGGTATACCAATTGAATACTCCCAGGGTTCGTATTGAGCTCCTCCCAACCGTGCTTTTTAGTCAGAGGGACAGCTTCAATAGCAATGGTATTGATACCAGCATGGAGAATTGATGAATCTAGCTTAAACTCATTGCCTTTTTTATCTTCAGACAAATTATCACCAACTTTTTTGCCATTTATATAAATAGATTGTTTTTTGCCTATACTATTATAGTATAAAGTTACCATAGCCTCACTTTGATCAGCGGGCAAGCTAAAATTTCCTCTATAAACCAATGCTTTAACGTGCTCAGCAAACTTTTCATCCTGATTTTCTTTAAATGCTTTTACCCAATTATCATCATTATGGTAAGTAGCAACTTCTTCTTTGTTATCCTCCAAATTTGCAACTTTTTTCTCTTTTAGATTTTCAATTGGAACTACATTAATTTTATCGAAATATTGATCAGATTCTAATGAAGTTTGATTACCATTTCCTACACCAATGATTTTACCTGGCCCCGTAATAGAGAAAATAATCTCATTATCTGCAGTTGGTACCTGTATATTTTTACGATCATTAACTTGTACCGTAACCATGACTAAATCTTCCTTATCTGCTTTTATACCAGTTTTATTAGCACTTAAGACGATAGCCGAAGGCTCAGCCGCAGTTATTGCTACATCATTTGCTATAATCTTACCATTTTTATAACCAATAGCTTCTAATTTGCCTGGTACATAGTTTACCTGCCATTCTAAATGGCCGTTTGGCTCCATAGTCTTTTTACCCAGACTTTTTTTATTTAAAAACAATTCTATTTCACTACAATTGCTATGTACCCATACACTGATGCCTTGCCCTTCCTTGCCTGGCCAATTCCAGTGGGGTAATAAGTGAACCACAGGTTTATCTGCCCACCACGACTTTAAATACCAGGCATCATCTTTTAAAAATCCACATGCATCTACCATACCAAAATAAGATTCAATTGAAGGCCAACCAAATGGGGTAGGTTCTCCTCTGTAATCAAATCCCGTCCATATATACATTCCCGCGAGATAAGGTCGGCTTGCATAATGCCTCCATCCCTCTTCAATACTCAATGAATTCGTGTTTTGTCTCTCATCATAAGCAGCGCGTTGATGTTTCAAAGTATCATTTACATATATTCCCCTTGTCGCAACTGTAGAGCCTTCTTCAGTTCCCCAACTGTACTGTTTTGGATTTTTTTCATGATGAACATCTGTATTTTTATTGACTACATAGTTATAGCCCATTACATCTATTACATTAGACAATCCAGCCCCCATCCCTCCACTAAAAGCAGCTGTAATGAAGCGTGTTGAATCAATAGATTTGGCAAAGTCTTGCATTTTTGAAGCTATTCTTGCACCAGTGATCGTATTCTCTATCCCCCACTCTTCGTTGCCAATTGACCAACTGATTACACTTGGATGATTTCTATCCCGAACAATAAGTCTCTTTAAATCATCAAGTTCAGTAGATGAAACACCCATCAACCTATTCTCATCAATGACCAACATACCCAACCTATCACAAGCGTCTAGTAATTCAGGTGTTGGTGGATTATGCGAACAACGATAGGCGTTACTGCCAAGGCTCTTTAAAGTGCGTATCCGAAAATCTTGTAACGCATCAGGCATAGCTGTGCCAACCCCAGCATGATCCTGATGATTATTTGTACCCTTAATTTTAACATGTTCACCGTTTAGAAAAAAACCTTTAAGAGCATCGAAGTGTATCGTGCGAATGCCAAATTTAGTTTCATAGATGTCCACTTCTATGCCTTTTTCTTGTAAAACCGTAACCAGCTTATGGAGATGTGGATTATTTATTGACCATAATTTTGGGTCTTTTATCATCAAAACATTATTTACATTCAGGAATTTAAAAGGTTTAATCAGCTTATTCTTTTCGATGGCGGATGCCAGCATTTTCCCATTGGCATCATAAACCATTTGTAAAACATCCACTACTCTAGTTTTAGTATCTCTATTTTCTACCTTGACCTCAGCATTCACATAAGCAGTATCATTTTTAACTTTTGTGGTTACGAAAGTACCATTGGTGGCAACATGTAAAGGATTCATCTTGTTGAGCCATACATGTCTATAAATACCAGCACCCTCATAGAACCATCCTTCTTCCATTGTTGCGTCCACACGTACAGCAATTACGTTCTCACCACCATAGTTTAGATACTCGGAGATGTCATACTCGAAGCTATGATAACCACTAGGCTCTGTACCTAAATAATGTCCATTAACCCATACGATGGAATTACGGTAAACTCCATCAAAAGCAACACTAATATGCCTACCCAAATCACTTGAAGGGATATTAAACACCTTACGATACCAACCAACACTTGTAGCAGGAAACTTACGGCCGACGGCTTTAAACCCATGGCTTGCCGTACCCTGAGGACTAAATTCTTGCTCAACAGCCCAGTCATGCGGTAAATTAAGTTTGCGCCATGTCCTATCGTCAAAACCTGGAGCAGCAGCCCCATCGCCATAACCAGTTTTAGCTAAATAAGAAAAATATCCTGTACCGTTATTAAAATCCTTGTGCGCATCGTAAGCATGTCCTAATGCAAAGCGCCAATCATAATCCATTAACAAATGTTCTCTTGGCAATTGCGCCTTTACGCGATTTGTTAACATAAAGGCTAGAATGGTCGTATATAAATAAAAAAAAAAGAATCTTAAATTCATGATTACATTACATTAAAAAATATAATGACCCGGAGCATTAAGCTCCAGATCATTAATCATTTGTGTTTAGTGTTTAATCGTTATTTAATTTTTACAATTCTGATGTTGTCAATAGCAATATCAAAATTATTAACTGGTACCAAAGCATTGTCTAAAAAGAAACCTAAGCGTCCGCTACCCGTTGCACCTATAAGATCTTTTACCGTGGCAGCTGGCTCTCCGGTACCATCTATATAAGCTGTAGGCCCTGAAGTAGGTTTAGTTTTAAAATTTGATAAGGGAATAGTTATGGTGGTCCATCCGGTTGTTTGATAGCTGCCACTAACTTTCCAAGGCTCAAATCTACAGGTACGTCCCCATGTCCAGTCATGTATAAACATGCAACCTGATATCCAAGGATTTTTAGCAAAAATTTCGAACTTCAGCGCCCAGTTTGATGTTGGATCATTTACGTTAGCAACAGGTACCCACTGCACGCTATTCAGTACAATTCGCCTACCTGGTCCGCCATCACCCCAATCTCCTGCGCTCATGCTCGCAAATGTCATTCGGGCATAGTAACCTTGATTTCCCGGGTATAGTGCTGCATTGTTGATGATACTGGCAGTACCATCGCTAGCAGCATAATTGTTGATGTTATCAAAATTGGTAAGAATTCGGCTTTCATCGTTAAGTAAAACTGTTGATGTAGAATTACCGTATTTAGTTTCTATAGTAATAGGACCGCTTTGCTTAGCAAATCCAGCCGGTAGTTTAAAAGTAGACGAACTGCCACCAATATCAGAAGTTATACTGGCTAAAGGAACCGAAACATTACCTGGAAGCGTTAAACTAGTGATCGCAAATAAACCATTTCCGTAAATGGTAAGCTGATCACCAGGATTAGGCATTTCATTAGAGATTGAAGCTATGAGTGGTTTTGGAGCTACTATCGGGAAGTTGACCAAAGCAGTGCCTGAAGAGGTAACTACCTTTACTGTATTAAACTGATCAGCAGGGATACTCGCAAAAGGTATATTTAAAGGTACCTGTACTACGAAATTACTGGATGAACTAAATGTTGGATTAAAAGGTGCGGCAAAACCATCAAAATAAACTGCCTGAACACCATTCAGGTTTTTACCTTGAATGACAATATAATCACCAGGTCTTAAAGCGTTTATTGCACTATCTTTTGAAATCAAACTGTCAAGACCTTTAGCCTTGTATAACCTAAAACTGGTGATACTTGGAGCACCACCATCTGAGCCATTTTTCTTGCATGAAGTCTGCATGAGCACAATGACCCCTAGTAACAATATGGCCATGAATCCTATTACATTATTTATTGGTAACTTTTTCATTTTTAAAAAGTTTATGTTTGTTTTTGTAAAAATTAAACCTATTAGTAATAAGGTACTGGGGGATCTAACAATTTAGGATCACTTGTTAAATCTGCTGCTGGATAACCTAGTGTCCAGCTTTGCGGTTTAACGCCGGTTAAAATATCCGTTGGCTTTTCATAATAATACGTATTACTTCGATAATAAGATGCCATATTTCGATGCTGCGCTGTTACAAAAGCCAATGCAGCTGCTGGGTTATAATCATGCCACCTCTTAATGTCAAACCAAAACTGATATTCACCAGCAAGCTCAACCCTACGTTCATCAAAAATCATTTTAAAGTTAAGCGATGTAACCGCAGGTAAACCTGCACGGGTACGTACCTTATTAAAATATAGTAAAGCGGTAGGGTCTGTTGTTGTAGCATTGGTTCCCAATATTGCCTCTGCAAGAACTAAATATACATCAGACAATCTGAGCAGATAGGTAGGTATATTACTATGTTGCGGGGTAATATTGGCTCCATTATTAGCAAGTGGCCCTCCAATAACATATTTTTTAATATATAAACTACTGGTATCATTCATGAAATACCCATTCGGATTTTTAACAGTAACCAATTCAGGATAATTGTCACCATCTTGCATAAATGTAGGCTTACGACGTAAATCTGAAGAAGAATAAAGTTTAGCCAGGTCAGCACTAACGCGGTATCCACCCCATCCACCACCACCTACATCATCAATACTAGCATCCCCTTCAATATGCACCTGTCGCTGATCGTTATTACCATACTGTGCAGCTGGACTAACAGACCATTGCAATCCGAAAAGACATTCTGGGTTATTGTTATTTTTACTTAAAAATATATCGGCAAAATTTGGCATCAGACTGATACCGCTGTTATTTGCTACATCAGCCGCGTAAAATCTAGCACTATCCAGATCAGCTTGAACCCGGGTACCAGTAATACCTGCTTTAGTTAAATAAACCTTTGCTAATAAACCTTTAGCTGACCATCGGGTTACGCGTCCGGGTACATCTGTTAGTGGCAAATTTGCTGCTGCAAAATTGAGATCGTTAATAATGAATCGGTATATATCCTTTACGAGGTGGGTATTTAAATTAGGATTTGAAGCCACTTTGTTATTATCCTCAATAATAGGTACTGGACCAAAAATTTGAACCAACTGAAAATAAGCTATCGCACGCATAAAGTGTGCCTCACCAAGGGCACCTGTTTTAGCAGCCCCTAAAGATGCTGGAGTTACGTCAGAGATATTATTCATTGTGGTATTCGAATGGGCAATCACGTTAAATAAAGAAGACCATCCATACTTGGTATCTGAACTATTTGAAGGTACAGCAAAGTTTAAAAAGGCAGTTGGACCTCCATTCCACGTGTAAGTTACCATATTGGCTGATTGTACTTCACCAATTTCATAGGCAAATGGAAAATTATAATCAAACCAAGGCTGGCCATATAAATAGGCGGTTGCCATCCTCAATTCTTCGGCTGTCTTATAAAAAGTTGTTGTAGTTAATTGATCCTTCGGTATACCCTTGTTTAAGAAATCCTTTTTACAGCTGGCTAAAATAAGCCCTGTAATTAAAGATAAAAATAATATTATTTCTGATAATTTCATGTGATTATTTTTTTTAATTAACAAACTTTACAAAGCAGCATTAAATCCAAATGTATAAAAGCGTGGAGAGGGATAGTGACCATAATCAATACCTGTTGTAAGTGAATTTGTACCACCACTGCTACCAAGAGCGCTGCCAATTTCGGGATCATAACCTGTGTATTTGGTAATGGTGAATAAATTGGTTGCGCTAACATATACCCTCAAAGAATTAATCTTCCACTTACTGGTGAGATTTTTGGGAATATTATAGCCAATGTTTAAATTTTTAAGCCTTAAGAATGAACCATTTTCAATAAATCGACTTGATACAGCAGTATTTGGATTGCCTGCAATTCTAATGGCTGGAACGTTCGTATTATTGGTGACATAAAGGTTATTTGGATCCGTAGCTACCCCATTAGGATCAAGCAAGCCTATTCTAGCATAATTTAATACACTAGAAAAATAGTTACCCCCACCATTAGGATCACCATGTTTACTGGTTTCGTAATTAAGAATCTTATTACCATAGTTACCGTTGAAGAATATAGTAAGACTAAAATCCTTATACGTAAGCGTGTTATTAATGCCGAATTGCATTTTTGGTATAGGAGAACCAAGATAGGTTTGGTCATATTGATCAATAATACCATCAGGCTTGCCATCCGGCCCACTGATATCTCTGTACTTTACATCACCAATCCAAACCCCATTACGTTGATCTACACTTAAACCAGCCTGTCTTGGAGAGTTTGCCAGATCCGCACCATTTTTATACAGACCGTCTGCAATATATCCATAAAAGTCGCCAATCCCTCCATTAACCGCAGTACGCGTAACAGAAATCTGACCGTTGTCAATAATACCTGTAAGGAATGCATTGTCATTAATTAAGGATAGTACTTTAGTTTTACCTATTGTAGCAGTAAGTGTAGTATTCCAGTTAAAATCCCTACCCTGTATGTTATGGGTGTTTAAGGTGATTTCAAAGCCTTTATTCTCAATAGAGCCAATGTTAACGATAGGTGCACTTAACTGGCCCGTTCCTGTATCGCCAGAATAAATCGGAAGAGGCGCCTGTAGCAACAGATTACCAGTTTTCCTATAGTAAATATCAGTTGTCAATTGGATACGGTTTTTAAGGAAGCCAAGATCCAATCCCAAATCATATCCTTTGGTTGTTTCCCATTTGATATTGCGGATAGCAATATTATTAACTTTGGAACCGGCTCCTAGACCCACAGTGACTAGCGAAATAGACGCTCCGTACTTATATCCACCGATATTAGCGTTATTGGTAAGACCATAACTGGCACGTATTTTTAATTGATCGATGACTTTATTATCCTTTAGAAACGCTTCCCTAGCAGCATCCCAGGAACCCGCAAAACCATAAGTTTTTACCCAGCGATTACCTGGAGCGAAGTTAGAGTTACCGTCATCACGTATACTCATGGTTAGATAGTACTTATCGTTATAATTTAAATTAACACGACCAAAATAAGCCTCATTGGAATAATCGCTGGTTCCACCGCTATTGGTAGCTGTTTTAGCATCACCTAAACTTAAGCCATTAGGATCATTAGCTACAAAACCCGTGCGACCTCCACTTAAATAAGTATATAAGCCTGAACTTGCCTCATGAGCGGCTAAAACATTAATGTTCAAACCATTTTTAAGGCTATGATTGTAGGTTAGATAGTTACGAATCGTATAGGTCTTATTATCAGACGACTGTACATAAGCACTACTTTGTGTTTTCGATGTATTAATGGTAAGCGAAGGATTAAATTGATTTACATTGCCAAAATCGAACCATTCTGTTAGCTCATTTTTCAACACAAGGTCTTTGGTAAAATTAAGTTCGGCATATACATTACCAAATATTTGAGTTCGCTGAATTTGATTGGTATTTAACGCAGAAGCTGCAATAGGATTAGGGTTATAGGTCCCCACGAAACCAGGAGGAAAACTAATGCTACCATCTGGATTTTTAGTTGCAATATCAGGAGTAAGTCCAAGTGTGGTATTGATGATGTCATATTGACTGCTGTTCACATTTTCCTTAATACCACTGATATTTAAACTGGAACCAATTTTTAACCAGTTGGTTGTTTTATTGTCCAATGTCAGTTTAAAAGATTCCCGCTTCAAACTTGAGCCAATGATCTGTCCGTCCTGGTAAAAGTGATTTCCAGATATAAAATATTGTGTCCGGGTATCTCCCCCACTCACAGAAAGATTACCTGTATAAGTAGCCGCAGACTTAAAAATTTCATCTTGCCAGTCGGTTCCTGCTCCTAAATAATCTGGATTAACATACTGAGGTTGAGGAACACCCCCTTGTATTAATGCTTTAGTATTCAAAAACCTGGCATATTCTTGTAAATTCAGCATTGAAATCTTTTTGTATAATTTTTGAACACCATAATATCCATCGAAAATAATTTGTGGTGCACCGGTTTTACCTCGCTTTGTGGTTACCACCACAACTCCAGCACTCCCTTGAGATCCGTAAATAGCTATAGCCGAAGCATCCTTTAACACATCAATAGAGGCAATATCTGCCGGGTTTATACTCGCAAGAGGATTATCGTTAATTTGTGCATTACCCAGATATACACCGCCGGTAGATGAGCTACGAGCAGGTGGAATAATTACACCGTCAATTACATAAAGTGGGTCTTTATTGGCCAACAATGTACCTAAACCACGAATCTGTACGCTGATAGCCCCCCCAGGCTGACCCGATGTGGTTTGAACCATTACTCCAGCTACCCGACCTTGTAGGGCTTGATCAAAAGTAGTAGCTTGCGCAACGGCAAGATCTTTTGCCGATATCGATGCTATAGAGCCTGTTAAATCTTTGCGTTTACTTGTACCATAACCAATTACAACGACTTCATTAAGGTTGCTGGTGGAGGAAGAAAGTTTAACATCAATTGTGTTTTTATCACCAATAGTTACTTCTTTTTGTTGATAGCTCACAAAAGTAAAAACAAGAACATCACTCGCTTTAGCTTCTATAAAAAAATCACCATTGACATCAGTTATAGTGGTAGTGGCCCCACCTTTAACCTTCACATTGACGCCAGGTATTGGCTGAATGCTGCTTGCATCTACTACTTTACCATTTATGCGCCGAGATTGAGTAAACCCCTTAAAGCTAAACAATAGCATAAAAACGAAAACCAAAAAACTGAGATTCGTATTTCTAATTTTTAATTGTCTTTTCATTTTAAAAATGAATTTTAGGATGAGTAAATAATTGTTTCATAGTTGTTTTATTAGGTTTAAATTGATTAGTGAATAGACATTCTGCACGCATATATCCAATACCAGCAGCACTGCAAGCCGAAATACATTAAT
>Ga0116227_10011107_pt1 | contig 15305 bp, 11 predicted proteins | sample S1TSphgellanicum_FD_89693 | JGI IMG/M metagenome (GOLD analysis project Ga0116227, IMG submission 89693) | Host-associated microbial communities from peat moss isolated from Minnesota, USA - S1T2_Fb - Sphagnum magellanicum MG | ecosystem: Host-associated > Plants > Peat moss > Unclassified... | reverse complement strand
CTGAAAAGCATCGGCGTTACCGCGATACAGCTGCTGCCTGTGCAGGAATTCGAAACCAGCTTCAGCCTGGGCTATAACGGCGTGGATTATTTCTCGCCCGAAGAAGATTACGCGGTGCCTGACTCCGAATTGCCATGGCGCCTGCAGCACGTGAATGCCGCGCTGGCCGGGTTCGGCCAAACCGCGCTGACCACCACGCAGCTTTCGCCCTGTATCAATCAGCTGAAATGCCTGATCGATCTGTGCCATCTCAATGGCATCGCGGTGATTCTTGACCTGGTTTATAACCATGCCGGCGGCGGGTTCGATGATCACAGCCTGTGGTTCTATGACCGGCAGACAAATGGCAATTTGAACAACAGCCTGTATTTCACCGATCAGGGCTGGGCCGGCGGCCAGATTTTCGCCTATTGGAATCAGTGGGTGTCGCAGTTCCTGATCGACAATGCCTGCTTCTTCCTGCGCGAATACCGCATCGACGGCATACGTTACGACGAAGTGCGGGTGATCGAGAATAATGGCGGCCGGCTCACCTGCCAGAACCTCACCGCCAGCGTGCGCGCCGCCAATCCCTCGGCAATCCAGATCGCCGAGTATTGGAACCCCGACCGGCCGAGTGCGGTGGCGCCGCCGCCTGACGGGCTTGGCTTCGATGCCGAGCTCGGCGACGGGCTGCGCGATGCGCTGCGCGGCCTGCTGGGCCAGGCGGCGGGGGGCGAGCAGGCGAGCCTCGATCTCTCCGGCGTCGCCGGAGCGTTGACCCTGCCGGCGGGCTTCGATGCGCCTTGCCGGCTGGTGCAATGCCTGGAGAACCAGGATCTGACCTATCTCGGCCATTCGGATGCGGCGCGTGTGGCCAAGCTGGCCGATCCTGGCGATCCTGCTTCCTGGTATGCGCGCAGCCGAAGCAGGGTGGTGACGGCTTTGCTCTTCGGCGCACCCGGCATCCCTGCCCTGTTCATGGGCGAGGAGTTTCTCGCCGCATCGCCTTGGAGTGACGACCGCGGCGCGGGCGCCTTGGTGCAGTGGGATGGAGGTGCCACCACCACTGACTTTGCGCGCTTCGTCGCCGATCTCGCTGGTTTGCGCGCCACCCAGCCGGCGTTGAAAACCGGTGGCGCCAGGGTTTCGCGCGTCGATTCCTTTGGCCGAGTGATCGTCCTGCATCGCTGGATCGAGGGGCAAGGCGGCGATGTGGTGGTGGTGGCCAGCCTCGATGAGCTGCCGAAATATGGCTACACGCTCGGGCTGCCCTTCGCCGGCGGCTGGCGCGAGATATTCAACAGCGATTTTTACGAAAACTTCCCCAATGGCGCCACGATCGGTAATGGCGGGTCGGTATCAGCGTCGGGCGGCGCGTTAGACGGGTTTGCCGCCAGCGCATCGGTGACGCTGCCGCCAAACGGCGTTTTGGTGTTTTCCCGCGGCTGAGGGCCCGTTCGACATTAACCGAATCGGGTCACGGGGTCGAACGAGCGCCTCACGCCCTTGTTTGAAGCGGCATCTTTGTCGGCGTGCCGACGCACTTGTTTGCCGACGATGCCTGAGTCCGAGCGCCGGACCCATCGTCTCTTCCGGATATCATTGAGCGAAGCCGTCTCGTGGGCGCGGATGAGTCGCGTTCAGCGAGAGGATTTTCACATGGCGAGAGATTTTATGATTTTTCGAGACGGAAATTAACGTCCGGTCAAGGCCTACACGCCATGCTGGGGCACCGCAGACATTCGGGTCTGCAAGAGGGCCACGGCGATGATCACGAGAGTCGATACGACAGTTCTGGCGGCCACGTTCCGCGCGCTCGCTGTCGCATGTTTCGCCGCCTTGGTGCCGGCCAGCCAAGGCTGGGCCGCTTCGTCGGCGTGGGGTGGGGCGGAGCGATGGGTCGGGCATCAACCGTCCGAGGCGCTGGGCGCGGATGGCGGAAGCTTTTTCGCTCTCCCGCAAGTGGCCGAACAACTGCCAAGGCTGCTGACCCCGATCAAACGCGCCGTGTTCGACTCGTACCTGCAAACCGGCCCGGTTCAGCAAGTGGATCATTTTCTCGTCGTCGCCAAATGCAAGGCGGGCGATTGCGCGAGCGGCAACGCTACCATCATCCTGGACATGAATTCGCGGAACATCTGGTTCGTGCTGAATGTGAACGAAAACCAGGAAGTTCAACGGTGCTGGTCGGGAACGGCACAGTACAGCGCCCTGCCGCCCGCCTTGCAGACCTCGTTCGTGGATTAGCTCTGCGCCGGGCAGGCGGCCTCAGCACAACCAGAAGGTTTTATTATTCGTCACGTATTCACAGAAAAAGAGAAAGCCTCTTGACCACAGATATTTCCTATTGATAACGTAATAATTGTGGTTACGGTCCGACTTATTTTTTCGTCCATCCGTCTTGCGCGGTGAAAAGAAAACCAGCGCCAGGCAGCAATTTTCGCCGGCTGGCGGACATCAAATTTTACGCGAGGAGGGCAAAATGACCGAATATTGAAAACTACACACTGACATACGCGTGAAATCAGGCAGTATACGGTCATGCGCGCAAACGAAGCGCGTAGGCGGACCCTCGTCGGGAGCGTTCGCCGATCTACGGAGGTTAAAATGACCTACTTGAGCCCTATCGTGCCTGGTATTTTGGACGCCCAAACCGCAACGGCGCAATCAGCGTGCTTCGGCACCAGGCAGTATAACAACCTGGACTGCCGCCATGAAATCCAGGACCGTATTTTCTGGTGCTACATGAATCCGGTCGGCCGGCCGAGCTTCACCGAGGGCCTGCTCGCCGATCTGCACGATGTGCAGAACCATATTTCAGCAATCGCCAGAACCGATGGCAGGGGGCGCGAATCGACGGTGGAGTGGGTGGTGCTGGCCTCGCATGTGCCCGGCATCTTCAGCCTGGGCGGCGATCTGACCGTATTTTCGCGCAAGATACGTGCGGGTGATGTCGAAGGCCTGCGCGAATATGCCTATAGCTGCGTCGAGATCAGCCATCAGAACGCCACCGGCTATCGGGGCAAGGCCATCAGCATCGGGCTTGCGCAGGGTGAGGCGCTTGGCGGCGGTTTTGAAAGTCTGCTCTCCTGCGATGTTATCGTCGCGGAACGGCGGGCCCGGTTCGGCCTGCCGGAAGTGCTGATGAACCTGTTCCCTGGCATGGGCGCGCATTGCTTTCTCACCAGGCGCATCGGGTCGGCGGCGGCAATGAAACTGATCCTGTCCGGTGAAGTGTTCACCGCCGAGGCCATGCATGCGATGGGGATTGTCGATATTCTGGCCGAGGACGGCGCCGGCGAGGAGGAAGTGCGGAAATATGTGGCTCGCAACGCATCGCGCCATCATGCCCATGCCGCCGTTTACAAGGCCCGCCGCCTGACCAGCCCGATCAGCATCGAGACGTTGCGGGAAATCACCGATGTCTGGGTCGAGACGGCAATGGCGCTGACGGAGAAAGATCTGCGCCGGATGGCACATCTGGTCTCGGCGCAGGATCGCAGCCTGCGGCTGGCAGCTTCACGCGCATCTCAGTTTGCCGTTGCGGCGGAATAGAGCGGTGCGGCGTGGTGGGGTGGGCTGCAGGCAGCCCACCCCGCGGCGTATCCTCAGCTTGATCGTACATTCTCGCTGCGCGGCAGATCAACTTCGATACTCAAATGTTTGCGGAACGCGGCATCGGTTTCATCCCATACGCGCCGCAGGCTGGTCAGCAGGCGGCCGCCATCCTGTTGCAGCTCGGTCTCACCCAGATTTTCCAGGCGGAGGCAGAAGTCGCGCAATGACACGGCGCCGATATTCGCGGCGATGCTCGCCAGGGAATGGGAGGCGGTGCGGAAATGGTGAATATCCTGATGCCCATAATCCAGTTCCAGTTCCGCCAGAACAATCCTGCCATCCTGGTTGAATTCGCCGATCAGCTGTTCAAGAAAAGCGGTGCCGCCCAGCCCTTTCAAATCGCGCAGGGTCTGCGCATCGAGCACCTGCGCATCAAGCATTTGGCCCGCCGGGGCCGGCGTTGGCAGCATCAGTTCCGGCTCAGCCACCGGCCGATCCACCAGCTTGCCGATGGCGGCCACCAATTGCGCGATACGCATCGGCTTGACCAGGCAATCATTCATCCCGGCCGCCAGGCATCTGGCACTCACCTCCGGGCCGGCTGCGGCGGTGAGTGCGACGATCGGGATTCGCGGACCGCCAAGTACTGAAAAATTATAGAATTGCGCAGCCTCGATGCCGTCCATCACCGGCATATTGACATCGAGCAAGGCAAGATCGACCGTACCTGAGGTCATCACCTCAAGCGCTTCCTCGCCATTGGCGGCAAATACCGGCTTGGCGCCCTCATTGGCAAGCATGCGCCCGACGATGGACTGGTTGGTCCGGTTGTCGTCCGCCACCAGAATGCGCAGTCCCGCCAAGGGCCCCGCTACCATGCCGGATGGTGCGTGTGGCGCCTCGGCCGGTGTATCTTCCGCCTTGCTGGCCAGATTGACCGAGAGCGCCACGGCGATTCGCAAGGCCGCACGGATATCGTCGGCACTCGCCTGCTGGCTGATGGTGGTGGCGAAGCGTTCGCGTATGGAGCGGGTAGGCAGCCCGGCGCGCCGGGCTTGAGTCACCTCGATGAAGGCATCCGCCTCCGGCAGCCTATCGGTCCAATGGCCGCCCTGTACGAAGGCGATACGGAACCCGCCAGCCTCCGACCGCATAACGAAAGACAGCCGCTCCTGCATGATTCGCGCCCAGGCCGCATCACCGGAGGCAGCGACCAGCTCGACCGGGTGAGCACTCGGCTCGACGTCTTCGCCGGGGGCAAGGTTGAGGCTGACCCAGAACGTGCTGCCAGCATTGGGGGCGCTATTGACGCCGATGGTGCCCCCCATCAGCCTGACCTGGCGCTCACACAAAGCCAGGCCAAGGCCGGTGCCACCGAACCTGTTCAGAATGGTTTCATTGGCCTGGGCAAACAACCCGAAGATATGGTCGCGCGCTTCGGGGGCGATGCCGATACCGGTATCCATCACCTCCAGCCGAAGCTGCACCACGCCCTCTGCCGTCAGCACCCCATCGGCGGCGATCGTCACCGATCCGGTTTCGGTGAATTTGATCGCGTTGCCGCACAGATTGAGCAGCACCTCGCGCAGATGGCGTTCATCGCCACGCACCCGGACCGGTGTGCGCGAGGTGACATGGGTGCTGATGAGCAGATTTTTCTTGCGCGCCTCGACGGCAACGAGCGACCGCACCACGCGCAGCAATTCGGTGACGTCGAAACTGGTCTCCTCCACCCTGGCATGGCCCGCCTGGATGCGGGAATATTGCAGAACGTCTTGCACCAATGAGAGTTGGCCGTCGGCCGCGGTCTGTATGGTGCCCAGCATCTGCGCCTGATCGGCGGTCAGACGCGTGCTCTGCAGCAATTCGGCCATGCCGATAATCGAGGTGAGCGGCGTACGGAGTTCGTGGCTGACACTGGCCAGGAACAGGCTTTTTGCCTTGTCGGCCTTTTCCGCCTGAAGGCGGGCTTGCGCCAATTGGCGAATCAGCGCGAACGCGTAGGCTGGCAGAATGGTCATGCCGGCCATCAGCCCGAACGACAAAGCAAGATGCGCATGCCAGAACGCGTTAAAGGCAATCACCAGCGCAAAGCCGGCAAGGCTGGCGAAGGTTGCGGCCAGAATATATTTGCCGCCGAACCGCACCCCGTTGCCGATGATGATGATGAGATAGACCATATAGACGAACGCCGTCGCCTCGCCGCCGGCGATCAGCATGATGGTGGCGCCGAACACATCCAGCACGATCGCCACCGACCGCCTTGGCCCGCTGTTCAGGGGTCTGAACCGAAGATGGGCGAGCAACAGAAAGCCGCAGGCCATCCAGGCGATCACCGGGCCGCCCCACCGGTCGAAGGGCAGTGCATGCGGCATCAGCCAGGCGGATACCAGCATGACGCAGCCGGCGGTAAAGCGGTTCAGCGCCATGACGTATTCGCCGCGCTCATCCTGCGGCACGGTGGTCCAGTCTGGACGCAGCTTTCCGGACCGGGAGGCGCGCTCGGTCACGACGCCAGTCTGTCCGGCCATTTCTGGCCAGGCCGCAGAAGGCCGGCGAACTGCTCGGGCGATACCGCCCGGCTGAAATAATAGCCTTGCACGAACTGGCATCCCGCCGAGGTGACGCGATTGAACTGTGCCTCGTTCTCGACCCCCTCGGCCAAAACTTCCAGGTTGAGGCTGCGGCCGATGCCGACGACGGCATCGACGATGGCGGCACGGTCGGTCTTGACGTCGAGATCCTGGATGAAGGACCGATCGATCTTCAGCCGGTCGATCGGCAATATCTGCAGATAGGCCAGCGACGAATAGCCGGTGCCGAAATCATCGATGGCCACCCGCACGCCCAGCCGGCGCAGCGCATGCAACTCGTTGGCGACCTCGCGCTGGTTTTCCAGCAGGGTCGTTTCGGTCAGCTCCAGCTCCAGCAGCTCCGGCGCCAAGCCGGTTTTTTCCAGGGTGCCGATGACCAGATTCCTGAAGCTTTCGGCCTTGAAGATGGCAGACGAGATGTTCACCGCGATCGGCAGCCTGTGGCCGGAAGCCGCCCATGCAGCGCCCTGACGGCACGCGGCCTGCAACACCCAGCGGTTGATCGGCGCGATCAGCCCGGCATCCTCGGCGAGGGAGAGGAAATCGCCGGGAAGGACCATGCCGTGGCCTGGCCGCTGCCAGCGTAGCAGGGCCTCCGCGCCGATAATCCTTCTGGTACGCACATCAACCTCGGGCTGATAGAACATCACGAATTCCTCGCGCTCTATCGCCTGCCGCAGATCGATCTCCAACAGCACCGAGGCGCGCGCCAAGGTCTGCATTTCCACCGCGAAGAAGCGCGCGCAGCCCTTGCCTTCGCGCTTGGCGCGATACACCGCAAGGTCGGCATTCTTCATCAGCTCCTCGACGGTGGTGCCGTCATTCGGCGCGAGTGTGACACCCACGCTGGCGCCGACGATCGCCTTGTGCCGGTCGATCTCCACCGGTTCGGATACGGCGGCGATGATGCGGCCGGCACAATGCAGGGCGTCATCGGCATCGGTGATATTGGCCTGAAGCACGGCGAATTCGTCGCCGCCCAAACGGGCAACGATATCGCCCTGCCGCATGGTACGCAGCAGCCGCTTGGCCATTTCCCTGAGCAGCCCGTCGCCATGGTCGTGACCAAACCCGTCATTGATGCTCTTGAAACGGTCGAGATCGATGAAGTGAAGCGCAAAGATCTCGCCATCACGGGTGCAGCGCGCCAAAGCCTGCTCAAGCACGGTGTTCAGCAAGAGGCGGTTCGGCAGCCCGGTCAGCGTGTCGTGATGCGCCAGATGATGCAGCGCCTGCTCGGCGCGCTTGCGTTCCGAAATATCGAATGACGTGGTCAGCACGTTGCGCACCGCGCCACTGCCGTCGCGCAGCGGGAACTTGCTGGTCAGGAAGGTGCGGCACTGGCCGCGGCGATCGACAATCTCCTCCTCGAATCCCAGTATGGGGATGCCGGTGGCGAACACATGCTCGTCGGGGTTTTGTGCCGGTGGCGGCAGACCAGGCTCGCGCGCGGGCAGCAGGCCGGCCCCGTAACGGTTGACGAAGACGCGCTGACCATCTTCATCCACCGCGCTGATCAGCGCCGGAATGGTGTCGATTACCTGGATCAACCTTGTCCGGTTATCGCGTATGGCGGTCTCACGGGATCTCTCGCTGCGCTCCAGCTCGCGTGCCAGGTCGTCGGCCCGGCCGCGGGTAAGCTTCTGCTGCTGGCCGAGATTCAGCAGGTTGCGGCCCCTGGTGACGAATTCCTGATGGTCGACTGGGCTTTGCAGGAAATCGGTGGCGCCGGCATCCAGCGCGCGCAGCCTGAATTCACGGTCGTCATAGGCGGTGATCACGATCACCGGAACATCGGCGCCGGATGGCAGCGATCGGAGATAGCGGATGAAATCCGCCCCATCCATGCCGGGCATCTTGTAGTCGGTGATCACCAGGTCGGGTGAATGGGTGACGACCCAGTCCAGCACACTGCCAGGGTCGCTGAACACCTCGACCAGGGAATCATCCTTGATCGAGCTGGCGAGGCGCGAAAAAATGAGCCGGTTAGTGTTATTATCATCGACAACGACGATCAGCGTCATTGACCTGACTTTCCGACGACAGCCAAGGTGAGTCCCGCCGCGTATCTGAGCGGGGCGACAATCCGGCGCCGTCGATGTGGCGGAAAATGCGTCAGCTTTTCATCCAGACATTCGCAGGGCAGTTCATACAGAAATAATGTGTCCAACACGCAATGCACCATCCGGCTGTCCATAAAATCGAGTATCAGCTCAAAACAAGCCTTGCGTGCAGCCTCGGCCACGCCTGCAACCGTATACATGGGCACATCGTGTTCTCCTAAACAAGTTTGGCAACAATCTCGAAACGGTCGCCGCTTCTTGCTGCCGGCGATGCGGTGTTGCATCAAGGTAGCCGCAATAAGGACAGGCTGTTCAGGTTTTTGGGACAAACGCCGGCACCGTGTCGTGGGTGCTTAGGCATCGTCGGCAAATAAGTGCGTCGGCACGCCGACAAAGATGCCGCTTCAAACAAAAGCTTAGGGCCCGTTCGACCCCGTAAACCGATTCGGGTAATGTCGAACGGGCCGTTAGCCCTGCATTTCGATCGCGATCCGTATCAGATCGGCGGTGCGGGCCACGCCGAGCTTGGTGCGCAGGAGGCTGGCAGTGTTGGCGATGGTCTTGTAGCTGACACCCAATGACGCGGCGATGCCGGAGAGGCTGTTGCCGGCAGCGAGCAAGCGCATGATATCGAGATCACGCGGCGTGAGCTGATGCAGCCGGTCACCGGCCTCGATGCGATGCAGCGCCAATTCCTGGGCGATCGACGCTTCGACGTAATGTTTGCCATCACCCACCTGCCGCACCGCATCCAGCAAATCGTCAGGCGCGATATTCTTCGAGACATAGCCGCGGGCACCGGCCTCCAGCGCACGACGCGCATAAAGCGGCTCGATATGCATGCTCAGCACCAGCACGCGCAGCCCGGCGGCGGCAAGGCTGGGCAGCAAAGCGAGGCCGCCAGGGCCGGGCAGACCGAGATCGAGGATCACCAGATCCGGCCGCGACTGCGCCACCAGCACCATCGCGGCGGAAGTATCGGCGGCCTCGCTCACCTGGGCACCCAGCGAGGCCGCCAGCAACTGCCCGAGCCCGGCGCGCACCACCGCGTGGTCATCGACCAAAAGGATTCTCATCGTGGCGCCACCGGCAAGACCACCTGTATCGTCCACCCGGGATTGCGCTGGATATCGAGAACCCCGCCCAGGGTTTTCACCCGCCGGCGCATACCGGCCAAACCGAGGCCAGGCCCTTCCTGGCCGCCCACCCCATCATCGCTGACGGAGAGCCTGGCATGTCCATTTGTCTGGCTGGCCTGCACGGTCACCCGGCCCGGCTTGCCATGCCTGACGGCATTGCTGAGTCCCTCCTGAGCAACCCGGAAGAACATCTCCCGCATTGGGTCGGTTAACGCCGCATCCTCGACATCCAGGCGCAGCTCGAAGCTGGTTTCTGGCCGCACGCGCCGCCAGAAATCGATCAGACCTCCCAGCGATTCCAGCAGAGAGGTGGCGCGCGCCTGCCCATCATGCAGGCGTTCGAGCATGTCCCTGACCTCGCGCTGAACCGCGGCGGTTGCCTCCTGGATGGAGCGCAGCTGGGGGGCGATCGCGGCAAGGTCGCCGGCTTCCACCTGGCGGCCGATGGCGGCGGCAAAGGTGCTGATGGCGAATAGCAGCGGCCCGACCTCGTCATGCAGGTCGCGGGCAATCTCCGCCCGCTCCTCTTCGGCCAGGGTCGCAAGCTGGACATGCAGACGGCTATTCTGGTCGGTCACGTTGCGCAAGGCGGCGGCCATCTGGTTGAAGGCGGTGGCCAGCCCGGCGATTTCCGGCGGCCCGGTCTCGGGCAGAACCAGATTTGGCTCGCCGCGGCCGAGCCGGGCCAGACCCTGCGACAGGCCGGTCAACGGCCGCAGACCGCTGGTGACAATCACGCTGCAGAGCAGCCCGGCGGCCAGAGAGAACAGCGCCAGCAACACCACGCCCTCGCGCACATCGCTCCAGCGTTCATATACCTCGTTCGCCGGATCGGCGGTGAGACGCAGCACGGCGGCACCGGGTAGCGTCCCCAGCGGGATAAGCGCCGGTGCCAGAACCGGCGCGGTCAATGCCAGGAACCAGCGCGGTGTCGGCTCGGCCGGCGACGGTACCGAGATGGCCAGTCTCCGACGCGACGGATCGTCATACGCGACCCTGAGGTGCCGGCTGCCATCGAATGACCGCACCAGGCGCATGGCCATGTCGCCATCGGCGGCGGCCGGCCCCAAAGCTGCCAGGGTCACCATCACGGTTTCGCGCCCGTTCGCCAGCGCCGCCAGCAGTTCGGTGCGCACCGAGCGTGCCGCGTGCCACGTGGCCAAGGCGGCGCCGACGGCAAAACTCAGCAGCAGGGCGACAAAAATGGCGGCCAGCAGGCGCGCGCGGATGGACAAGGCAGGCAACGGCAAGCGGGTCCTCACCGCCGCGATGTCTGGCCGTAGGATCTGAATTGCAGCACCGTCTCCGCCAGCTGGGCGGGGCTGAGCAGAGTACCGCCGCCGAGCATCAGCGCGCCATAGGTGATTGCCGCCTGCTCCTCGACCTCCTCGGCGATGGCCAGCGCCTGCTGCCAGGTCTTGCCGATCGTCACCTGGCCGTGATTGGCCATCAGGCACGCCGATCCCGCCCCCATTGTCGCCACCACATGATCCGCCAGCGCCTGGGTGCCGAAGGTGGCATAGGGCGCCACGCTGATCTGCGGTGCACCCGATACCAGCACCATATAATGGATCGGCGTAATCGGCCGGCCGCAGCAGGCCAGAATGGTGGCGTGGCGGGAATGGCAATGCACCACCGCCTGCGCATCGGGGCGGCCGCGCAGGATGAAATGATGCATGCGGAACTCGCTCGACGGCACCAGGCCATCTATGGACGGGGTACCGTCCTCGGCGACGAAGACCATGCTGTCGGGGGTGAGCGCGTCGGGCGGGATGCCGGAAGGGGTGACCACCATGCCGCCGGCCACGCGCAGGCTGGCATTGCCGCTGGTGCCACGGTTCAGCCCGGCCTGATGCATGCGGCGCATCACCTGAACCAGCGCGGCACGCGCCGTGGCCTCGTCGGACAAAACGGGTGCATTCGATGATTCGGCGCTCATAGGCGCACTCCTTTATGCCGGGATGGCGACGCCGCCAAACCGGTTTTTCAGCGTAGACGCATACAAGGGCGATCTGTGGCGCTTGGGCGCTGGCTGCCGCACGGACGGGTTTAGGCGCCCGCTGCGTTGGGGTCCCGCCAGGCGCGTTCGAAAGGCAGACGCCAGGCATGCGGGGCGACCAGTTGGTGGATCGATTTCGGCCCCCAGGAGCCGGGCGGATAGAGCCGCACCGGCGGCGGCATTTCCAGCAGGGGCGTGGAGACCTCCCAGAGCCGCTCGATACCCTCGGCGGTGGTGAACAAGGTGTGGTCGCCGCGCATCGCATCGAGGATCAGGCGCTCATAGGCCTCCAGCACATCACCGATCAGGCCGGTGTCGTGCATGGCGAATTGCAGGCTGAGCTTGTCCAGCCGCATGCCCGGGCCGGGGCGCTTGCCGTAGAACGAAAGCGACATTTTTGACGCATCGGCCAGATCGAAGGTGAGATGGTCGGGGCCTTGCGCGCCAACGCCGGAGCCCACGGGAAACATGCTTTTCGGCGGCTCGCGGAAGGCGATGGAAATGATCCGCTGGCCTTCCGCCAGACGTTTGCCGGTGCGCAGGAAAAACGGTACGCCGGCCCAGCGCCAATTATCGATAGAGCATTTCAGCGCGATGAAGGTTTCGGTCTCCGATTCCGGATCAACCCCCGGCTCCGAGCGGTATCCGGCATATTGGCCGCGCACCACATCCTTGGGGTCGACCGGCAGCATGCTGCGAAAGACCTTGTTCTTTTCCTCGCTGATCGGCGCGGGTTCCAGCGCCGTCGGCGGCTCCATCGCCATGAAGGCGAGAATCTGGAACAGATGGGTCACCACCATGTCGCGATAGGCGCCGGTGGCTTCGTAGAATGCCGAGCGTTTGCCCAGGCCCAGCGTTTCCGGCACGTCAATCTGCACATGGTTGATGAAATTGCGGTTCCAGATCGGTTCGAACAACCCGTTGGCAAAGCGGAAGGCAAGGATGTTCTGGGCCGGTTCCTTGCCGAGGAAATGGTCGATCCGGAAAATCTGCTTTTCGGAAAACACCTCATGCAGCCTGGCATTCAAGGAGACCGCGCTGGCCAGATCGGTGCCGAACGGTTTTTCCATGATGATCCTGGAACGGGCGACCAGATCGGCTTCCGCCAGCAGCCTGACGGCGGAGAGGGCCGCGGCCGGCGGCACGCTGAGGTAATGCACACGCCGTGTTTCGCTGCCCAGCTGCTTCTCGGCCCGCTCCACTGCGGCCTTCAAGTGCGCAGCGCCGGCGGCCATCGGCACGTAATCCAGCGTTTCGGCGAAGGCGGCCCAGCTCGCATCATCCACCTTGCGGGTGGAAAACGCGTTCAGCGCCTCGCGCGCGCTGGCGCGGAAGCCATCGACATCCATATCATCCAGCGATACGCCGATGATCCGGCAGCCGGGGATGAAGCCGGCGTTGGACAGGTGGAACAATCCTGGCAAAAGCTTGCGCTTGGACAGGTCGCCGGTGGCACCGACGAGCACGACCAGTTGCGGGTATTTCGGGCCAACGCCAGGCGGAATTTTCTTCATCCGATCGCCCCCCAATCTACCACGACGCTGGCAAATGCTTGCAAGAACAGGGCCGTGGCCGAGTTTATGGCGGCGTGAGCCAGCCCGGGCCGCAGCTTGGGCGCCAGGTGATGTGGCTTTGGTAAATGCGGCGCGACGACGGAGGTGATACCGGGCTGCGGAGACAGACACGCTGCCGCGACGCCTGCCCTCGCCCTCCGGCGCAATGTGGGAGAGGGGGTTGCTGGCATGCGGCAATGTCGATGCAGGGTTGGTCTTATTTGCCGTTATTCACCACCGGATTCACGTTGTAGGAGAACCCCCAGCTGACCGGAACGAATTGCTGGAAATGCTGGTTGAACCAGAGATAAATCCGCGAAATGCCGGTCTTTGGCACATAGACAACATCGAACGGTGCCAGAGTGACATCCGCCGACGGGTCTTTGCCGCGGATCGCCGCACGATATTCGGTGGACAGGACGATGGCACGGTCGCCGGAGCCGTGGCGGAGAATAAACACATGATTCGGGTCGCCGGTGGTGCGCAAACCGCCGGCGCGGGCAATCGCCTGCACCAGAGTGAGCGGCGGCCCAGGCGAATCCTGTTCGCCGGGATAGATCACCTCGCCGGCCACATAGACGCGGCTCGGCGAGGCCGATTTCACTTCCACCGTCAGCTCCGGACTTTTCAGCTCACCCGCATAAGCGCGCCGCAGATCGGCCGCGATATCGGCCACATCGCGCCCGGCGGCGGCCACAGATTGCGCGAGCGTCGTGGTGATGCGGCCATCGGGGGCGACGGTGATATCCTCGTTCAGTTCAGGTGCGGAATAGAGCCGCACGCCCAGAACGTCACCTACCTGAACCCGATAGGTGGCGGCTTCAGGCAGTGCGCGCGGGGCCGGTGGGAGGTGATGCGCCCGCCCACAGGCGCTCACCACACAGGCGCACCACAGCAGCGACCAGAACCGCGACATGACGATCTCGTTGCCATATCGCTTCGAAATTCGCAACTGCCGGAATGAGGAGGGGTTTAGGGAAGTTCAGCCGGCGGCCAATTTGTCCGCCTCGCCGGACCGTATCGCATGCACCAGCGGACAGCTCCCTTCCGCTTCCGGATGGGCGGCCAGATAGGCAGCACTATCGAACCACGGCCCGGGGTCGGCGCCGCGCAACCCGCCCACAACTACATAGTGAAACACCGGATCGATGCCCTGCCCTTCACTCAGTTCGGGCGTGGAGGCGACATACCAGGCGGCGTCGAACAGTTTGGAGGCACGCACCAGCGCCGCATCCTCCAGGACTGGATGGCGCGGCGCCGAGGCCGGTTTCGCGGCGCCACGGAACAGCCGCGCCAGCCAGCCTTGGCGCGAGACTGGCGCGTCCGCGGGAGGCTCGATCGGCGGCGCGGCGTCGCCGCGCAGCGCCTGCAGCCGAGGCAGGTCTCGGCGCAAGGCGGAGGCAGCGTCGCGTGACGGATCGGCAACCACCAATGCCACCCAGCCGCGCAGCCCATCCCATCCGGCATTTTGGGCTTCCGCTTGCTGCAGGGCGGAGGCGGTCTGTTGGACCTGGTTCGACAAGGTGGCGATTTTTGCCTCGCTGGCCGCCAATTCGGCGCGCATGCGGGCAAGTTCCAGTTGCTCGGCGCGGTCAGACTGCACGGCGTCATCACGCGGCTGGGCCGGGGCGGTGTTCTGCAGCCGGTCGGCGAAGGCGGCGAGTTCGCTTTCGGCGGCGGTGGCGGCGCGATCGACCAGAAAGGCGCCGGCCGAGACAAATCCGGCATCGAAATCCACCACCGGCTGATAGCCAAGCTCGGCGAAAATCTCGAACCAGCGGGTGAGATCGGCCAGAGCCGGGGCGGCGCCCGCGCCGCCCGCCAGCCGCAGAGGCAGCGGCACGAAGAGCAGCCTTTCGCTGGCGCGCGACAGCGCGGCGACCAGATCGGCCGTGCCTGGCTGATCGGCATCCGTCTCCGCTGCCAGCAATATCCCCAGATCGAACCCGGCACCCGGCTCGGTCTCGGCCAGGCTTTCAGCCGCGGCGCCGGCCTGGGCCAGCGACTCCGCCAGCGCCGCCGCCCCTTCACCCGCCACCAGCACCGATACCAGCATCAGCTCATTGACGAGGCGGGGCGCGATCATCGCCTGGCTATCTGGCGGCATGCGTCGCGCGGCTTCCAAAACGGGTCATGCGTTACCTATTCGAGGGTGAAGGGAAAGGCGGGGTCGAACGGCGAGGGCAGCACGGTGTCGATATCGGCGCGTTCGCCGGAGCGCAGCAGCTCCACCAGAATATCTTCCGGCGAGAGCCGGCCACGATCCAGGCTATCGGCCTGAAATTGGGCTTCGGCCTTGGACGGCCAGCGGCCAAGCACGAAACGATAGGCCGCATCGACAAAGCGCGCCGTGCCCATGCGAAGATGGTTGCCGGCCGGATCGAGACAGGATGGTCTGCCCAACACATCCGCCGGCG
>Ga0116227_10011104_pt1 | contig 15307 bp, 11 predicted proteins | sample S1TSphgellanicum_FD_89693 | JGI IMG/M metagenome (GOLD analysis project Ga0116227, IMG submission 89693) | Host-associated microbial communities from peat moss isolated from Minnesota, USA - S1T2_Fb - Sphagnum magellanicum MG | ecosystem: Host-associated > Plants > Peat moss > Unclassified... | reverse complement strand
TGGCGGGCAGCGTCAGCGTCTGGCGATCGCGCGCGCGTTGGTGACCGGCCCGCGCATCCTCATTCTGGATGAAGCGACATCGGCGCTCGACGCCGAAAGCGAAGAGATCATTCAGGCCAATCTCAAGGCGATGACCGAGGGACGAACGGTGCTGATCATCGCACATCGCCTGTCGGCGGTGCGCCAATGCGACCGGATTATCGCATTGGAGCGCGGCCGGATCGTCGAATACGGCACGCATGACGAATTGTTGCGCGCAGGCGGGCGCTATGCCGATCTGTACAACAGGCAGGCAGGCCGGCAAACCGATCTGGAGTCCGTTTGATGACCTCGCTCGGCCATTATTGGAACGTGATCCGCGCGGCCTTGCGCGCCGATGCCGAACAACGGCGCGGACATTTGTCCAGCCACGAAAGCGACTTCCTGCCCGCCGCGCTCGAAGTCGTCGAGCGCCCGGTCTCGCCCACCAGCAGGACCACGGCGTGGGTCCTGATCATCGGCCTGATCGGCACCCTGGCGTGGCTGATCCTGGGTAAAGTCGATGTCGTCGCCTCGGCGCCGGGCAAAATCCTGCAAAGCGGCGAAAGCAAGATCGTGCAATCGGCGGGATCGGGCGTCGTGGCCGCCATCCATGTGCGCGATGGCGATCATGTCAAACGCGGGCAGGTGCTGATCGACCTCGATACCACGCTCGCCAGCGCCGATCTCGAACAGGCGCAAACCGCCTTGCAGGCCGATCAGCTTGACGTTGAACGCAACCGCGCCTTTGTCGCGGCGCTGGATGGGCACGGGCTCCATTTTGCCCCGCCACCGGGCACGCCTGCCGATGTTGCCGCCGCGCAAGCCAAGCTGGTCGCTGCGCAACTGGCCGAAGTGAATTCGACCGTCGGCGGATACAATGCGGCACGATCGTCCGCGCTTGCCGATGCGCAGGCCGCAGCGGCAACGCGCGCAAAGATCGACGGGACAATGCCGTTGCTCGACCGCGAAGTCGCTGCGATGCGCAAGCTGGACGTCAACGGATATGCGCCGGGCAATCGCCTGCTGGAACTGGAGCGGCAGCGCCGGACAGACCAGGGCGAACGCGACGTGGCCGTGGCGCAACAGGCGCGCGGCGCATCGGAAGCGCACAAATTTGGCGCGTCCATGGTCGAAACGCGCGACACCGCGCGGCGTCAGGCGATGGCCGAACTGGCCAAAGCGCAAGCCGATGCGATCCAGAAACAGGAAGACGTGACCAAGGCCATGCGCCGGTCCCGTCTGGAACAACTGACCGCACCGACCGATGGCACGATCCAGCAACTGGCGATCCACACGGTCGGCGGCGTGGTCGAACCCGCGCGCACGCTGATGGTGATCGTGCCCGAACGCGACGATATCGAGGTCGAAGCCAAAGTGCTGAACCGCGATATCGGTTTTGTCCACGAAGGCCAGGCCGTCGCGGTCAAAGTCGATGCCTTTCCCTTTACCCGCTATGGCAGCGTGCCGGGCACCGTCATCTCGCTCAGCCGCGATGCCGTGCCCGACCAAAGACTGGGCGCCACATTCATCGCGCGCATCCGTCTGGCGCGCGGCACGATCACCGCCGACGGCAAAGCCGTGCCGCTCGGCGCGGGCCTTGGCGTCACCGCCGATATCCGTACGGGCAACCGCCGGATCATTTCCTGGCTGCTCAGCCCGATCACCACAACCGTCAGCCAGGCCGCCAAGGAGCAGTAGTTCCCGCGTCATACGCGAAACGGGGTAACAGAAAGACCGTTCGCGCCACGGCGCTGCCCACCGGCCAGCCTCGTGCGCGGAACCTTTGCCGCCTGCAAAAGTTTGTGAAAACAGGGTCAGCATAGGCCCGACGGAGATACGGAAATTGACCGACGGGTGTGAAGCGCAAGAAGGCGCCGCGCTGATTTACACTGACGATCATGGCCCGGGCATTACCCGCGTGCGCCGCGGCAAAGGGTTCAGCTTTCACCTGCCGTGCGGCACCCGGATTGGCGACAAAGCCGAAATTGCCAGGCTGGCATCGATCGGCATGCCGCCTGCCTATCAACGATGCTGGTTCAGCATCGACCCGGCCGGGCACATCCAGGCAACGGGTTATGACGCGCGGGGGCGCAAGCAATACCGCTATCATCCGGCGTTTCGCGCCGGCCAGGATGCCACCAAATATTCGCTGTGTGCGGCATTCGGTGAAGCGCTGCCGGCGATGCGCGCCCGGATCGAAGCCGTTTTGACCGATCGTACGCCAAAGAACCGCGCGCCAACCCGTGAACGCTGCCTGGCGGCGATCGTGCGCCTGCTCGATATCGGCCATTTTCGCATCGGCAACGAGCAATACGCCAAAGCCAATCGCAGCTTTGGCATATCCACATTGCGCAAACGCCATGTCAACGTGCACGGCAACGCCATCGAACTGACCTATCGCGGCAAATCGGGCAAAATGCAGAACCGCATCCTGCACGATCGCGCCCTGCTACGCATCGTCAAGGACCTGGCCGACCTGTCCGGGCAACGCCTGTTCCAATATGTCGACGAACTGGGCAGCGTACACGACATCGGATCGGGCGACGTCAATCGCTACATCACCGAGATCATGGGCAGCGCATTTTCCGCCAAGCATTTTCGCACGTGGGGCGGCACGCTCGTGGCGTTTGAAGCATGGGTGGCGGCAGGCGGCGCGACCACGCTGGATGCGGTCTTGCGCGAAGTCGCCGACGAACTCGGCAACACGCCGACGGTCAGCCGCAAAAGCTATGTCCACCCCGCCGTCATTGCCGCGATAAAATCCGGCGAACCGCCCGCGAGCGTCTTGCAAAAGAAGCCCCGGCCGACGCGGTGGCTCCAATCGGGCGAGCGCGCGCTGATCGCGTTCCTGCGCGCGCAAGACCGGGTGCCCGAGGCGCGGACCAGCGCACTCGCATGAGGTCGGGTTTTGCGCGAATGGCGGGGGGCGGCAGTTTATGCCGCCCCCTTCGTACCCATCATCTGGCGCATGCTTCAGCGATCGCCAAAGTTCGTGTTGCCTCTTCCAGGTGCAACAACTCGACCATTTTACCATCGACTTTCAACGCACCTTTGCCCGCGTTTTCGGCAAGGTCAAAGGCGGCCGCAATCGCGCGGGCCCGGGCGATTTCGTCAGCGTTCGGGGTGAACACGGCGTTGGCGACAGCAATCTGCGAGGGGTGGATCAGCGTTTTACCGTCAAATCCCCAGCGCAACCCTTGCTCGCATTCTCGTTGAACCACCGCCTCATCGGTCAGCGTGTTGCAGACCCCGTCGAGGGCATTCAGGCCGGCGAGCCTGGCGTGCAGGACGATCTGCGCCAGGATGCCGAGCAGGGGCGCGCGATCCTCACCCGGACGGCACCGCATTTCCTTGGCCAGATCGTTTGTGCCCGCAACCAGCGTCGTCAACCGGGTGGTCGCCGCCGCGCCGACGATCGCGGCAAGATCGACGATGGCCTGGGTCGTTTCGATCATCGCCCACAGATCGCCGCCGGTTTCACCAAGGATGCTGCGCGCCGCCACCAGTGTTGCCGGCGAAGATACTTTGGGCAACAGCACCGCATCGACGCCGGAACCGGCGGCGACGGCCAGGTCCTGTTCGCCCCATGGCGTGTCCAGACCATTGATGCGGATCACGACTTCGCGGTGTCCAAATCCGCCTTCCGACACGGCCTGGGCAGCCTGCGCGCGGGCTTCATCTTTCTTGTCGGGCGCAACCGCATCCTCGAGATCGAGGATGATGACGTCCGCATCCAGCGTTCGGGCTTTCTCGATTGCGCGGGAATTCGATGCCGGCATGTACAGCACGCTGCGACGGGGGCGGATGGTCATGGCCATCGCCTCAGCTCTCCCGCGCGATTTGAAAGCCGGCGAAGGACTGCGTAACGGGCATAATCTCCAGCCGGTTGATATTGAGGTGAGGGGGCAACTCGGCGATCCACAGCATCGTCGCGGCGATGTCGTCGCCGCTCATCGGGTGCGCGCCTTTGTAGAACGTGTCCGATGCGCCCTGGTCGCCGCCGTTGCGCACGACGGTGAATTCGGTTTCGACCATGCCCGGCTCGATCGACGTCACGCGCACGCCGGTTCCGCTCAAATCGGAGCGCAGGCCGAGCGAGAATTGTTTCACGAACGCCTTGGTGCCGCCATATACGTTGCCGCCCGGATACGGATATGTCGCGGCGACCGAAGAGAGATTGATGACCGCGCCCTTGCGCGCAATCAGCGCCGGCAACAGCTTGTGCGTCAGCGACACCAGCGCCGTCACATTGGTGTCGATCATCGTCTTCCACTGGTCGACGTTGGCCTGCTGCGCGGGGCTGGTGCCGAGCGCGAGGCCGGCATTGTTGATCAGCAGGTCGATCGCCCGAAAATCCTGCGGCAGCGCATCGAGCGCAGCATCACGGGCGGCTTCGTCGCGCACATCGAATGCGGCGCCATGCACTTTGCCCTGGGGTAGCGATGCCGCCAACGCATCGAGCCGATCCTGGCGCCGTCCGGTTGCAACGACGTTCCACCCTGCGGCGACGAACGCCCTGACGGCGGCTTCGCCGATTCCGGCGGTCGCACCGGTGATAAAGGCGGTCTTCGTCATATCAATCTCCTGGTCAAGATCCCCGCTCCAACGGGCAGGATCGAACGGGTGATATAGAACGCTTCGCGGGATGCGAGAACCAGGATCTGGGCAGTCCGGTCGTCCATCGAGCTACCGCGTCCGGCGAGGCGCGATAGCTCCACCAGACAGACGACTTCGCGCATTTCATTTGCCAGATGCGAATCTTTTTGCGGCGCAGAGCTGCCTGAAGCCGCCTTGGCGACCGTCGCTGCCGCACCGGGTCTGCGGGCTTGGGGGCGGGCCGAAGGCACGGCCGGTACCGGCAACACCGCGTAAGCATCGGCCGGAGGAGCCAGCCTGAATATTGATGCTTCGAAAATGGGGACATCCACGAGAGGTCTCGCCATTGTGGCTGACGCTGATCGGAAGGGTCTGCGCGAGATCGCAGTGGATCAATATTTTTATATATAAATCAATGTACTATGAGAATTTTGTCGATCAATCAGGCATTTTCGACAACTTGGGCGGAAGAGGCCGCCGTGGCGCTACCGGCAACACGAAAATTGCCAAATTAATATCATCTTAACCCATGACGGGGAGTTCTCCTTCAGAATGTTCTTAGATTTTAACGGTTTATTATCGAGTTGGGCGCAGCTTCGGTTTAATAGATCAGATAAAAAATCAAATAATTACCTGGGAAAATTAGGATTTTTACTGGGAAACAGACTAAAAATTTTGTCGTCTATAAATAACTATATCTGAGAATTTTTCAAAAAATTCCGACAAAAATTCCAAAAATCTCACAAATTAATTTACCGTATCTTACGGTATTGCGCTCGCTCGCCAAAGATATTGTCAAACTGAATAAGTTGACAATTATTGTCCTGGAATTGCGTCCAACAGGGGCGAGGATAATTGGACATTTCATTAAGATATAGAAATTTTTTTACATAACATGAGGGGTATTGTCGATGAATATAAAATTTATTTTAGCGTCATCTGTAGTCACCGCATCCATGATATTTTGCGCGGGGACATCCTATGCGTCCGATGGAACCATTACAATAAATGGCCAGCTATCGAGCGCCACCTGCACGGTCAAATTAAATAATGGTTCGTCAAGCGGTACCGTTACATTGCCATCTGTATCGACAACGACTCTGCCGACAAGTGGTTCGGTCGCGGGTGCCACCAACTTCGCGCTCAACTTGTCGGGGTGCACTGCCGGAAAGACCATCAACGCCTATTTTGAAGCAGGTCCCACGGTTGATACCGTAACAGGTAACCTGCTCAACGGCACGACCGCAGGAAATGCGACGAACGTCGAAGTTCAATTGCTTACCGACGCCAGCACACCTATTTCTGTGGGAAGCAGTGCACAAGCGACGTCGAAAAATATCGTAACATCCGGCACTGTAACGAGTGGTATTCTCAACTATGCCGCTCAATACTATGCGACCGGCGTAACGACCGCAGGCCCAGTGTCAACGTCGGTTACCTATTCGCTGACGTACAACTGACATCACTGGATCAAAGCCGGAAGGCGTCGAAAACGACGCCTTCCGGCCTCCACGAGAAAAGATGGAATTGACCATGGGAGCGGGTCGCTTGAGGTTGCGGCGGTACGCCTTCGCCTTTTTGGCGGGCGTAACCGGTACGCTGGGATCAGCCCATGCAGGGGTCGTGGTGGATGGCACACGGGTCATCTATCCATCCAGCAAGCGCGAAGTTTCCCTGAACCTGCACAACGATGGTGCGGCGCCCGCGTTGGTCCAGACCTGGATCGACGCCGGAGATCCCAAAGCGCGCCAGGGCGCCGCGGACGTGCCCTTCGTCATCACGCCGCCCCTGTTTCGGCTGGAGCCTCAAAAGGGGCAGACGCTGCGGGTTATCTTTACCCAGGCACCTCTGCCCATGGACCGGGAGAGCGTGTTTTGGCTGAACGTGCTGGACATCCCGCCGCGTGCGCCGGCCAATCCGGACGCACCGAACCATCTTGAAATGGCGTTTCGGCATCGGATGAAACTGTTTTTCCGGCCGGTCGGTCTGAAAGGCGATGCGGGGGCCGCGCCGTCTGCGGTGCAGTGGTCGATAGTCAACGAGAACGGCATTCCCGCGCTCGAGGCGCAGAACCGCACAGCCTATTTTGTCTCCTTTGCAGGTGCCGAGCTGGTCACCGCAGGTTCGGCCCTGGCGATCGAGACCGACATGGTCCCCCCCTTTGCAAGCAAACACTTCGTGTTGCCTCAGCAGGGGGCGCAGTTGCGCGGAAATATCACCGTCAAATATAAGTTCGTCAATGATTATGGTGCTTTAACCAGCGGCGAAGCGCCCGTCGGCATAGCAGCCCGCTGAACGCGCAACCATGGCCAAACGCGACACCATACACCCGGGCGCGCTGCGCGCCTTGTGTTTGTCGGCGCTTGGCCCCGTCTTCATTCTGGTGATCGCGCCCGATGCCAGGGCAGGTACGAATGATGCGCTTGCTCCGGTTCAGTTCAATGCCGACTTTCTGCAAAAGTCGGGCGATCAGGCGGTCGATGTCGCGGTCTTCGCAAAGGGCAACCCGGTGCTGCCCGGCGATTATCTCGTCGATCTTGTGGTCAATGATCAGTGGCTCGCGCGAGTCAAAGTGCGCTTCGTGGCCCAAGGCGACAGCAACAGCGCCCGGCCGTGCATCGACCGCGCCGTTCTTGCACCCGTTGCCTTTGATCCGGCCGCACTGCCGGCGGCCGCGCGCACCGCCCTGGCCAGCGGCGGTTGCACTGATCTGACAGCGATCATCAAGGACGCATCGATCGATTTTGACCAATCCGTCCTGAAACTGTCGATCAGCTTGCCGCAAGCCATGCTTCTGCACAGGGCGCGCGGCTATGTCGGTCCCCAATTCTGGGACAGGGGCGTTCCGTCGGCCACACTGGCCTATGACGCCAGCGTCTTTGAGACCGAAGATGCGGGGGTGCGTACAACCAGCGCTTACGTCGGAATTACCGCAGGATTAAATCTGGGTAGTTGGCATTTTCGCGAACGTTCGGCGCTCAACGCGACCAACGGCAAATGGCATTTTCAAAATATCGCCGCGTATGTGCAGCATGACTTGCCCGCAATCAAAAGCAGCCTGACAATCGGTGACACATTCACCGATGGCGCAGTGTTTGACAGCTTCGGTTTTCGCGGGGTGTCGCTTGCATCGGACGACCGCATGCGGCCGGAATCGCAACAGGGCTATGCCCCGATCATCAAGGGGATCGCGCGCACCAATGCCAGGGTGAAAGTCACCCAGAACGGCAGTCTGCTGCTGGAAACGACCGTCGCACCGGGCCCCTTCGTGATCGATGACCTGTACCCCACCGGTCATGGCGGCCACCTGCTGGTGACGGTGCTGGAGGCGGATGGCAGCCAGGAAAGTTTCTCGGTCACTTACGCATCATTGGCCCAACTGCTGCGCCCCAACGTCTGGCGCTATAGTCTGGCGGCCGGGGATATGACGGTCGGCGGCATAGTAAGCCGCAATCATTTCTTTCAAGGCGTCGTCCAACGCGGCCTGACAAACCTGGTTACCGCCTATGGCGGCACGGCCCTTGCGCCGGATTATGTTTCCGGCTTGATCGGTGCGGCCCTCAATACCTCGGTTGGTGCCTTTGCCGCCGATGTCACCGTGGCGCACACAAGGCTCCCCACTCTGGCCGTCGACGACGACGGGTACAGCGTCAGGCTGAGCTACAGCAAGATTGTACCCGGGCTGCTGACCAATATCACTGTCGCCACGTATCGTGATTCCTCCAGCGGTTTCTGGTCGATAGAGGACGCCATGGGGGCCCGCGTGGCAGTCCGCAACGGCAATGACGTCGGCCCATCCTCGATCCAGCGTCAGCGTGATCGACTTCAGCTTAACCTGAGCCAGAATCTCGGTCGTGGCCTTGGCAGTCTGTTCCTTACCGGCTCGACCACCAGCTATTGGACCCAGGGCAACACCATCACCCAGTTCCAGGCGGGTTACAGCAATGTGATCAGGATTGCCGATCTCAGCGTGAATTTCGGGCTGACCCTGACGCGTCAGCATAATGATTCCACCGGGCAGACCGACAACCGCGCGATGGCCACCGCGTCGTTCGCGCTCAACCGCCATGCCAATGCGCCGCGTGTTACCACAAACCTGATCGAGGATCGCGCGGGCGGACAGTCACAGACCAGCGGACAACTGGCGTTCAGCGGATCATTTGGTGCGGATCAGGAATACCAGTACCAGGCAAATGCGAACCTGGCGCCGCACGCCAATTCGATCGGCGTGGGTGGCGGCTATCGCGCGCCGTTTGCCTCCTTGTCCGCGACCGCCAGCACCGGCACCGGCTTTACCCAATTCTCGTTTGGCGCAAGCGGCGGGGTGGTGGTTCACCCCGGCGGTGTAACGCTCGCCAATCAACTGGGCGATACGATCGCGGTGGTCGAGGCGCAGGACGCGAAAGGTGCCACGGTATCATCGAGCGCGGGTGTGCGGATCGACGGCGCGGGCTATGCGGTGCTGCCTTATCTCATGCCTTATCGCATGAACGATGTCCGGATTGATCCCCAAGGCATCCCCGATGATGTGGAACTGACAACCACCAGCCAGCAGGTTGCCCCCCGCGCCAACACCGTTGTGATGCTCAAATACGAAACGGTCAGCGGCCAGGCGCTGTTGATCACCGCGCTGCTGCCGGACGGTTCGCCGGTCCCCTTTGGCGCAAGCGTATCCGATGCAAAACAGGCCATGGTCGGTCTGGTCGGCCAGTTCGGGCAAATTTACTTGCGCGGCGCCGCCAGTGTCGGAAATCTGTTGGTCAAATGGGGTGAAACGAGCAGCAGCCAGTGCACTATCGTCTATAAAATTCCCGATATGCATCACAACACCAACCCGATTATCAAATTGAACTCGGTGTGTGGCATGTCATCCGGCGCAACAAAATGAGGATAATCGTGATGGTATCGGGCACAGACCTCAACGGAAATCTGGATTACGCGAAATGACCGATGATTTGCCGCGCTGGGCGCTGCGCAGATACGGCTTGCTGATTGCATTTTTCTTGCTCGGCATAGTCGTTTGCGCTCCGGCTTATGCCGTCTCGCTGACCCTTGGCACAAATCCCCTGCCGCTGAGTCCGGGCGGTCCTTATGCGGTGTCCAGAAACGCCGTCATCGGCACGCAATTGGCAACGGCCACGTCCGTGGTCAATGGATCGGGCATAACCGGCGCTTGCACCGTAACCGCGGTGATCGTTGCGACGGGCACGATCGGCAGCGGCGGAACTTTCACCACCAGCGTGCCCGGCATCGGCGTAAATCTCTATTACTACAACGGCACCACCAAGACTCAGATCGCATCGACAATCGGCATCGATCTGTCGATACCGCTCAGCGGCCCCGGTCAATTGACCAAGATCGAGGCGGATCTTGTTGTCACCGGGCCCGTGGGCGCGGGCACGATCGGCGCTTTGCCCACGGTGGGCATCGTCATTCTGACGGCCGTCGGTGGCGGCTGCGGCATCCTCAATCTGGGCCTGCAGACATTGACGATAACCGACACGCCCGGCACGGTCACGGCAAGCAGTTGTGTCGTCACCAATTCGGCCATCACCGTAAATCTGCCAACCGTCTCGATCCAGCGCCTCGCGACATCGGGCCAGACCGCAGGGGTCACGCGGTTCACCATCCCGCTCAATTGCTCCGGCGCCGGCTCGAATGTCTATGTTACGCTGACCGATGCTGCCAATACGGCAAATACCACCTCGCTGCTCACGTTATCCGGCACTTCGACGGCCACCAAAGTCAAACTGCAAATCCTCAACGGCGCAGGCGCCCCTGTGACATATGGTCCGGATTCGGCAACTGCCGGCAACCCGGGCCAATTCAAGGTCGGCCCGTCGAGCACAACCACCCAGATCCCCTTGATGGTGGAGTACTACAGCACGGGCGCCGCCACCGCCGGGACCGTAAAGGCTGCTGCGACGTTCACCATGAGCTATCAATAGGGCTTCCGGGCGAATTCGGGCAGCAACGCAGTCATGATCCTGCTCCCACACTTACAATCCTGGGCGGCGAAGTGTTGGCAAAGGACCAGCGTTCGCGCTTGCGATACAGGGTGGACGGGCTGACGCCGAGCGCCCGGGCTGCGGCAGGCAGGTTGCCACCAGCCCGAACGATCGCATCTTCAATCGCGGTCTTTTCGATTTCATCGAGCGTCAATCCGGCGAACATGGCACAGTCGATTGCCGGGGCCCGCTGGTCAGACGCAGGCGTTGCTGCTGCGTAGGATACCGATCTGCCAAGCGGCGGCAGTGTGACAGTCGGCCCATTGCCCATCACAACGGCCCGGCGGATGACATTCTGCAACTCGCGAACATTGCCTGGCCAGCTATGCCCGCGAAGCACCGCAAGCGCGTCGGGACCCAGCGGATCGAACCGCTTTTTCTCTTCGCCGGCAAAGCGCTTCAGAAACCCTGCCGCGATCAGCTCGATATCACCCTCGCGATCCCGCAAGGCTGGCAGATCGATGGGGATGACGGCCAGGCGATAGAACAGGTCCTCGCGAAAACGTCCTTCTGCGACTTCGCGAACCGGATCGCGATTGGTCGCGCAGATAACCCTGACATCGACCGCTTCGGCGCGATTGCTGCCAACCGGTTGCACCATGCCCGTTTGCAAAAACCGGAGCAGTTTTACCTGGAGATGGACTTGCATTTCGCAGATCTCGTCGAGAAACAGCGTGCCGCCTTGCGCTGCGCGTGCCGCACCCGGACGGTGATCGACTGCCCCGGTAAATGCGCCCTTCACGTGCCCGAATAGTTCGGATTCGAGCAGGTTTTCCGGTATCGCCCCACAGTTGATCGCCACGAACGGTTTGTCCTTGCGGCTGCCCGCGGCATGGATCGCTTCTGCCGTGACCTCCTTGCCGGTGCCGCTTTCGCCCGTCACGAAGACGGTCGCCTTTGACGTGGCGACATTCTCGATCGCGCGATACACGCTCTGCATCACGCGCGACCGGCCAACGAACCCGTGGAAATGATCGCGCCCGGTTTCCTTGCGGACATCTTCGACTTCCCGCGCCAGCGCATTGGACAGGGCGGCATTGCGCACCGTTGTCCGTAACCGCTCCGGCGCCAGCGGCTTGACGAGAAAGTCGTAGGCGCCAAGCCGCATCGCCGCGATTGCGCGATTGATCGAACCATCGGATGTCACGACAATCACATTTGCCTGGCTCGCCACATCCGGCATGCTTTCGAGCAATTCGAGGCCGTCGCAATCCGGCAATTGCAGATCGAGCAATATCGTGTCGAAGCGGGCGCCCCCGAACAGCATCGCCCGGGCCGCCCCGCCCGTGCGGGCGACGTGCACATTATACCCTGCGTCTTCCAACTGGCAGGCATACGCCATCGCCAGGGATTCGGTATCCTCAATGATCAGGACGCGATGGTCGGTCATTTCGGTCATGTCCTCAATTGGCCCAGGTGGCGTCGCAAAATACTAAGCAAACGCCATGCCAATACCGGTTCAGTGCAAATTGCGGATGTTTTCGGGAGCGAAGTTGGCGATCTGCAACGCTTATTGCATTTTGCGACTTAACAATTTGCAAATTGCAAACAAACAGGGCCTGCAGCGCGATCAGGCCGCACTCTCGCACGCTTTCGATTTGGCACGGTTCTTGATTAGCAGAACGCAAATCAGGAGGCCATTTTGCCCAGACATGCTTATCGATGTTCTATCGGCCTGATCCTCCTGCTGGCGGTCAGCGGTTGTGCGACCGGGTCCGTGCCGATGAACCCGGGGCATGCAGCGTGGATGCCGCAGGAACGCCTTGATGAGGGGGCCGCCCGGCAAGCGTGCGTCCCTGTGCAAGCGCCGGACTCGCCTGCCACCGGCATTTTCGTATCCCCCGCAGATCTTGGCGGAGACACGCACCTGGTGGGACCTGGCGACAGGCTGCGCCTTCACCTGGCAGGCGATGAAGATCGCCTGACCGGCGTTTACGTCCTGGCCGATGACGGGACACTCGGTTTGCCGGGACTGCCCCCGATCAATGCTGCGGGCCTGACCGAGGCGGGCCTTCAGGTTCGCGTGGCGCATAGCCTCGCTGCGCATGGCGTGATCCGCTCGAATGCGGCATTCGTCGATCTGCGGCTGATCGAAAGTGCAGGCGTATCCGTATCGGTCTCCGGCGCGGTGTTCGATGCCGGCACGGTGCGCGCGGGCGAACGGCAGTCCGAAAATCGGGTCGGACAGCGCGAGGGTCTTGCATCGGGCGATGCCAATCCGGCAAAAACGGTCGCAACCGCGCTGCGCGCAGCAGGCGGGGTTCGGCCCGATGCGGACGTTCGCGCGATCGTGCTTGAACGCGGCGGCAGATGGACACGTCTCGATCTGAGCCCGATGGTCAACGGCAGGTCGGACGCCGATCTGGCGGTTGCCGATGGCGACCGGCTGATTGTGGCCAGCACCGGATGCTTTCAGCCAGACCTGGCGCGACCGACGCCGATCACCGCCCCGGGGATTCGCGTCTATATGTCGAACCTGACCAGACCGGCCAGCAGCAATGCCAGCTCGGCAATCGGCAAGGATTCGACCAGCCTGCCATACGGCACGCGCATGCTTCAGGCCCTGGTCGCGATGAACTGCGTCGGTGGTTCGGCGATGAATGATGGCCGGCGCGCGGTGCTCATTTCGCGAAATCCGATGTCCGGGACCGGCGTGGTCATTCAGCGGGATGTCGAGCGCCTGGTGCGCAATGCGAACCGTGACGCGGTCGATCCGTACCTGATGCCCGGCGATGCTCTGGCTTGCTACGACAGCCGCTGGATGAACTTTCAGGACATCGTGTCGCTGGTCAGCAGCGCCGCCAGCGTCGCCACACCGGTGATCCTGCTCAAATCGGCGCTCAAACCGTGACTCTGGATTTTCCGCACCCCGGCCGGCGCCTGCGCCGGGCCTGGCGGCTCGTCGAATTCGGGCTGCCTTCCCTGGGCCGGTATCGCCGCTATGGTTTGACCCTGATCATTCCGGTCGGTTGCATCTGGTTGCTGACCCTGATCTATCTGGTCGCCGCCCCCGCGAAATACACCAGCAACATGACGCTGATCCTGCCAGGCAGCGGCGTGGGCGGGTCGATGAATGTCGATTCCATCGGTCAGGCTTCGACCGTCACCGCGTCCGCCTTTTCCAGCGCGACGCTCAGCCCGACCGAAAACTACAAGCGCCTGCTGATGGCCGACATCACCCTGCGCCACGCGGCGCGGTTGAGTGGTGAGGATGAGCTGAAATTTCCCGCGCCCGTGGTCAAACTCACCGACCAGACGAACCTTATCGAAATATCGCTGGTCGGACGCACCCCCGTTCAGGCGCAAAAGCGCGCGGACGCCTTGCGGCAAGCCTTTCTGGCAGACCTTGATGCGCTCCGCGCCGACGAATCGAGCGCGCGGGAGGCTGCGACGCGGGCGCAGATTGCGCTGCTGGAGACAAAGGCGCGGGACACCCAGCATCGGTTGCTCGCGTTCCAAAGCGCGTCGGGTCTGGTCTCCCTCGAACAGTTCAATTCCCGGGTGTCGGCGCTCGATACGCTCCGGGACCGCGAACGACAGGCGCGCACCACGCTCAGTGATGCCGCCGCCACCTCGCGGCAACTGGCCCGCAATCTCGGGTCATCGCCGGCCGATGCCCGGCAGGCGATGCTGCTCAAGGCGGATCCGGTCTTCCAGTCCCTGCTTGTCCGATACGCGGCGTTGTACATGCTGCAGACCGAAAAGGGCGCGACGCTCGGCACCCACCACGCGATGATCGAGGAGCTGTCGGCCCAGGTCGGCTCGCTTCAGGATGCAGTGGTGGGACGCGGCCAGGCGCTGACGGGCCTTTCGCGCGCATCGCTGCTGGCGTTCGCGGACCAATCGGTGAGCGAGGGCCGCGCGCAATTGATGCAGGCGCTGACCACTGGTGACAGCCAGGCGGCGGGCGCAAAGGCCGCGGTCGCGGAAATCCAGGCGCAAATCGTCAATCAGACCACAGCGACCAGCCGCTCGGTCGGCGATGCGTCAAAGCTGGCCGATCTCACCCGCGACCTGCGCGTCGCCGATGCGGTCCTGTCATCGGCCATCGCGCGGCTCGATACGAACAAATCCGATCCCTTTGCCTCCTATCCGCTGGTCCAGACGCTTGAAGCGCCCGAACTGCCGAGAGCGAAGTCATCGCCGTCCAAACTGCTGGCGCTGGCCGGCGCGATGGGCGGCACCGTTTTTCTCCTGATTGGCTTCACCCTGGCATGGCTACGGCAACCGATACTCCGCAGAATTCTGCCGAAAGGCTGATTTCGCGCGCGATTCAGGCGACCTGGCTGCTGTGGCTGCTTGGCGCCTTGTATATCGCCGGGCCGGTGCTGGGCTGGACTTTGGCGTTGATGGCCGGCTGGCGGCTGTATGCCCGGCCGGCATTGCCTGGCGCGCAACCCCCCGCCGGGGTCGACCCTATCGTCGTGCTGTGGATCGTCGGCATGATGGGAATGCTTGCCGTTCTGCTGGTTGGCCACGCGCTCAATGACCTTGATGCGGGTCAGACGATCAAATCGGCGACCGGATGGGCCAAGGGCTGGGCGCTGCTGGCGGTATTCCCGTTTGCAGGTGCGGTTCTCGATGTCCGGCCTGCCATCGTTTATCGGGCCATCTGCAAACTTGGCCTGCAGACGTTGCTGCTGATGCCGATCTTCCTGCTGGCGCCGATGCTCCATCTGCCG
>Ga0116227_10011102_pt1 | contig 15314 bp, 6 predicted proteins | sample S1TSphgellanicum_FD_89693 | JGI IMG/M metagenome (GOLD analysis project Ga0116227, IMG submission 89693) | Host-associated microbial communities from peat moss isolated from Minnesota, USA - S1T2_Fb - Sphagnum magellanicum MG | ecosystem: Host-associated > Plants > Peat moss > Unclassified... | reverse complement strand
TGATGTTTTGTTTGTTGTTGTGCAGTGTTGTGTTTGAGAGTGGGGGGGGAGGGGGGGGGGGTGATGTTTAAAAAATGCGTATTAATGAAATGTTCAACCATTTGGGTAGGTGGATGGGATTTTTTTTTATAATTTTTTTTTGGGTTGTTCAACTAAAAGGGGGGGGGTTATGTAAAGGTTCTTTTGTTTCAAGATAACCCACGTAATGTAAAATAAGTTTGGTTTAAATTGACTAAATTTGATTAAACTCACACAAAGGATTTAAAACTAAAGCACTTTGATAAAACTTGATTAAACCCATATAAACTAGATTAAAATGTGTGAAATCACATGAATTTTGATAAACTTGGCTAAACAAACAAGGGATATGGCTAAACATTTGATGTGATAAGGCATATGGTTAAACATAATTGTTCAACATACTATGGTTAAATATTAGGTTAAACATGTGGCTAAACCTAAAGGCTAATTAATATATGGTTAAATGTAAAGGCAAAATGTATGATTAAACCTTAGGAAAAACATATTTGCTACCCCTTTAGCCAAACTTAAAAGTTGTACACATAACTAAAACCTAGATGGCACACAAATGGCAAAAATCTAAAGGCCACAGATATGGCTAAACATACATGGCTAAAACTTTGGTGAAACTTAAAGTTTAAACATTATCTAAACCTATAGGACTAAACATATGGTTAACCCTAGGGTTTAAACTTATGGTTAAACATACATGATTAAAAGTTTGGTTAAACCCAAAGTTTAAACATATAGCTAAACCTATAGGCCACACATATGGTTAAACCCACAATAGAACATTTTAATTGACATCAATAAGTACTTATTCATGTTTATGTAAAAAAACTTATTTTTAATCAAAATCATTATTTAACAATTATAATACATCACTTGATTTGTACTTAACAATTTAATCATGTGTCAACAATTGTATTTACAACTAGTTTTTGTAATTGCAAACAACACCCATAGCTAAATTTCATTAATTATATTAATGCTAATATGAATATTAATCAAATTAAGCATGAAATGAACTAAAAATACAAAAACCACAATTTGCATTGATGAAATTGAAACGTGATATTTCCCTTTAAACCTTTATTTATATTCTTTCATGAAACATTCCAAAAATTCATTGAAATCTTTTAAACAATTATGTCCATTTTTTAAAAATAATCTTTTACAAACTTCCAATAGTCCCACATTTTAAAAAACTTTTGTTGACTTTGTTGTTAAAAATTTTTGTCAACTATTCTTGTAAAAACTTTTTCTAAAACAATCTATTACCAAATTTAGTTTTTAATTTTTTTTATTATCTACTTCTTTTAAATATTTGTGTGCATGTTCCAATGATGACAAGACTTTCAAAGTTTTTACGATGCATTAATTAAATTAAAATTTAATTTCCATGTACATTTGTTAATGTCATATTCATGCTAATGGATTAAGTAATTCAAAGTTCATGATAAAATCGCAAATCCAAGATTTATTCAACTTCAAATTCTTTTTCATTGTTGATTTCAATTAATGAAGATCAAATGTGTTTTGCATGCATATGAATATTAAACAATAAGGAAATTTTAAACTAATCATTTTACTATGGATTCACTCTATAATCTTCTTACAAATGATCAACTTATTTGTTAAAATTTTAATTTTAGTTATGTGTATGATAACTAGGATAAATAAATCAATTTTTGGTGTTTTGAGATTCTAAAGCATAATGTGTTTTGTCTCCTTTGCAATTTTTTCATTTTCATGTAGTTTTCATTTTGTGTTATGGGCTTAGATTCTTACAGAATTTGAGGAGCAAAAGGAGGGGGTGGTTAAGGAGCTTTCTTCCATGTGCATGGTTGTTTTTACTAATAACAAAAGAAAAAAAGGGGGGAAGGAAGAGGAGGTGGTTGCAAGCTTGGAATTCAAGTCATCATCGTCAATCTTTCCCCCAAGTTCTTTGAACATGATTTGGTTGAGAGCTTTTGGAAGTTCACAAACCTTAAAACAAGCTTAGGATAAAAGGGCCCAAGAATCTAATCTGGACTTCCCTTTTTATTTTTTGTTTTTAAAAGTCTTTTCAAACCTATATGTCAAGTTTAGGACCTATTCAAACCACCCACATTTTTTACTTCTTAATTTTTTCAATAATTTTCATCCATGTTGGTAAATGTTCATTTGTAATCAAAATATTTTGTCTAGTTAGAATATTCCATTCATTCAAAGATTTTCATTTCATAAAATTTTGGATTTAAAATTTTTTTGTTTATAAGTAAGTCCATAAAAAAAAGGCTCAAATTTTTTAATTGTTCGTTGATAAACACTTTTGTAGGCAAGATTTTGGTTTTCGAATTATTCATTGGCAAACACCTTCATACATTTTTTCCAAGTTATACGTTGGTGAAGAACTTCACAAGCAAAAACCTCTCAAATTTTGCAAGCTATTCATTGAAGAATAATTTAAGGAATTTTTTTTTTGGAATAGTCACATCTTATCTATACAAAGTTGGAATGGAGAACCATTTGCGACACTAAATTTTTAGAGAGGAGATTTATGTGTGTGTAATGATGTAACCAACTTTTAAAACACAAGGTTTTGAATTGGAATTTTCAAATGAACTATGTGGTCATGCAAGACGAGTCAACAACCTTGTCTTGAATTTTTTTCCCATTTTTGCCAAATAAGCACCCATCCCCATTACTAACATGTGGTGGAGTGCCATGCCATTAGCAAACAAGGAGACTTTTGAATCCTATTGTGATTCATGTGCAAAAATCATTTAAAGTGAAGATTTATGTTGCATGATTTATGCATTTCCACTTGTGTTTGTTTGGTGTGCATGTTTGCTATCATTGTGTTCATGATAAAAGTGAAGATTTATGTTGCATGATTTGTGCATTTCCACTTGTGTTTGTTTGGTGTGCATGTTTGATATCATTATGTTCATGAGGTTCATGAATTGTGTGCCACTAACCAACAATATAGTGAGTGAACATAAGCTCTTAGGTTAATCTTTAAAAAATGTGTATATTACATGATGGAAAACCCAAGGTGAAAGATTATGTGCCTTCTCACACATGCCTTCATTACCACAATGAACCTTAGGGTTTATGACTAGTGTGGTTATTGGTTAAGCATGGCATAAGACTACCACCCAATTCTAACCATTGTGTAGGTCCTATTTAACCTTGTTTTGCCCAAACATAATGATTATGGGTTAACTCACACTACAAAAAATTTGCATATTAACAACTAGATTTTCCAACTATTTTTAGTCATAAATGCCACATGTGATTATAATTTGTTTTAGTTACCTTAGACAAGCTGCATAAAATTTCAATCACAAAAAATAATACATGGCACTGAGTCATAATGGTAGTCGCATAAAGATGTGATTTACATGAACATCTCATCCATCCAAATTAGCTTACATGGCATTATTGTTTTGGAACTCCTTCTATGATTAAACAATGTAGTCGCATTATTTATATCAATATTTTTAAAATATTTATTATTTAAAATCAATATTTAAATTATTATTTCTGTATTTATATATGTTATATTATTAATAATTTCATTAATTTCAACTTGTGAATTGTTGACACGTGCAATTACTTAGGTTAGGTTAAAACCTAATTTAAGTTATTAGGTAAGCCACTTAATCTACTTAGTAGGTTATGTAGATAAGGAATATTTGGTCAACTTATCACCATTGACCACATAACCCATGTCATTTGTGAGAATTAATTTTTGAACTTGAAGCATGGAAATCAATTCATTTTCCACCAAGCCACCCCACTTTTTGTGACATTATAGTAATGTGCATTTTATTTACCTTATTCAATTTAAAACATTGTACAAAAAAATATTTTTTTATATTTAATGTCTTATTCATATTTTGTCCAAATGACAAGATTTAAAGTTTAATCTTAATTTTTTTTCAATAATGTACACAACTTTTTTTTTTTTCCAAAACTGTAAACTAAATTGAAAGGAAAATACTTGAATTTCATTATTGAATACCAATTGAATACCAATTCAATGACCATTCTTTGGAAATAATTAATTCAAGTACATGATTTATAAATGGAATTTTTTAATGGATAATATAATAACAAATAAAATTATTGATTTTGTATCATAAACCTTCATTTGATTCTAAAAGTTATATTATACAAATTTGATTTTGAATATCATAATTTTAACAATAAAATTTAATTTTAATTTGTGATATATAATTTATTCAATATAATATTTATAAATGGATATAAATAATTAAAATTTTTATATTAAACATATTATTTCTCATCTAAAAGATTAATCTAGAAATTTAATTTATATTTTTAAATATTAAATAATTCCATATAATTGATTTAATGGCATTATAAATTTTATTACTTTTACACTTATAATTTTCTTTTACTTAAAATTATGATTAAAAAATTTATGTAAATATATATATATTTCACATCTCAAACCTCTATTTGATTTTTAAAGTTATATTATATATTTTTAATAATATATCATAATTGTACCAACAAAAACTAATTGTGATATGTGATATATAATTTAGTCACATATAATGTTTATAAATGGATCATAAATTAACCCTACTACCTATTACCTAGCCTACCTAATTAATGAACTAATTTAAAAACACTACAATATATCAATATGATAAAATTTAAAGTTAGAATTTCCAAATAATGGACCATGGTGCATATCTACTAGTGTCATGGGTCTTCTAAAGTTTCACAAACCTACTAAACCCTACTACACATTTAATGGTTAGTTCATTAAAAAAAACTAAAGAAAATAATTAGACCACTAAATCCAACAATTGCATTGGTTAATTCATTTTTGTTACATTTATTTACATGTACATTTGTAATTAGGATTTAAAGTCATAATTGAAGTTGAATAAGATGCCACAAAGTGTCTACTAGCCTATGAACCATGTCCAAAGGCACAAAAACAACTACATTTTCATCTATTTTGAAATGCCATTAGAAATAGATGATATAAGTTCATTTTTCATCTTCCCTATCATCCAAACAGACATTGGTCATAAGTCATAGTTGCATATGCAACTACAAACCATTTCTTAGTCGTTTTTATGACTACAATCATTTCTTCCATGGTGCCACAAAGGATAGTCACATCAATGGTTGGAAAAAGGTCAATTTGGACACAAGTCACAAATGTGTGAATTAGAATGGATAGAATTCCTTGTAATGGCAATGTTGGGTGGGTATCAAAAATACCAATAAGTATCACTTGGGTATTTGGGTATCCTTATTTAAACCCTTCAAAGGTATCACTTTGAATGATACCTTGATTGAAAACGTGATTACTAGTTCTCAATTGTGTGAAAGATTAGCTAGTGAAAACTGACTCAAGGAAAAAATTTAACTATTGAAACTTGAATGAAATAAAGTTAACTCTTTACCCAAATCAAGATTTCAAAGTATTATGTATAAGGTTTACTACACAAGGTTGCATTTAATGCATAAGGTTCAAGAGTAATTATAATAGTTATACAAATAAGAACAATGAAAATATATGTAACAACAATGGAGGCATTCAAAAAAAGGAAATATAAGATGAAACTCAATCTATCACAAAAATTGATAGTTTTTAAAGCTTCAACCCCAATTGAATGTTAATGTATTTTTTACAGGTTTTTTTAATCTCACCCTATATGACCAAGGTTATGGTGTTGTGTTTACCTTACTTTACAAATGATTCTATTTTTTATGATTTTTTTAAAGGAATTAAATCAAAAAATTGTTTATAATTTTGCTATGTACTTTGATTTGAAAATAAATAATAACTAGTTTATGAGAATCATCAAATGATAATTGATTATTTCAAATTTATGAGAACCAACATTCTAAGAACTGATTCTTTTTTTAAAAAAATATTGATACCTCGCCTTGGTGTATTAATATTTTAAATTAAGAAAAATGAAAATGAAAACATTTTGTAAATTATTTTGTGAAAACCAAATCTAGTGAGTATCAAAAAAATTTAATACATGCCCAACATGGGTTTAATTGGGGATAGGTTATATGAAATTAACATTATTGCAAATGTGTTGGATTTGATCACTAATCATCCCATGTTGTGTTTGTAATGCTAAAATCAAATTGATGATTGATAGACCACTTTTGTTGTGTTCATAATGTGCCCAAGTTATGTCGCCCCTATGAAACATTTTTTGTGAGTGAAGAAACCCTAACCATATAAATGTAACATCCTTGGGTTTATGTCATCGGGATCATAATTTAAGGGGTAGGTTAAAGCGTAACAAAGTCAACATCCTTTTTAAATGGTAAGCATTATGTTAAAATGGTATTATATTGTTTGGTTTATGTGAGTTGACAACAAAGGTTGTAAGCATTAACATAAGATCACATAACACATTTCCTGAATGATTTTTTTACTAACCCACTAAATACTAAAACAAAGCTAGTAAGAAAACTATATCTTTCATAATTCAAGCTTTGGACAAATGAAGAAAAAATGTGTACTAATAAAAAAAAACCTAAAAAGGAAAATAAAAACAAAAGAAAAAAAAATGGAAAAACCTTTAAAAATGCAAATGCATTGCTACTATAAAACATGGTTTTTCAAATGGTTCAAATTGACTAATTGGTCTTTTTTTATTAATGGACATATCCATTTTGACTAAAGGCCCAAAGCATGTACTTTTTGACCACTCAACTTGATTAAATAGTGACTTATTTACCAATACATCTAGTCAAATTAGACAGCCCTAATCAAAATGGCCAATGGTTTTTAGTCAAATGGGACATCCAATCAATTTGAACATAAGAAATTGACATCATTAATCAAAATGACCAATGCTCTCTAATCAAATGGGACATTGTATGCCTATTACATACTTACTTCCTACCTCCCACTTATAATTTTACAACCTACTTACTTACCCACGCACCCACCCACCCACCTATTTCCTATAACCTACATACCTTCATACCTCATAATCTTTTAGTGAAGTGTCAATATAATCATTGGGGAGGTCAAGGGTTTAATTCCTAACATTATAACTTATGTACATGCTTAAAAGGCTATGTAGGGTAGGTTAGGTAGGATATACTAGGTTAGGTTAAGGTAGGTCAAATAAAATAAGGTAGGGTAGGGTAAGCTACCACCTACTTACTTGCCTTTTTATGACCTACCTATTTACTTGCAACAAATTTTTTTATCTGGGAAAAAATTTGATTAATCAAAATTACTAGTCAAATGGTCCATACTTTGCTAATAAAAAAAACCACCCCATTCACAACAGACATGTCAAAATTGACTTGTCTAAAATGATGGAGTGGTCTCTTTTACACCTATCCAAATTGAATATTTCTTTATTAGATTTTCCAATCAAAAAATACCCTGTTTTCTAGTCTAGTGAATGAAGTTTAGATTCCATTATTGAAATTTGATTTTATGAAATTGATTATCTTTAATTTTTTGCACATAACTTCATCAACAATCAAATAATCATCGATGTAAACATGTCCAATATCATATCATAAGACCATAAATCAACTTTAAATGTTTCATCCTAACATTTGTGATATATATATATATGACTTGTGATGGCATAAAAATTATATTGGTGATTAATATATAATAACTTATGAACCTGTAAGTAAAAACCCAAAAATTAAATATTATAACATTGAAATCAAAGTTGTAAATCGGAGTTGTTTGTTTAACTATAATGAAAAGTTTATTGAAAGAATAAAGTGATGAAGATAAACTTTTTAAAGTTCTAACATTGTGGAGCTTCCATTACATATTCACAAGACATACTCATAATATCATTGCCTTCTTCCTCATGTGCATTTTCCATTTTCTCTTTTATTTCTTTGTGGCATGAATCCTTCACAAATCCACAATTTCTATTTTTGGAATTGAGTTTTTGTGATTACAATGTCCCTAGAAGTAGAATATAGAAAAAAATGAATGCTTTCAAAAATCAAATTCCAAATTGTTGAATGAATTGTTATGAAATAATCCATATATGACAAAGGTTTTGTCCTCTTTGGACAAAAATTGTGACAAATGGTCAGACATGACAAACAACTTGAACTTGGTCAAATTACATTAATGTGTTTGCTAAAAATTAATCAATGATGTATAAGGTGTAAACATGAGTTTTGCAAAACAGCTCCATTCATTGGTTGCTTCAAAAAGCATGTGTGTGAAAATATTGCTTGGGCTACATTCACATGTTTGAAATATTGTTAATGTGTGAAAAATGAAAAATGAAAACACCAAATGATAATGAATTATTTTTATTAATACATTTGTTGGATTTAATGAAAAATAATGTGATTACAACAAATGTAAAAAAGTTGCCAAATTATTTTTTAGAAATTAATTAAACTTTTTCATTATAAGGTTAGTTCAAGGTCTAATTTAGGTTTATCATATAAGGTTTATGTTTTATGTTTAGGTTTATGGTTTAAGTATCCTAAATTTGTTTCAAAAACTAACAATGTGGGAATGACATTAAATTAATATGCAAATTTCACTAGAAAAAATCTTCAAATATATGACTAAGTTTATGATTGGTATTCCAATCATAAAGGATTAAAATGACTCATAGCCTTAAAGTCATTATGGACAAGTCATTGAGGACAATAGTCATTTTGGACATGATGTGACACAATGATGTGTCAATGACGTGACACATTTCATTCATTAGTCATAAAAGACATATGTGAAATCATTGGTCATAATTTAATCATTTTGTAATTGATTTTTATTATTCATATTATAATAATTGATATTATTTTAATGTAAATAATAAAATATATTTTCATTTCCATTATTTTTCATCATATCAATTGTTAACATGTGTCACCACCTAATATAGGTTAAAAGCTAATTTAAATGGCTAAGTAGACCACCTAATCTACTCAAATAATCATCTAACCTAGGTATTCTAATTAAGTGTGGAATATTCAGTCAATATTCTGTCATTGACCACAACAGTGTCATTTGTGAAATTTGATCCTTGTACCCCAATGATGAAATTCAATTCCTAAATTGGCAAGTCACCTCACTTGTTGTGTAAACACTCATAAACCATACTTCATTTAAACATTACACACAATTTCAAATTTCATGATTCATATATTATTGATAAATTGTCCAAATGAAATAACTTATTCATACAGTTCCTTCAATAATGTACACAAATTATTATTATTATATATGTAAAAATATGAATTATTTCAAAAGAACAAAATTTGAATTTTGTTACTAAATAATATTTCAATGATCACTATTTGGAAAAAATAAATTCAAACACATGATTTGTAAATGGAAAAACTTTTGTGAGTAGTATAAGAATAAATAAAATATATCTTTCATATATTAAACCTTCATTTGATTTATGAATTTATATTATACAAAATTTCTTCCAATATATCATTATTTTATTAATAAATTTTAATTCAAACATATGAATCCATAAAATTTATCCACATAAAATATTTATAAATGGATCACAAATCAAAATATAAATATATTTTTTATATTAGTCATATTAACTTTATTTATATATTTAATTTACATATATTAATTATAATCTAAAATAATGATTTTCTTAAATTATAAATTTTATTGAATTTACACATATATTTTAATATAATTTTGTAATATTTATTTATATGCATATATCAAATATATTCAAAATATATATAATTAAATTTTTTATATTACTTATATGTATAATATTACTTGAAATCAGTTCCCTACATGTTCAAATTCCTTATGTGTGAACATATATTTATAGTCATTTTTGAATCATTGTAAAATAATTTTATGATTGCATTATGTGTGTAATGACAAATCATTTTGTCCACATCATTTGCATAATCATTTAAAAATTATATTTGAAATAATTTTATCCTAATCACATTTTCATATGATATTTTGAACATCCATGTCATTTTGTCATCAATCGCATATGCCATATGCATGAAAACTTGTAATGAAAAAATGACATCATCCTTCTTATTACCATGTCATCATCTACTGGTCAAATGCACTAGTAATCCCTATTTCAATGTTTAATTCAACAAGGTTGACCACAATGTTGGCCCTTGTGAATTCCAAGTATTGTTGTTCATCTTATTTGCATAACAAAAAACCATGATAAAAAAAACTAGAATATATGTTCGACAATCAAAAAATGACCATGAAGATAAAAAATAATAATAAAATAAACAATTAAAAGATTTTTAAATGACCACAAAATGAAAAATAGGACCACAATCACAAAATGACATTTACAAACCATGAAAAATTCACAAATATATAGTTGCATATATGCTGCACAAGCACATGTCGCATGCAACAAAAAAATAATTGCATAAAACACTTGTAGTTGCATAAGACAAATTGCAAAAGATAGTTTTTCTTCTTGTGACGTAGTACAAAAACAATGGTGATGATAATGATTAAACTAACTATTGGTTATTAACATTGCTCTTCCCAACCCAATAAAAAAACATAAGGGATCAAACCATAATAAAACACAACCATGTGACGAAAAAGACTAAAACACAATCACAATGATCAAAACATGATTAGGAGATAAAAGGTCACACTAATAAGAGCCATAAAAAGTGTAAAAAATTATTCATTTTTCATGTTTTATTGTCAAAAATTGTACTAATGTTGCAAATTTTTTATGTGTTTACATAAAATGTTTTTAATATGTTGTGGAAACATGTGAATTAATTTGGATTGAATCTAATGAATATAAATTATTGAAATGCATTCATAAAATAATATAACTATTTTTTTTCTTTTTTTTAGAAACTTGAATTTTTTTGAAAATTAAATAATCTTATATATAATAATTATTCACATCTTTACATAATAACATAATTTTTCATAACAACAATATATATTTTAAGCATTATAAAAATCATAAAATTTTAATCCTTCACATTTAGTAATCAATCATAGTATATCACATCATTTTGGCAAGCATTCCCTCTGTTTTTGAAGTAGGAAAAAATTAGTCATTCAAGTGACAAAGTTGGTTCTTATTATTTTGTTTGCACCCTATGAGCACAAATGAAAGGTAAACTTGGTTGTGGCATTCATCTAAAAGAAAAGAAAAGAAGACGGTGATGATGACCACCATGACGATGCTATTTTAGAATTGTGATGAAATCCATCACCAAAAGACCACAGCAAGTTCAATTTTTGTAAATAGGAAACTAGAAACTTAAAACCTTAATTTTCCAAAAATATTAATCTTTTTAAACACAAATTTAGATAGCTCCATAAATCTACACAAGGCCATGTACTTATATATTTTCAAGCCATTTACTTGCATGTGAAGGTTAAATGAAAAAATTAATGAAAAAATTACATGGCAGGTAGTGTAAATGGTCACATATAGATATTTGGCATATAAGAGTTTTACACATTGAATATACAACTATTGACACTTACTAGAACCTCATGGCCAGGAAAAAAAGTTTTTAGATTTATGGAACGCATTCGGATAGTTAATTAAATCTTTAAATTTTAATTTAAGCTTCACTTTGAAAATGTGAGAGAAAAGTAAGAATAATAATAAAGGAGATTGGAGGTTTATCAATTTATTAATATCCCCCTCCCATCTCCCCTCGCCCTTTTATTTCTTGCATATGTTCCAATATGGTTTCCAATAGTTCATCATCATTTATCATATTTGATTTTATTGTACAATGGACATGAAAAACGCACCTTTTCATGTTATTTTCTGAAAAGCTATTGAAAATAAGAATTGTTTTGAATAACAATTCAAAAAATAATAAATATGAACTGCTTGAAGCCACAACTCTGTACAAAATTGGTACCATCCTCTACATAGTAATTTTAAAAATAGGTACATTTGCTCTTAAATAGTGAGTAGCAACCATGAAGAGGTTTAGAGTAGTGATGGCAAGTTCCAGGTACTCAAGAGGTTTTAGGCCACCCGGATTGAAGGTTCACAATTTTATTGGAACTAGAATTAGATCTGGACCATAGAAGTAGCCTCTTGTGAAAATTGAGATTGGGACCTAGACCTGGAATATCTACCATCTTCTTTTAAAGAGGTTAGGCTCTCTAGCAGCCTAGGTGTAAATTTGACTGGTGGTTCTCTAGCCTAGGTATAAACTTTGACTGATGGCTCTTTAGCCTAGGTGTAAACTTGACTGATGATGGTTCCCCAAAATCAAAGAACTAGTTTTGCCAAATCATACAATTGGATTTTACGCTTAACAAGGGTTGTACAAAAAATCGAAGGACTGGGTTGAAGAACCTACACTAGGTAGATGGTTGGTTCTTTGCCAGGTCTTTGATTATTTGAAATCATTGAAATTTCATATAAAGCAGAGGTTCTTATAAGAACCTACACTAGGTTAGATAATTTGTCCCTTACTATTGGTGCCTTAATAGTCCCTTATTGGTGTCCCTTATTAGTGACCCTTAATCCCCTATTAGCTTGCTCTATTGGTGGCCCTTATTAGCGGCCCTTAATCCCTCATGAGCCTCTCTTGTTAGTGCCTTATTAGCGTCCCTTGGAGAGTCGGGCCGAAGGGCGCAGCATTGACGGGTACAGTACATAGGAAGGCGGGAAGACAGGGACCCGACGGCTGGCTGTCTGTCTGTCTGTGTGAGCCCCGGGAGGAAACCGACTAGCGAGCGAACGTAAACCTCGGACATCTTACCTCGCAGGTGATGGCCAAGGACGAAGAAGATTTGAGAGACGAGATGGAGGAACGGCTAGTGAATGAGGAGTACAAGATTTGGAAGAAGAATACACCTTTCCTTTATGATCTTGTCATCACGCATGCCTTAGAGTGGCCCAGTCTTACGGTGCAATGGTTGCCTGTTCGAGAAGAGCCGGCTGGGAAAGATTACTCCTTGCAGCGTCTCATCGTGGGTACCCATACCAGCGAGAATGAACCCAACTATCTCATGCTGGCACAGGTGCAGTTGCCTTTTGAAGACTCGGAGAACGATGCCCGACAGTACGATGACGAGCGTGGCGACATGGGTGGCTTTGGCTGTTCTAGTGGGAAGGTATGGATGAGTATATTGGCATTTTCGAATGAAAAGACGTATCTTGTAGCCAGTTGTGATGCCCTCTTATTTTTTGTATTCATCTTTTCTTTCTTGACCTCTTTTCGAGTGCACTGAGAACCAGTTTGTATTCCCGCATCAGAATATGTCCCCTGCGTTGAATTGGGACTTGAGGTATTGGATTGAGTGGGCACCATGTTTCAACACTTGCAATCAGTCGCATTTGCCTTGTCCGTGTCATACAGAAATTTGAACATCACCTGGCATCTATCAGAAAAGAAAACCGTAATAAGAAGAAGTAATGGGGATGATGGGGCGGGGGCAATAATGGAATGGCAGGTGCAAGTGGTACAGCAAATTAATCATGAAGGAGAAGTCAACCGAGCGAGATACATGCCGCAAAATCCTTTCATCATAGCCACCAAGACAGTGAGTGCTGAAGTTTATGTTTTTGACTACAGTAAGCATCCATCAAAACCTCCTCAAGATGGACATTGTAATCCAGACTGCAGGTTACGAGGACACAAGACTGAAGGATATGGGCTCTCATGGAGCCCTACCAAAGAAGGCCATTTACTGTCTGGGTCTGATGATGCTCAAATCTGTCTCTGGGATGTACGTGGCACATACAAGCAAGGCCGTGTTGTTGAGGCCTTGCAAATCTTCCAGGTCTGTACTCTGTACCATGAATTGTTGTCCTTGCATGGTATGCTTTCCTGTAATCTCATGGAACAGATGGATTCTAGGAACTGTTTTAGGGTTTTTCATCAAAGGAATGCTTTTGCCAGAGATGGAATTACCAGTGTCAGATAGATGGCCATTTCCATGTTGAGAGGGTTGACTCCAAGCATGCTTGATCATGGTGGATGTCCAGTGTGCTTAGATCTGACAATTCACTCCTTTGGGGTCTATTGAATTCCCAAGTGTCAACAAGCCTTCACTCTTGGTCGGGCAGCTGTATTGAGAGGCTCTCTCTATTGTGCTTTTGGGGTTTAGTGCTTTCATTGTGAATTAGGGGAAGCTCCAGACTTCCTTGGATATTTGTGCCATTTTAAGAAATAGTGTGTTTCTGCAACAGGGCCATGTTGGGGTAGTAGAGGATGTGGCATGGCATGTGCAACATGAGTATCTCTTTGGTTCTGTGGGTGATGACCGCCAACTCCTTGTTTGGGATACTAGAACATCCACTAGTGAGAAGCCACTGCATGCTATTGAGGCTCACCAGGCAGAGGTAAGCAACTCTGCGTTTATTTCTCTAACATGCAAGCCTTCTTTTTCAAACTACAGGCCTAAATGTGTACCTGTTACTGAGCTGACCTGGTTTTTATTTGGACACCTACTCCACACTTTCCTGTTCCAGTTTTCAACCATCATATAAGGGAATTGTGAGATGAAGGGGTGAATGCAAGTGGTGCTTACAACTAAGAATTGAAGCATTCAGATAACGTCATCCCATTGATGGCTCATCCACATTTTTTGCATCATAAGCTAGTGTGGAAGTTTGCCTTTTTGGCTGAATGTTTGAAAATCTGGGACTCATGGTATGGTGATCTGATCCTAGAGGAAACTGTCTTTTGGTTGGTATAGGCTGCTAAGAAAGATGGCTATTGTTTTAGTTCTTGTTATGTTTTCATACCATTCAATGTCTGGACATTACTGATCTAGAAGAAGTCTCCTGTGGTGGGAGTGGTCTTCCAAGGAATGATGTTGCTCAGAGTAAGAACCACTAGTCTTCATAGACTAGTAGTGACTAGCACTCATGACCACCTTTCAAATGCTTGTGGGTTCAATTGACTACTTTGGCATGCTAGGTGTTATAAATAATAGCCAACCCAGCTTTAGTGGGGCGCATTAGGTTGGGTAAATTGGTCACAAAAACTCAAGTGCACATAGGTCCTTCCAAGTCCTAGAAAGGTTGAATAGACAGTTGGTCACACTAGGTCAACAAACTTTGCATCATTCTTCTTCTGTTGATTAGTGATGTCTCTTGAGTGCTAGCCAACATCACGTCTGAGTCTTCCCATTTCTTCTGGAAAGGCAACAGAAACTCAGGACGCAGATTGTGTATAATGGTTTGCCCAATTTTTTGGGAAGATTATTATATGCTTATCTACACCCACTGTTGGGAGCTGATGACCTCAGTGGGTAGTCATGGCAGCTTGTCACTGCCGTTCGTGATGAAGGTGATGGTCTGTCACTT
>Ga0116227_10011101_pt1 | contig 15316 bp, 10 predicted proteins | sample S1TSphgellanicum_FD_89693 | JGI IMG/M metagenome (GOLD analysis project Ga0116227, IMG submission 89693) | Host-associated microbial communities from peat moss isolated from Minnesota, USA - S1T2_Fb - Sphagnum magellanicum MG | ecosystem: Host-associated > Plants > Peat moss > Unclassified... | reverse complement strand
GAGTTGGTGAGTGTTGTCTTGTTAGTGTTAAGGAGGGGTTGAATGTATTGAGATATCTTACCCCTTGGAATATAAATATATATGCTTTTAAAGATTTGGGTCAATGTGAGTTAGAAGGGACCACAATTGGTAAGAAAAAACATTCCTTAAGTTCATTTTGGAAATTGTTTTTTACACTATGTCATATTGTGACAGAAGCATACAGGTACTAGTTTTAAAGTTTTTATTCCATTGAACAATTGACACCTGCTAAAATTATATAGGAAGGGAAGAGTGTAAAATCTTAGTATGAATCATCTTATTTTTAACACACTATCGACTTTTGAAATATATATATATATATATATATATCCTAAGAAAAAGTTCATAATTCAATATTTTCACATAATATGAAATAAAAATTTTCAATATATTGTCTAATTAAAATCAAGTTCTTAACAAGTTTGAAATTCAACTCCATCAAATCTACAATTTAAATCTTCAGAAATTGGACAAAATCAATCTAAAACTTTAAATTTTCCAACTCATCCTTTTGAGAATTATTTAACACCAATGATGAGTTACAATGTACACTAATCATGTACATGCATGTACTTAGTTCATAATTCTTCCTTAGCTCCATAGCCTAGGGTTAGCTTCCACATTGACAATAGGAATAATTATTTTTTTTAAGAAATCAGTTCATTTTTATGTTTTCATGATTTACAATAGACTACAGTCATATTGTCATATGAATAGTGAAATTATTCAGCTAGTAGGCTGCGATAATTATAGAGGTTTTCAAAACCTAACTTTCGTATTTTCATAAACTTTAATTTCAAAATTTAAGAAGCTTATTGAATGACAAAACTGACCCTAGGATAAGATTTGTATTTAAGCAAACCCAATGTGAACTCATGTTTGGGTTGTTCATAAAGAACTGCCTCATACCATGCTTCTCATGCATGGTGCAGTGATGGCTGTCTGTTCACTCTGCCCCCTGAAAATGACTAATGACCTCAGAGTTATCCGGAAAGTCATGAAAAGACGGCACCGGTTTTGGGCGGCATGCCTGCAACTAGTGGGTGGCTGCACCGTTGTTAGAACCATAACTTGATTGGCTGAGCCCTATAACTTGTGGTTACTACATCCAGTCACAGGGCATAAAAAATCACATAAATAAGGCTTTCAAAACCTTCTTATATCTGATAACCCACTTGAGGCAGCTGGTTATCACACAATAATCTTGGCACTCCCCTGGCTTGGTTATATGTGGTAACCAGTGGGCTCTTGCCAATCACGTAGTCGTAAGGGCTTGTGCACTCTCAGAAGTCAGAACCGGTGTTGTGTCAATCATGAATCAATCATGTAAGTGTAAATGTACAAGTTGAGATGTGTAAGTGTAACACTGTGTAAATCATTTTAGGCCATGTAAAAACAGTGCAAGTGTAAGTGTACAACTTTTTACACTTCAATGCCATGTAAAATTTAAAAATACAAAAAATGCCAAAACATGCAAACTTTGATGCTCTTGCCATTCACATAGTCCATAAGGGCTTGAGCACTCTCAAAAGTCATAATCAGTGTTGTATCGATCATAAATGATGTCAATGTAAATGTACAAGTTGAAATGTGTAAGTGTAAAACTGTGTAAATCATTTTAGGCTGTGTAAAAACAGTGCAAGTGTAAGTGTACAACTTTTTACACTTACATGCCATGTAAAATTTAAAAATACAAAAAATGCCAAAACATGCAAACTTTGATGAAATTGATCACTTGAAAGCTTACTTCAATTCTAGTTGCCAATGTGATCATGGAATTCACACATTCATAAAAGTGACAATAAAAGATAGGAGTTTAATCAAAACTAAAAAAGTTCCACATGTAAAATGAACAAAACATTACCAAAATCATGGATACATGTCCCAATTCTACATGATCCTCAACCTCATTACAAAATTTTACATGGAACAAAGCTGGTATCTCTTCCTCAGCCTTTCCAAACTCATCCGACTCTTAGTCTCAAATCCAATAGTGGGATCATTAGGCCAATTCTTGATTAAAAGAACTAGGAGATCCAAGTTCTTCAAACCAAGTCAACAATGACAAAGACCTATCAGAATGCTCGCAATAAAAAATATTATCCTTGTTTTAATTTGACTACCAAGTATGCCTAGGGTCACTCTAGTTAAATAGGCAAATGTCAAAAATTGCCCTTCATGTTTTGACCACCAAAAAAAGGTCTTTTGCTTCTTCCAATGGCACATCAAATGTGCGAAAATATGACAATTCCCATCAAACTACATTTACACATAGAATCTTCAAATAAGTTAACTTAAAGAGTGCAAATAAAGAAACAAATCAATTTACAATGTTTTGCAAAAACAAATCATTTATTTGTTTTCAACAAATTAAATCCTTAGACCTTCCTACTTTAAAAACAACATTAGTATTGTGCATAGTTTCTTACACAATAGTTGAAGAAGCATTGGACCGTCCATGGTGTTTATAATACAAAGTCTTGAAAATAGGGAGGAGAAACTCTTTATCATAAGCACCAACAAATTTCAATTGCTAAAGAATGACCAACATAGTCTCCCACTAAACTCAAATTTTTAAATTAGGGATCCAACATAAAAACAACCATATTGTGAGTTTTAAAAAGCTTGAAACAATCCATGAAATCAAGGAAGGGCCTCAGAACATGAACTACTTGCTCTCACATGTTGACACCAAGGTTTTTCACCTTGGTGCACATGTCCATTTCTTCAATGGCATCAACTTCTTTGAAATTCCAATTTCTCCTTGGAAAGTTTCACACACAATTTGATTATGGAAGCAAGAACATCTTATAATAACTAATACCCATGCACTGATTGACTACACATGTAATCATAACAGAGGAAAATGCATCAGAAATTGCCTCAACAATTGCCTAGGTTTGCCTTGAAAGAATCCTAAAATGCTGAAGCATATTTTTTTTGACCATAGCACATGATAATGGCAACCTTATAGGCCAAGCATTACTGAAAATAGCAACCTTGGATGTAAAACATGTCTTCATTGGAATTTGCGTTCAAGCAAAACAAATTTTAAACATGTTTGTTTCCATTCTTTTGCACCTTTGCTTATAATGAACAATGAAAGAAGGAAATCAATTTTATTGTACATTTCATAATTCACAACTCACAAATACTTGCATTGAAAAAAATTTAATTGTCAATATACTTGAACTTTTTGGCCATGTGATGTAAGATTGGAAAGATGTTTATGCATATTTCACACTAATTGTGCCAAGTCTTTGAAAATCTTATCATCATTTGTTGCATATTGAGTTGCCTTGCTCACAACATGTCCAAAACATGTACCATAAAAAAACACAAGCAAATTTAATGCCTCACATGAAATTATAAATTTTAAGACTATGGTCATGCTCACCAAATTAATGCCCTCATGGGTGTTGGCATGGTGGGTGAAAACATGGTAAAATATGCCAACAAGGGATACTTTATTTTTTTATGGAAAGTATCCATAAATTAAACATTAATACGTTGAACTCATGAATATTTTTTACTTTAATGATCAATAAGAAGTTTTTTGACTTCATTGAATAATATTTAAAAATTCCATGTTTTAATACGCATTTAAATACATTTTTAAAAATACAAGTACAAAAAAGTATGTGTCTCACTTTTGAACAAGTATATGAAAGTACGATGACAATACAATTGTAATTGGATTTTTTATACTTTCAAATAGATGAAGCACTAATATGTATCAATGTGTTTAAATTTTTTTCATATTATAGTCATAATCTACTAAAGTTTTAATATAAAAGTATGTTTGAAAATTTGAAAACCTAGTCAGTTTAGAACATATTTTTCATCCATTTTTCTTATATTAAAATTCTTCAAACTTTATGTGTAAATAACCATAAACTCAATGGAGTGCACCATTGCTTTATTATGAAAGTTAAAGAAGTTTTGAATAGGTTTTTTCATGTTTGTGCCATAAATGTGACTATGAACTTGTATAGAATTTTTTTTTGGCATACTTTACCATGTTTTCACCCTTGTAGGGTGGACCAATTTTGGTGTCATGGGGGTACTTTTTCTATAATGGGTTTGATTGCAAGTGTTATATCTTATTACATATGTTGGGTTTGGTTAATAAGGACTCATTTTCAAATAATAGACTTTAATATTTACATGGTGCAATTTCTTTTAATCCCAAAAGATGCAGACTTTTGAAATTGAAAAATTGGGGTGTAATGCCAATTGCAATTAAGCTAATGAACTTTAATTTGGTTCTATGATGGATTTAAAACTTGTTTAGGGAATTGGTTTCAAAGTGGAAATGTATTAAAAATAATGCAAAAGAGTTTTGCACCATATGAATTGGAGGTATTACACTATGACCTTTTGATTGTTAAAAAAACACACCCTATTTTTAAAAGTCCATAGCATTTAAAAACAAAGGTGTTTTGAGTTTAAATTTTACAAACATATAAATCATTAACCTTTATAATGCACAAATCACATATGGAAAAAAATTGCTAAGAATGGATAGACATCATTTTGTCATCATCATGTGTCAACATTATGCACATTGTAAAGCTTACAAAATGGACTTTGGGCCAAGTTTTCTTTTTACTGGGTTTTGGTTCACCCAACCATGCCAAGACCCTCATCTTTCACATAACCTTGGAAAAGAAACTAAACTTCTCAAGCATGGCCTTCAATTGTCTTGCCAATCTTTGTCCAATAGTGTCATTGGTTTCAAAAAGGCCTATTTGTAACATGATGTGGCTTCTAATCAGTTGACAAAAAAATTACAACAAAAGTGAAAGTATCATGTTGCCCCTTATTCATCCATAAATAAAATGTCATGACAATTATAGGTGTGGCATTAAACAAAGGCTGAATAGGAAACTTTAAACAATTTGTAACCATGGCTAAAAGGATTTATTTAAACAATGTTTTTTGAGAAGGAAAAACCACTTTGGGATCCAACCTCAAAGCCAACCTTTACACTCACACATTTTCACATGTGCTTAAGGGGAAAACTTTTAGCCATGAGTAAAAGTTTCCTTGTGTGGTACCATTAGGAACTATCACACCTTGATTTCTTAGACCCATTGAACTTTGAAAAATCATAGGAAACATTAAAATAAATATTTTCATAAATGTTTTTAATGGGTACATTTATTAGGTTCCACAGATTTTGGAATTTCAATAATATTAAGAATATTGTGTATTTTGATGTTTCTAATCATTGCATTTTTAAAAAGTTTCAAAAATGTAACGCTAGTTCCTTTTCATAAACTTTTTAGTTAAAAACAAAAATTTGAAACATAATTTGGGAATTTTCTTGAAATGTTTTTTCCCAAGGTAATTTGGAAGTCATTCTATTTTTAGGTTTTTACTCTGAAATTAATTGAATAATTATAATTTACTTATGAATTTCCAAAGTTAAAGGTACCAATTTATGAAGGGGCCATTTTATTTTTTTTAATTTTATTTTTTAAGAAATTAATTTCAAAAAGAAATTCAAGCCAATATTAGTGTATGAAATTAGTAAACATGAGAAAAAAAAATTTATAGTTGCAAAAACATTTAAAATAAAGGGCCCAAGAAAATGATTTGGTTGTTTTTGGTTCCTTTTTCATTCCTTGAGGTGGTTCTTAGTGGTACCACCCAAGGATACTTTCACCCCCATAACCATACCAAGTCCTCTAGAAATAATTTTTGAGTTTCATCTTATTTTTTGTAATGAATTTTGCTCCCCAAAAAAAATAAAAATGCACTATTTGTGACCTTGAAATGTTGTTTACATTAGCAATTTTTTCAAATATGTACTTAGGAGTTCAAGATGCTTAAATTCAACAAATCTTTTCATGGAACTTGTCCCAAAGAAAGTGTTACATACAATGATTCTTTTTTTTTCTTTTCAATTGAAGCATGAGGGGTGAAAGCATGAATAAAGGAGCCAATTGCACCAAGGTTTAAATCCTTTCCAAGGATTGCATTTTTCACATGGCAATTTTTTATTGGTTTATACTACATTTTTCACATAGTTTTTTAAACTGAATATCAAATTTGAGGCCAAATACAATGTATAACATGATAAAAACTAAAATGTTTTTGTATCATACCTTACATTATAGTCAAATCCATAACTTTATTTTGAACCATGATTACAAATTCAAAACTAGAATAGTGTTAAAGGGCATTTGAGTATTAAAATCCAAAAAATATATGTATTTCAATCTTTTGAATGTTTTGAACACATGGATCCCTTCTTGTGGAATATATTAAAGTTCACAAAAAAAATTGAAACGATTTGGTGAACATTTGATAAGGGAAACAAACTTTTGATACAAAAAAATCACTTGTCCACATGCTTTTCTTGAATGTTGTAAACATATAAAGGGATTCTTGAAACATGCTAAATTTTCATAAAAAAATTGTAGTTGCAACTTTGAAAGTATAAAAATTTATTTCAAAAATAAAACAATTTTTTTGATATATCCCATGGTGATTTTTCAAATTTTCAAAAAATAGTTTTTAAAGATTATCCACACACTACTTTTTTCCTACTTTCACCCTAAAGGTCAAGGCGGGGAAACAAAATCTACATATCAATTGTTACACTTGATCACAATTGGGAAAATCCCCATTTTTTACTACGAAAAAAAGCCCATGGAACAAACTTGCAGCTATAAATAACCCAAAATTTGGTTTGTTGGGGTAAATCCATTAAAGATTGAGCTCAATTTTTGTCCCTATTAATTGAAATTGAAGAGTTCATGCTAACACTTATAGATGAAAAAATGGAATGTTAAAAGGATTATTTACAGCCAAGGATTATACTTACACATTATCTCATGAAAAGGGTAGTGAGCCTAAAGTCTTTAGGCCCACATAATTTTGATGTTGTCCTATATACCTTAAAACATTGCAAAAAGAAAAGAATCAAATTTTTAATCCCAATCTTCTATGATTGGTTTTAATCAAACTAAAACATGCAAGATGAAAATATAAAAGAGAATTCACTTGAGAAAGTTTTTGTTGCTGGAACTTTGATTTGCTACTACAAATTTTTACTCCTATTACAAAAAATCACTTCCTTTGCATATGGGAAAGTGTCTTATTATTGGAGCTTTATTGGTGGGGTTAGTGTTGTTGTTGGAATCCTACTAGTCCAATGGAGAACATTACAAAATGCTAGTGGTCTTTAATGTCTAGTTGTTTAATATGGACAATGATTAATTGTGGTGCCTAAAGTGTTGTTGTTGCACCTTACACACAAAAAAACAACAACATCAAACCATGATAATAGGTTGACAACAAAAAATAGGGTGATAGTCAAGCTACCCAAGGGCTTAATTGTCAAAGATTTGTAATCATACATTTAATCCAAATCTATTATCTTTTGTTCTTGTTGCTCATTTTACTATGTTGAAAAATAGGTTTGTCATCCTTTATTAGCCACCAAGATAGTAGTTTAGCAACTTGTGGGACATAAAAATGGATTAAGCAATCAACTAATAAATAAAAGGGGCATTTGTCACCATTGAAGCAAAAAGTTGGGTATTTATTTTGACTTTTGACCACCAACATTTTCCCTTGACGTGTTGGTATGGCAACTACTTCATTTAAAAACATTATCGTCCTTTCCCAAATCTAAGACCATTTTGAAAAAGAGTTTTAAATGCTTCCCTCTTATGAATACAAAATATGATTGTGTAATACAATACATCACACACATAATATAAAGGTAACAAAAGAAAACTTTTTCCAAGAGCCAAGCCCTTGCAAACCCTGAACACAAACACAACCATAGTTGAGAAAGAAACATACAGAAAAGAAGAAACAAGCTAAAAAAACAAAGCATCAGGAAAAAAATAGAAAGCGATAAATTTGTTTACAAGGTTGTTGGCCTCTTTTGAATATAATGAACATGGTCAATAGATGCACAAGACTGACCTTAGTTCATTATAACAAAGTTCTTCCGCCAATGGGACAAAAGGACTTGTTTGGGATTAGTGTGAAATGGTTGTGGCCTTATTCACCTAAAGGAATCAATGAAGAACAAGGTGATGATGACTAACAAGGATTCTTAAACCAAGTTTATGTTTAAAACCAAAATCCGGAATATAATTAAACTTTCGCAACTTTGCAAGGAAGCTTGATTTTTCTATTGGAAATGGAAATGGGCTTCAAGAAAGTGCAGGATGCATTGGGCACATGATAAATACCTCCTCCAAAGTGGGGTGCATGACTAGTGCACAAAAATGTCAACACCATGTGTCAACTAACAATGCCAATTGTAATGTTAAAAAACCTAGTCTACTAATTTCACAACTCACAACTAGTAGGTCCAATTGTTGTACAATCAAAATGTGAACTATTTTTTAAAAATAATCTTTTTAAAAGTGATGCAAGCATGAACATGTTGAAAGATTGTCCACAACCATTTAAAAATGGCAACCAAAGTATTGAATACTTATTATCCACCAAGTTTTAGTCTCCTTTTGAGGCTATGGGTTTGTTTGAATGTCTCAAAAATACAACCCTTTACAATTTTTTGGGTAGTTTTTGGTACAAAATACCACCTAATGCAATGTTAAATGTGTCACAATAAAAATATAAAATTACAATCTTGTAATAATGAATAAACACCAAAATACTTGTCTTGTAAAACAAATACCTCTTATGCATGTAAAATTATTATAGTATATATATATATATATAATATAAGTTGATATGTACGTATGAGATGCATCTTTTGAATATCTTATTGGCCCAATTACATATATTGATGAACCCCTAGAATGCTAAGAGTGTGCTGAAATTTAACAATTTGTTGTCCATGTAACAAAATACTTTGATTTTTGTGTGAATGGATGAAAATCACCTTTTAATGTGTTTAACATCATCTATTATAATGTCCTATCTATTTACATTTTAAATTAATCCTCTTAAAGTTGTAGTCGTATGGTTTACAAGTGGGCCCTAGACTTTCAAAATACTTAGAAAATGTGATTTCTTTTCACCAAATACTAAAAATTTCTATAGATTTGAATGCAAAGTGGGTAGAAAATTGTCACAAATCATGTGGTTTGAATGTTTTAAGATCTTAACACATATAAATTATGCAATTTGTATGCATGGGTGGGAAGGTTGGTGGAAATGTCTTAAAGTGTTGTGGTATTTTAAAATACCAGAAGACTGCAATACCTTTATCATTTTTGAAACACTCAAACAAACCGACCTTTGATGGGATTTAAAGTGGTTTTTTTACCATTTTCATAAACAAGTTCATGTTCATCCCCATGGACACCCAACAAACCATGGGGCCTTAATTATTAGGCGACAATAACACAAGGAGAACTTGACATTGTCTATGGGAGAGTTCAAGTTGAGATTATAGATCAACACAATGGGGGCTCACATGATTTGGTAATTGACATCTAGTAGGCACAACATTGGTTTCATATTTGAATCATTAGTAACAAATGTTTGATACATATACAGAAGACCCTTAATTAATCTTGTCAAAGTCACTAGTCTATCTACCATTTGACCAACTTGATGCCATAATTGATTTTGAACTTGACTACAATTCATGCACTAATGGAAAAGAAGAACCACATTTTTTTCACATGGGATTAATATCATTTGCATAGATTGTACTAGATGATGAACAAATTCCTTACTTGTCAAAAGAAGATATGCCCTTGTCATGCAATGTGGTTGATAGTTCATACCAAGAGCATGTGAGGAAATGGGTCTCTTTTCAAATACTCTAAGTCCCTTTTCACCAAATTTTCAAAGCTCAATTGAAACATCAAAAGTAACCTCTTCTTGAATGTTGTGTATGAACTAGAGATTTTCAATGCACAATTTATGTCACTTTCCAAGAAATATTTCCTTCAAAACTGAGTCACACCTCTTGTTTCGGCTTTAAGCTTCAAGTTCCAATTCCTTGCAAACAAGAAATGATGCAAGGAAGTAAGATGACCAAGACAAGGGCGTAAAATGACAAAACGATCAAGGTTTGGGTCGAGCTCACTTGAAAACATTGATGAAACGTTTGAGCATCTAAGCTTTGAGTTTTTGAACTTGAATGAGCTTTTGTGTGTCTTGAATGTTTTGAGCATGAACTTTTAAAACATCCCAAGTGCAGGTCTTGTGCATCCTAAGCATGAGCTCCTATGCATCTTGAATGTCCTAAGCACGAGCTCCTTGAGTTTCATTGCTCCAACTTCCTACACACAAGAAAGGATGAAAGGGAACAAGACAACAAGACACAAGATTGAGAAACAAACATAAGAACACAAAAACAACTAAAGCCTTAAATCAAGACTCATAATCTTGTTCACCTAAAGAAGGTGTCGACTCCAAGCTCTAAGCTTTGAGCTTCACCACACCAATTCTATCACTCCAACTTCCTTCACACAAGAAATGATGAAGGGGAACAAGAGGATGCATAACACCAACCACTATAAGCATGAGAACAACATCATAAGAACAAGGAAAAATGAAATGAGCATGACCATGAAGGGGTATAAAAACATTTTGCTCACCTAAAAGCAATGTTAAAAAAGAAAATGGTATCTTGTAGGGTGATGGTGCAAAACATAAACAAAATAGGGAGTTGCACAAACAAGCAGCTACCCCAAACTCCTAACCTTGATATGATTCCACAAATTTTACATAGCCCTAAAAGTTTGCACAAGGTTGTGTAAGTACATTTTTTTTATTTTGCATGACCTACATGTAAATATAAATATTAAAAGAAAACATACACACTAAGCACGTAATTGTAAATGCCAAAAAAATGGTGTAAATGTAAATGATTTACACTTAACACAGATTTTACATAACATATATATGGCTATTGACACTTACATAGACAACAATAGTCAAGACCATTGTTTATAGTTATTGTGTATATTTGAATACCTACTAATGTGAATATTGAATTATGATTTCATCTTGCAAAGATAGTCCAATCCTTGACCAACTCTTGGTTTACATAACTATTTTAACAATACACATCATTCACATGTCAATATTTGTACTATTGGTAGTAATAGTTGTATACAATAGAATTGCCCATCATTGAACATGTACCTATCACCAAACGATTTTCAATATTTTTTTCATTCCTTAACCAAATTGAACAATTTTTGTGTCATTGGATGTGCAAATTTTTGAAAACATCATACTCATTTCATCCTAGTATTGGGTCTAAGACTGATTTTTGGCTAGTATGAAGCAGATATACACCTGATATTGAGATTGATATAAAATTGGTGCAAGGTTGATAATACTTTAGGTTCCTACTAAGTTGGTATAAGTATAAGGCTAATATTACCTCAATTCATACCAGATTGATAGGGTTCTTCTACCAGCATTGATACCAAGTGTAGATTTATATACCAAACCAATTAGTCACTACCAATTTTGATACCCATATTAATACCAAGGATGACCATGCATACTTGCACAAGATTGGTTAAGGCCAATGTCAAATTCAATGTTTCTTTTACTAGTGAATTTTCGCTAGATTTTGACTTGAAAAATATGATTTTCAAGCAATACAAAGGATTTTTCATGGAAAAAAAATGACCCAAATTCGCCCGAATTTGAAGATTTTTTTGTCAAATTGCCAGATTTTTATGATAAGTTCCAATAGGTAGCCAAGAATATAGAAGGATTATGTTTTTTTCTACTTTCATATCTAGTCGCAACTAATCCTCCATCTTAGATTCCTAGCGCCACTTCAACCTGGGGGCCATTAAATCGGCTATGGGTCTTTATTGTAAACAGTACAATACTTGTCTATAATAAGTATTGTCTGTTCTTTGCTTGATTCATTTTTTTGTGAAAAACATGGATGATGCCCACACATAAAATTTGGATCATGTTATGCACACTTTTGGGTGTGTAATAGACACTAAGAGATGTAATATGCCTCCTGGTGTCCGTTACATACCCAAATGTCTATAATAGGACACAATGTTTTTGTTTGGGTAGCACCAAGATGTGTCTGGTCATCACTAGACATGTAACTTGATGTAATTAAACAATAATCTATGTAATTGTTTAATGATTTACTTGTTAATAGGATTTCATAATTTAATTGGGTCATGGTGCATTGACTTTCACATATTAATTTATGTGAAAGTCATGTGCACCATGTGTTTAGTTTCCTTTTAATTATTTTATGTGAAATCACATGGGGGGCCATGTCTTTAATTTCCTTTTGATTATTTTATGTGAAATCACATGGGGGACCATGTCTTTAATTTCTTTTTTATTATTTTATGTGAAATCACATGGGGAACCATGTGATTTATAAATTTTAGGAAATTTCTTGTTTAATTTCCTTTTGGATAGTATTTAAAAGGGTGTTTGTGACCTTTGGGAAGACCTTCACTTGATACAAAATTGTTGTATGAATGCAAAGTTTGATGGAATATAATTGTGAAGGGAATTGAGGTTTTTGTTTTGAAAGGGTTTGGTGTTGTTTATGTTTAGTTCATGGGAGGAAAATGGTGCAACATACTAGTTATGCATAAACAATAGAAGGGTGAGAAGATATTTCTGTAGTCAAGAACATAGATTTCCATATCTATGTAATAAACATACATAGTTTTGGTCCTAAACCCGTTTGTGATCCACAAACACATCTTGGTTGAGCAACTGCATAGCCAAGGAAAAAATAAACAAACAGCACCCATTGACAATTTACATTTCCAACTAACCATAGATAGCTGGGGATGGAGGAGCCAGATCCTTCTCTCCAAACATGAGGGGTTTGCATTGAAATTCAGGGATATTTAATACTAATAAATACATTCATTAAATGTTCAAATAAGTTACCAGTTATATTGGAACAACTAGATTGTATAGTATAATCAACGAAAGTCTAAAAAAATAATTGTACCTCTCTATCCTAAATATTAACTATGTAGAAAGTAAACTCAAGACATATTGTTGTGTGTATTATTTATAATAATGGTTCCAGTCCTCAACTCATATTGTAAATTCTGAAGTGGTTGTTATTGTGGGTGCCAGTTGGACTTTAAAGTTTTAAGGGAAAGCACCTTTGGAAGTTGGGCCTATTTTGAAAAATTAATGTTTACCAAAAACTGGGTCCACAATTGGGCAAGAAGCCACATGTTACTCTGTCAAAACTACATGAGAAGCCAATTAGGTATATCGGAACATAATCCTATTGCCGATCATGCACGTTTTATAATCTATTTTTAAAAACCTTGCTTTATATAGTAGAACCTGTCTAAAACAATATTGTCTAATTCAATAACCTCCATAATTCAATATCTGCACCCAGTCCCAACGTTGGGCCCATACTCAATTCAATAAAACTCTCTAATTCAATATTCAATAACTTTTTGCGGTCCCGAAAATTTTGTAATTCAATACAACCTACAAAACACAAAAAAAAAAACTACAAAATCGCTACAAACCTCCCTAAACTAGCTAGAAAAAGTCATTGATGTTCTTCTGCACCATTTGGCGGGTTATAAACATGCTGACCTTTTCTTGCATGCGTCTCAATGACGAGATAAACACGACATTATCGCCGTCTTGCTGGAGCGAGAAAGTCTCTAGGGACTGCAACATGTTGCTGGCTTCCTTAGTCGACACTGGAGCGACTTCTTGACTATCGTCCTCCTCGTTAGCATCATCAACTTGAGTGCCTTCTGGCTGAGGGAGATGACCATCAATGATTTCGTCAATCGTTGGTATGTAAGAGACAATATCCTCATCCGGATAGGTGAGAAGGCTCCTAATGTCCATCAGATTTTTGTAGCATAGCCTGGTAATATGTAACTCTAACTTGTCAATGACGTCCTTGTCAATGAAGTCCTCCTCAATCGATGCTGCCTGCCCAAGGCCTTCTATCGTGCGGATTTGGCAGTGCCTATAACAATTCTGGATAGTCGCAATCTTGACATCTATTGCCTAGACAGGAATAGCGAGCCGAATGGCTTGCAACACGTCAATTTTTTCTGTTTGGTCAACGCCGTCCTGAAGGCGATGCAACAGGAGACAGTTGAAGCGACGGTGGTAATAGGCCTTAAAATTGCAGATGATGCTGGATCTTGGACATCATATTGGGAGGAAGGTATAAGACACGTGTGTTTCTCAGCTGGACTTTGCGGTTAACAACATGAAGGTCAAATGCATTCAGCCATTCCAAGAAGATGATTTGCATCATCCAAGCCTTTGCATTGCTTCGATAAATGCAGCCCAGGCTGCCAAGGTTAACGTTTTTGAAGCAACGGGGATTTTTGTATTTTCCGATGACCTAAAGGGGGAGCTTGTCGGAACCGTCTCCGTTACAGCAAAGAGCCAAGGTGAACCGCTCTTTGTTCTGTTTGCACCCCTGAAATTGCTTTCTTGCGAGGGAATTATCAGCCTGGAATTGAAAATGTTTAGCCAAGGTCAGCATCAGAAAAAGGTGAAGACCTAGACGCAGATCACAATTAGACAGCAGATGTCCCAAACCTGCATGCGGAATAAAAGGCTACTTTCATCCATATTATAGATGTCCTTCCACGCATACTGGTCCAGCAGTTGGCGGATTCTTGGGAGGGCTAGGTTGATGGCATTCATGTCTACGGAGCCACTCTCACCAAAACAATAGAAAGATTTGATTCTGTGGCGAAGCTTGAATGTTTCCAGCCAACCGTTTGAGAACTCAAATAGTTCATGGCCAGGATGCAGGCGATCCAAGATCTTTGCGGCATTCTCCTTGATGAGATCCCTAGAGATTGGGATGTGTTCTTGGTTTGCCATGATCCATTCAGCAAGTGTTTCTTCCATCACAGGGAACTTGACAGTCCACTGGTGCTTGTTCTGAATGTTGGGATCCTCATCACGTCTGAGTAGCTCAGCTGAACGCTTCAGGGTCTGAGAAATCGTAGGCTGGCTGACGTCGATGTTGTGCTTTAACTTGAACCAGCGCTAAAGCTCAGCCTGCAAAAGTGTAGGGTTGCGTTTTTTGTGGTTGCACAAAGCAATGCGGACCTCGTCCGTCATTGTCGTGTATTTCCTACCTTTCTTCGGCATGGTGGGTTGTTGGGGGCGTGCGAGTACGTGTGTGTGTGAGGGGGGTGTTGACGGAGAAACAAACATCACGAAGGTTCAAACCGCCTATTTCAAACCTGTCCCCCCCCTTCCCCCAAACCCCCCCAACCCCCCCCCCCACCCCCCCCCCCCCCACCACCAGCACCCCAACACGACCCACAATGTCATCCATCCTACATCATCCACCCCAACTCTCTCCTCAAAT
>Ga0116227_10011100_pt1 | contig 15316 bp, 8 predicted proteins | sample S1TSphgellanicum_FD_89693 | JGI IMG/M metagenome (GOLD analysis project Ga0116227, IMG submission 89693) | Host-associated microbial communities from peat moss isolated from Minnesota, USA - S1T2_Fb - Sphagnum magellanicum MG | ecosystem: Host-associated > Plants > Peat moss > Unclassified... | reverse complement strand
TTTGTAGTGTATAGTTTATAATTTAAATATATGTAAATTTCATCATTATGAATTAAATGATTATTTAATTATCTAGTACTTGAATTGTTTAAAAATCTAAAAACCCTAAAAGTAAGGGATGAAAGAAGTTTTGGAATTACAACTTAGTTTGTCAGGAAGTTACAACTTTAAAACTTATCCCATATTGTTTGTTCTCCATTCCTATTTTGAACACTATATAAATAAAGGGGTGTCCCTATGCAATTTCACATTAAAAAGTTTATGCACATGGGATGAGCTAATCAAAAGGCTCAACCCAAAACAAAAAAACAAATAATGCACAATTCTAAAATATATACCTCCCCAACCTACTTATCTATTTAGTTAGGTAAGTACCTAGTTTGACCTACCCATCTAGGTCAGCCTATGTACTTACCTACTTAAGTACCTACCTATATGAGTAGGTATTTAGCCTAGGCAAATAAAACCTACCTATTAATTTTTTTACCTAGGTAGGTAGGTAGGTAGGTAAGGATTGTAGGCACCTATTTATGTACCTACCAACCTAATATTAATATTTTTATTAAATTGATTTTTAAATGCCATGTGGCATATTTACATTGGGCCACGTGTCATAATATAAGATCATCCAAGTCTTTGAATTGAACGTCTTAGATTATTTCAAAATAATAATAATAATAATAATAATAATAATAATCATATATTAAGACACGTGGCAGCTTATGATTTGCCTTTAATTGTGACCAAAATAGTTGCATATTAGTCGCATTTGATAATACGTATACAATGAAGTCAAAGGATGAAATGTATTTGTTGACTTTTTCTTTCATACAATATTCTTTATCATTTGTGACTAGTTTATCACATGCGACTTGTTTTAGGCAACTAAAAGGATTTTAGTTGCAAAATGTCTCTTGTGACTAAAATTTAGTCGCAAGCAATCGAAAATACATGTTTTTCTTCTAGTGCATAGATTTAATGTTTTGTTCTTTTGAAACAATGATTGGCATCTAAAGTATCTCACTCATCATTTTAGGAATTCTTGATGATAATATTAATTTTCTTGATGATCTAATTTTTAATTGTACAACATTTATTTATACTTTCTATGCTATAAAATTTAGTTTTATAAAAAATGGTTCTAATTTATTCACACTAAGAGAATTATGGATCCTTTGTTTGTTTTGTGCAAATTGTCTTTCACCCAAAACAATTTTTTGCATCCTTTCTTTTATATTATTTTGAATCTACTCTTCTTGCTGTGGTTGTTTTACAAAGGCTTTGTCCAACATTTATTGCCCCACATTTTTTAAAAATCCATCCCTCACTTCATTTTGTGGACATAATATGTGGACATTCTATGATGACATGTCTTATAATTCTACAATAAGCACAAATTCTCAAATTTTTTTGAACCAACTTGGTTGAATCCATAAAATCATAACTTCTATGTTTTGGATTCTTTTTTTCTCTTTTGATTCCTCTACTTTTGTGGTTTGTTTGAAATGGCAATGCCTCATTTAGAACATTCACCTATGCATCATCATATAAAAATGCTCTTCGGTAATTCACATTTCCCCATTCCAAAATGTTGAGATCATAGTTATCTTCCATGCTTTATTGGCTCATGATACTTCAGCAATGTTGATTGGTACACAAATGGTGCCTTTATTGTAATCACTTCTCTGAATATTCACAAATTTTGGACTTGAAATTTTTTCAAGGTCCACCATTAACAATTTGTCCCTTGGATTCTTCTCGATGTTTTTGAACTATTGATGGCAATTGGGAAACATGGATACCCCTTCTCTTTGGTGTACATTAGATTTGATCCCTTTCATTGGAAATTACCTTCTATGATTAGGGCGTTTTTGCGGACCCCTTGTACACACTTCTCTTCTTGTTCCAACTTTAACTAAAGACACCTAATGTCTTATGGGGCGTTCTACTATTTGTAAACTTCTTGGTTCCAAAATTATACCCATGTTTGGTGTTTCATACACTTCTTGGTCTACATTTCGATTTGAATTCATGTTTTGGTGCCTAACTTTTTAATCCATTTGTGTCTGCAAACTTCAAGTCACCATCCAATTCATATTGTTCCATTAATTTCAATTCCCTTTAACTTTTGTATACAACCTTTACCACTTAGACCTTCATCTTCTCCTTCCAAAAAAATTGGAAATCAAAAACTTCAAAAACAATATATCCTCTTTTGAGTTTCGACATCTACAGAAAACAATGCTTTCAATAAATCCAAATTTTTCATGATATTTTTCTCTTTTTTGCTTTAGAAATTATTTTTGTCCCCAAGATGGTCACCAAATGGTAAGCATAGATTCTACATCAAAATTGTTCTTTGTTTATTTTAAAACAATACAAATTATACTTTCAATAGTATTTTCAACATTTATAATATGACATTTCAATTCATTCAAAATCATTTGTAAACTGTATTCACACATTTTTTTATCACGATTATTGTTCCATTATTTCTTCAATTTTGAATTATCTTGAATAAACAAAAATTGTGAATAGAGTTTAATTATTCATTTAGAAAACACAATAGTTCCAAAGTGTATTCATTATTTCATCATCAATTTTCTAATATTCTCTTTACTCAAAAATTGAACATATTAAACATCTATAGTGTAAAATGTAAAAATCGAAAATGAAAAACATGAAAAATCTATGGTTCACAGTCCAACAAAACTCTAAACTTCATATTGTATCTCTATTTTATCTCCAACAATTCTTTAAGTTTAACTCTATGTGTAAAAAACACAAATTTTCAACCTTCATTTAGAACTACATCCTAAATCCTTTCCTTCCAAAAATAATTTGAAAATCAAATTGATCAAAGATTTAAATCTTGTGCACTAATCAAATGTCTTCATCCTAACTAACCATTCGATTGTTTTCATCCTGCCGTATTAAACCTTTGCCATTCACCAAGTAACATACCTATTTAAGGGTAATATTAAAAAAGTTGGGGCAATCATATTGCCCCCATTATAATGGTTATGTATGCCATTTAAAAAAAGGAATAGCCCATGGGGTGCTTTGTATTATGAAAAACCAAATAATCAATCCAAATAATTTTCAAATTGGTAAACCAATAATTTGTATTGTTATTTACATGCTTCTTACAATGTTAAATCTTACAACATAAAAGAAACCAATCTACTATACTTATTCAATGCATATGATACTAACAATTTTAAAGGAAATTTGGTATCCAACAATAATGTAACAAAAAAAACATGCCGACAACACCAAAATTCCATTTTTACACCAAGTTTGGTGGTTTATTGATTACTTCGTTTGTCTCATGTTTCAAGGTGATCACTAAGAAAAGAATAGCCACACTATGCTCCTTAATCACAATTTTTATTATCATGATCATTTTATTGATACGTAATCTAATGTCATGTTTCAATTTTTTTGAAATTGAAGAATGGTTTTGTTTATTTGTGTGTGAATTCTATAATCATATTATGGTTATTTCTCCTTTACAATTGGTGAATCATTTTTTCCCCTCCTTTGCAATGGGTGGATTGTGAATTATTATTATTTTGTTCCTACCTCTTCTCCTTTGTTATAGGTGAATAGATTGTTGTTATTTCTTTCCCTCCAACCTCCTCCTCCTTTGAAATGAGTGAGTACATAGTTTTTTTTCCCTCTAGTCACATTCTCCTATGGAATATGTGGACAATTCCTTTCTTTTCCTCCAACCTCCTTAACCTTTTGAAAGGGTGAACCATTTGTTTTGGTTCTTTTGACCAACCTTCCATGTAGAATGAATGGACAAGGTGATTGGAAAAAAGAAAAAAAGGTCTTAAATTTCACCAATTAAAATTTTTAAATCTTGAGAATTGTTTGTTATTAGATTTATTGTTAAAAAGGAGGAAATTTTAGTGTTGGGCAATTCTTGAGTTTTGTGAAGAGGAATGTTTTGATTGTATAAAAAAATAGAACAATTCCAATTTCCCACAAAAATGGAACTTGGAATTTAGTTTTGGGTTTCTTTTTTATAAAAAATTAATTTTTGGTTCAGGCTTTGAAAATCTGCCCCAATTTCAGCCAATGTTGGATAATTTGGATCGGAACCAATAGTTATTTGCTAGCTACCTTTTGGTTAACCCTCGGTTATAGTTTTTTAATCAAAAATCATTTCTTTTCAAAAAAATTGAGTTTAGTTCTAAACATAAATGGAGTCAAGAACTTGGTTCCAATTCTTATCCAAATTTTCACTTGGTTTTCATTAATTGGAATTAGAGCTAACATTTTAAACTAACCAAGGTAAATACCAACCCAACATTGGTAATTTTATGTGATAAGGATTCACTGATTTCATCTTGTGTCATGAAGAGTCACATATAAATATGTAGGACCACAAATTCCATAATGACATGTAATTTAGTTTGCATTTCAAGGGTGACATTCACCATCACAAAACATAGCTTTTCCTACATTATCAAGCCATGGCTCACAACATACGAAAGGCAAACTTTGTGATTTCATCCATCACAATGTAAAATATGTGATGCTTGATGTTGCACATACTACATGATTGATATTCCAATTAATTGACATTAATTTATGACACATATTGTGCTAATGTCAAATTATTGTGAATAATGTAATACATGCTACAACAAACACCACATATTTTACAATGTGATGGATGAAACCACAAAGTTTATCACATGTGTCATGAGGCACAACTTACTTCCATATGAAAAATCATTCTCTATTGTAATTATTCATCTACACTATTCACACATCAAAAATGATTATCAAGGTTTTTAGGATAATTTTGAACATATTATGTAGGCCATTTCGCCTAGGATCATGGCCAATTTGGTCTGGTGAGTTGCCATTTTGTTTAGGTGGTAATGGGGTTTTATCAAAGCTTGTTCGACAACATAACTATATTTTTAGTCCACAATTCAAATTTCAAGTGTGTATTTTAGTTGTTGATTCATTAAAATTAACATTGACCAAAAACAAAACGGAGTCAATAGATATCTACCTATCTTGCCTAAAAAAAGGTTGGAATAAGGCCCAAATAGGACACATGATATGTAATGACTTAGCCCTTGCTTTGATTCTTTAGTTCCATTATGTAATCATTTTAGTTATTTTATTGTGAAGATGTTTGCCTAGCCATTATTGTTGGGTGCAAAATTTCACACTATTGCAAAATGTGGGAATTATTTTGGAATAAATTCAATGATGTTTTGAATAAAATCTCCAAAATTCAGAAAGATGAATAAAAATCACCAAATTTATATACATGGTTCAAGTAGGTAGCCAAATATATATAAGGATGTTTAATTTTCTCTCTTGCATTTGGTTAAGACTCAAATTTGGTTAAATCAGCTTATGGATGATCAACACCTTGGCTACATCAAAACATTGGGGAAATTAGCTGCCCCCCCCAAAAAAAGAATAAAAAGAAAAAAAGAAAAAATGGTTCCACTACACAAATCTAATTTATTATTGCTTTATTAAGTCACACTTGTCGTGTCAATGCATTTCATATTCTCATTGGTAGATATGTTTATGCAATTTTCCATTATATTTTGTGATAAGTTTTTTAGTTATCAAACTAGTTGTTTTTCTATATTCCCTCACTCACAAGATAACAATCTTAATTCCCATGCTCAAATTAGTATATTGATAAATATTGTTTTTAGTCTTCCTTATGGATAACATGATGCAAATGTTAACATAAGTCCACATGACAAACCAGTTCCTATGACCATTTGGTGAGTACAAGTATACCCAACTGCCTTGGCAACTTTGACACTAATTATATTATTTTCAAAAATCTTGAAATTTAAAACTATTAATTTTTTCAAATATATATTTTTTCTGTGGAGGAAAACATTGAATCTGCAAGAATATTCTATGTTTCAAACTGAAAAATTCAAAATAAATTAATTATTTGATAAATATGTGTTGAAGCTGCTAAGGTACTTGGATAGTGGCATGAAAATGCTTGTAATGTGATAGGTGGGTAAAAAAGGGAGAGGACCCATCTTTGAGGATTACATAGGTAACACTTTTGATGTGGGGACAAGGTTTTGAGCTTAGGTTAATGTTCAATTCCAAATGGGTAAAATAACCTTCAATGCTCTTGGAATTGAGTCAAGGGAAAGGTTATTCAAACCACTCACATTTTGGAAGCTTTTTAGTTGCTCCAAACACAATCCAAAGATTATAAAATTGATTGGGGGACCAACTCAAATCACATCTTTCGGAATGGACTCAATGGATTTTATGAGTATCAAATTTTCACATATTTTTATGACTTATCCCTTAGATTTTGTTCCGAGTCCTTCCAGAGTATTCTTCCATAATGGTCTTGATTAGGCCCATCACATTTCTTGAAATTTTTTAATAAAATGCCATGTTTGTTTTTTTTTTGGCCCAATTGTGGAGAATGGGCAATTCCAAATGCAGAGTGGAACTATCTCCAGAGTCCACATGTCATGTAAAACTCCCTCCATTGGCAAGCAATGGCTTGCACGGGCCTTGAAGAGCAATAGCAATATAAGAGAGTGCCCAGCTGTGGGATGAAGAAAGTTAAAACCTGGCAGTTTGGCTCGGGAAAATAGTTTTGCTTTTGCAATATGTGCAGAGTTTGCTGAGGCTGGTAAAAGGCGCAACAAAGCTATGCACTAAGCTGTGCACCTGCTAGAGAAGGGTGTAATAAGTATGATCCGACTGCTGCTCCCTGTATCTGATTGGCCAGAGAAGGGTGTAATAAGTATGATCCGACTGCTACTCCCTGTATCTGATTGGCCAATCATAATTATTGATCCAGGTGGCTTGCTATTAGTAGTCCCCCACCCATGCCGTGGCTCAGGGAAATAGTTTTGCTCCTGCATGTTTGCACAAATTGCTGAGGCTGGCAAAAGTGGCAGCAAAGCTGTTCTCCTGTTAGAGAAGAGTGTGATAACTATGATTCGACTGCTGATCCCTGTAACTTAGAGAAGAGTGTGATAACTATGATTCGACTACTGATCCCTGTAACTGATTCGCCAATCATAATGATTGGTCCAGGTGGTTTGCTATTAGTAGTCTCCCACCAATTTGGAGTTTATGGGTGGGCTAGCAAAAAAATAAATAACTAAACTCGGATGTGAGATATATTTTTGCAGAGCACCGCTGGGGATGATCTAACCCTAAGAAAATATGATGTTACATCCCTAATCCATTCACTATTAGGATTATTATTGGAGGCCTTTTTCCAGCTCCAATGCGTAAAGTATGAACACATTGGGCATTACAAGAAGACTATTGATTAATATGTTTTCATGAAGGAGGTTTGAAACTATCGGTTTATTATCATTATGTAAATATCTTATTTATGTTATTGATTATTTGAACAACCTTCTGAACATATTTAGTGATAATGGGAAAATAATCTGCATTAATGACATATAAAACAATGATGCAAACAAATTATGTTTTGGAACACAAAAAAGAGAATAAATTCAAGGAAATGAAAAAATGGATGAACAAGAGAAAGGAAGTTGCAAATGGGATTGTGAATGAATTTGGGAATTTGGATCATGAGTGAATCCGAAAAATATATAAATTGACCCAATTTTCTAGTTACATTTCATCCAATGCTAGGTTTTCCAAAAGTTCTACACATTTTACACAAATTGGCACCCGAGGAAGTCCCTCTTAATGAAACTGAAAAAGTGGTAATGTTGTTTTTATCAAACTTTTAATTTTGTTCCTTCCACTCAAAAGATTAGTCCTAAACTCATGTACACCTTGTATTTACATTGAAAGTCATTCAATTTAAGGGATAATTAAATGAATTTATTGCAATGCTATATTCTAATATTTGAAGAAATTAGTCGTACTAGACAACTTATCCAACAACATTAGAGAAATTCACAAAGTAACCTTACTTTTGGTCCCTCCATTCACCCCGAATCCCCTATTTCAATCTCAAACCTAATTATTCACAAAATGAAAAAACATTTATTGAAATTTGATATAAAATTAAATGATTCAATACCAAAATATTTAATGCATGAGATTCAAAGTAATTATAGCAAGAATACGCACATCAATAGTGAAGTTGCTAAAGAAAAAAAGAAAAAGAAAAGATGAAACTCAGATTTTATTTTGTTGTGATGGATCATATTTTGATTATTGAGTGCGAAACAACTTTGTGGTTAAATTTGTGTATTTTGAATAACAATTTCAAATTGCAAATGTAGTTACCCACATTAGTATTAAAACATTCCCAAAACACCAAATGCCTTACTTTCAATGATTACTTTAAAAGTGGTTGAAGGGGAATGGAATAGTTACAATTATTTTCTCCAAAAGAAAAATTATCTTACATTCTTGAGACTATAGGTGTTAAAATTTTATTTTACCTATGTCAAATACGGTATTGTTCTAGTGCTATTATGTGAAGGAATTTTTTTCCCCCATCTTATCATTACTTATTTTTTAATATGCATGTGTTGAAGCCACTTTAAATTGAATTACAATTTTGTTTGGATGAATTTTGATATTTGATATTTGGTTAATTTTTAACTTTAGTATTTGAAGTATTGAGGAGTGATGAGGATGTAACTAATCATAGTAAAATCAAATGGTAAAACTATATATTTTTTGACCTACCATATGTATATAAAATATCTTTCAACTAGATAATTGGGAGGTGACAAAAACAAATACTCATCTAAAGTGTAAGTTTCTTCAAAATGATTCAATTTCTTAAGGGTAAGTATTTGCAAATTAAAATGAAAAAAAATTGGCCTCCTTACATTCCCATTTTTTATAGGCGAAAAATGTGAACTTGTGTTCTTGTAAAGACATTCATCTTTTCCAAAAATCAATGATACTTAAACCATGTATTTTACCTTAGGGTCAGTTTCATCATCAAATAATCCTTCAAATACAAAAATTATTGTTGTGAAAAATATAAAAGTGAGGTGTTGAAAAAATCATAATGATTGCAAGTTACAATCTCAATAATAACTCTTCATATGATAAAATAATAATATATCCTGAAAAAATAACAATTTCAAATTAATAAAATGAATTAACTTTTGGGGAAAAAAAATCACTTTATCAATGTGGAAGCTGACCCTAGGTTATAATAATATAACTTAGGTTAAATCTTTGTGAGAAGACATTTTTTTATTTCACAAAATCATGACATGAACAATTTAGCCATATTTACTGATTTTTATGTTTTTAAAAGTTCATAAAACTTTCATTCGATGTTGAAGTGGTTTAGAGCACCTCATTTTGAATTGCAAACAAACGCTCATACTTTTATAAAAATTATGTAGGTTGTTTCCAATGTGGGTTGATATAAATTGCATCAAACTCCTCACCATGTATCAAGTCCATGAGTATCAAAAATCAAGTACTTGGTTTTCATATATAATTGTGATTATGAAAATATCAAGTACCTTATTTTTAAAATAACCAAGATTTTCTTCTTTTTTTTGGAAAAAAGGCAAATAATCACAAAAAAGTGGCCAAGTCTTTACTAGTGCTTTTAGGTTTCACAAAACTTGAAAGTTCTTTGAAGTTTTTGAAATACCCAAAACCAATGGGTCTTGGAATTTTATTCTTTTCCAAATGCTTGAACCTGAAATTTTTTTGATTTAGAAAATTTTCAAATACTTGGGATTGCAGTTCTTTGATTCTAATATTCAAATTCTCAGGACCAACATGTGTTACAAAAATCAAATATCTACCCGACACTAGTTATTTCATTATAAACCATGATTATGGTGAGTCCATTTACATTAAATTGGATACAATTTAAAAATCACACGTTGAATCTATTGACCAATTGAAATTAAGCACAATATCAGTTGAGACAAGATAAAAACTTTGTTTCTGTATGGTCATTCTACTTTGTGGTTTTTGCCTTCCATATGGTCACCAAAAAACCTTGATATTTCACTCCAATTGGTCACTAGTATAATTCATCCCTCCCATTTCACAACAACATTACATAAGGGATCTTAAATCCCACATACAAGTTTTTACAAATACCTCTTTTAAAAATTTAAAAGCTCTAGATCCCTTTTTTATAACAAATGGGGGAAAAATCACTATAATTCAAAGGGACAAGGATGGTTTCTAAACACAAAATGGCTCATCACCAAAGACAACTTTTTCTAAGTTGCCAAACTTTGGGGATACTGGGAATCGTGTTCAGCTGAGCATCAACACATTCGCAAGGGTGAAAACATAGACCACCCTTCTGCTACATAAGACCCAATATGTCTCTTTGTGACAATTTAGCCTAGATTTACACAAGTTATAAAGTTATCACCTTATGAGATTATGCTATCTATCTATCTATCTATGAAGGAAGGTAGTTTGTTTTGATTTGTAGTTATGAAATCCACCAAACCGGGATGCTTCAGATCATGTTCTTGGTGTTGTTGGAAAGTTCTTGATGAGAGGGGTGCATGGGCTTGGCTCCATGGCGTTTGGACTTGTGGTGCAAAAGTTCTTGCATATTGAATGATTTCTTCACTGAAAATTAAATTAAATCGGAGCTGAAAATTTCAGAAGAATTGGAATGTGCCTTTGGCATTGTTAGAAAGATCTTGATGAGCAGGATTTAATGGAATTTATATGGTAAGATTTGGATTCAGAATGTGGGAGATATTGATTTTTAAGTGATTTCTGCCTTTGAAAATTCAAAGAAATTCCAAAAACCAAGTTTTGGAAGGAAAAATCAGTTGAGAATGTGGATGAGTTCACATGTGGGCCAATGGCACAGGTCACACTAGCGTACACTAAAAAGACATTGGAAATATATCAATATGATGGGTTTGAAACAAATATATGTATTTGCATCACTTTTCTAGTCCAAATGATTTAAGAACATACATTGTATTTATAAACCACATCAAGAAACAAAATTTGTTTGGCCACCATTAAACCTCTACCTGATCTAGAAACAGGAACAAATATTGCCATTAATAATATGAATGCATACAATTTTTAAAATTTTAAAAATGTCATTAAAGATAAGAAGAACATAAAATGAAATATCAGTTTGAAATCTATGAACTAGAGGTTAAATAAATAAAATGAAAAGTGGATGGAGCAATCTTACTTTTGCAATAATGCTTTTATCCATGGCAAACTATATATATGGATGTATGGATGTATGTATGTATGTATAGTTTGGAATATAGTTCAGGGTTCACTCCATTGACCATTGCAATTCATCAACCTTACATCCATTTTCATACTCCTATAACACCAATATGATCCCATGTGATCCAAACTAATCATCCAAATTAATCCCACACCAAATATGTTCATATCAATGCATCCAAAGCTCTTGAGTACTAAGAAGGTAGAAGGCATTTTTCACCACCTTGAAGAAGAATCCTTTGTTAATGCTATGTTGGTGTGATCCATAGTGATTAATGGGGTCGGTGCCATCCAAGTTCAGAATTCTCCTTTTACATAGAGTTTCTTCGGTAGGCCCATCACAAAAAAAAAGGTTGAAGAAGAATCCTTTTGTTAATGCTATGTTAGTGTGATCCATAGTAATTAATGGGGTCGGTGCAATCCATCCAAGTTCACAATTCTCTTTTTACAATGAGTTTCTTTGGTTGGCCCATCACAACAAAAAAATGTTTGAAACTTTGAAGACTTGCCAATATAAAAATGTATTTACTTCAAACATAGAAACATGGAAGTCCAAATATTCGCCCAATTATATGAATTCTAAGAGGATAACATTGGGGATAGTGAATGGGATAAAGTGAGGTGTTATTGGGAACATGTTGGGAAACACATTGGGAACTTGATGGGAACAACCAAAAAATTGTGAGGAGTTGAGGGAGGACATGGTCACATTTTTGTTGTGCTTACACTACTAGTGTAGGTAGCATGAGAAGCACTAGTTCTTGGACAAAGAGAATTTGGGATGCTGAGCCTCCTCATCTGCATGACATGCATTGACAAGTTACTACACTCCCTTTGCCACTTGCATTCTCCCTTTGTCCAGGCTAAGCTTTGAAGTAGCCTACTAATAATGTTGCTTTTAGTGTTTTAAGAATATTACAAGTCTTTGGATATGCACCTTTTCTCTCTTTTTTTTGTTGACAGTTTGTTTTTTTGGATGGGTTGAGTGTTTGTGAAGCAATTATTAATTATTAATATTAATATTTATTTTATTTTATTTTGACAAAGTTAACATTTCGAAGATGAATTTAACATGTAATGGGGGAAAATGGATACATAAAATACATAGAGAAGTGATATCCGGTAAGATATCCAGGATGTTGGATATCATTCATTCATTGTGATACTCGGTATTTTGATATCCGAAAATTATGTTGGATATAAAGATGTTGATATCCGAGCTGGATATCATATTCAGTGTCACATATCAAGGTTAGTAGTGCTTATCTATGTTTTTTTTTTCATTTTCCTGATATGTCTAGGATGGTGAAAATCTTTAGAAAATTTTAGAATGTTCTAGGGAAACATTTTCAGAGGTCTTTTCAAAGTTGTAGTGAATAGTAGTTATTATTATGCCTATATTTTCTTTAAAAATTAGTTTATGTTTTTTTTTGCGAATGCTTTTTTAAAAAGAAAATTTGTGACAAAATATTCCCTTAAAAAAAAAAGAATGTTGCCTTTTGAATATTTTTTGCCTCAAAAAAAAAAGTGGCACCTAGAATAATTGGCAAACAAATTTTTTTAATTTGTGATATTCGGATGGGCTAATATTTGACTAATAAATAAATGACGAATATTCCAGAACACTGATATCTGGTTCAGATTGAAAAATATGAAAATCTGATATCCAAACAGGATATCTAATTTTTTTTAAAAATAAAAAATAAAATCCTATCCAATGGATATCCCAAAAGAGTGATATCCACCCAACACTGGTAAGAAACTAACTGAAACTAGAATTATTTTTTTAAAGAACTAAACCAGGAACTGGATTCCTGGATCCATTTATGTGTGGAACTGGAAATAGACCAAAATAGTTCTAAATTAACATTCAAAAACCAGAATGGCCCAATTTTTCTTTGTTGGCCTTGCCTACCAAGGCAGGGATATTGTGTTTATATTCATTATAGAGTATAGTAGCTTAAGGGATTTTGACCCCCAGGTAATAATAGGTCCATTTTTATATGAGGATTTTTGGAAGATGATATTTTGGCTTGTGGTAAAACTTGAGATTAGTTACAGAGCTATAATATCTTGAAGGATTTTGGTTTCTTTTAGAGGAGTTTTTGAAGATTATATTTTTGCATGGTGAAATATTTGAGTTTCCATAATTCGTCTTTTGCCTTAACATGCTTTTTAATGTAAATGGCTGGCAAGGCCACAGTGTGAGACATCCCTTGTTTTCTTTATTTTTCTTTGTAAAAGTAAAGAACTAGGCTACCCACTAGAGAACACTGGAACTAAGCTTGTTGGAATTTTGGCCCAAATCTTTGTGATGTACGTAATGGCCTTTCCAAGAATGATTTTGTTGGCCACACATTCCCAAGCAGATGTCATCATTGATCAACTGGGTTCTTAAAGCTCTGTACACCTTACCTTACACACCACAAGTTAGCAATCTGAGAGCACCTCCAGCGGTGCTCAGTATGTCACTCTGGATAATAAAATTAAATGTCTAAGTTTGGCTGTTTTATTTTTGGCAACCCCGCCAATAAAACTTTAACTGGAATTGCATATACGTGGGAACTACTAAGCAAAGCACCTGGACCAATCATTATGATCGACCAATGAGAATCTTGAGCCGCAGTCAGGTCCAATTTAGTACACTCGTTTGGAGGTGCACAACTGTGTTGCGCCTTTTACCAGCCACGGCAAGGTGCACGAATTTGGTGCAGAAAAACCAATTTTCTGAGCTAAACGGGCACATTTTGACTTTTTCAGAATACATTGTACTGTCTGGAGTCACATACTGAGCACCGGTGGAGATGCTCTGACACTGCACTTGCACAAGCTCTGAATTCATATAACTATGGAAGGTACCTTCACTTATTGTAAGGCCAACACACCTACCAAATCTAAAGAATGTACCAGTCCAACATTATCCAAACATTACCATTGATCACAAATGATCTCAAACATGATCCAAAAGATTGCATATCTCCACTTTAAAAGGTTCCTTGTACCTTCTTCTTTTAAACCTCCCATGAATTTTATAAAAAAATTTAAAAATTTAAAACAACCTCAAAACAACGTTAGCTATCACAAGGTTAATACCTCACCCTAATCAACTTTTTAAAATGTGTTGTATTTTTTAACATATTTTTAAATTCTATATCTCTATGTGGATTTATTTATTATTTTATTTTTTCAGTTTAGTGATTTTGCAAAAATGGTGAATAACTAGGAGATTTAGATCAGTAGCTTTAGGTTTAAACCCACATAATAGGTATACCTATCAATCCCCAAGTTACATTTCTTTTTGTTCCCACATAAGAGAACGTAAGGGTCGAATAAGGTGTTGTAGCACCATGTCATAAATTCTTTTTTTGTGTGTACATGTACAAGTGGTTGTGATTCATGGCCACTTTGTAAATGGTATTGCCTACCCGTTTAAGAGATTGGTTCAATTCACCACTCTAATTCCTCTAAAGGTGCATTCACACATGGTGTTAGGGGCTTTTGTGTTGAGTCCCCTAACACCATGCTAGTAGTCGTTTAGGATTTATACCTACTTATCATGAACGTTTTATGTTAAGCGAACATTCAATTAACATTAAGCTATCACCCATTTAACATTGGGTGCCACCTAAGATTGCCACCTAGATTTGTATTTAACACTGACTTAACATCAAGTGTGAATGCACCATTAAATATAACAAGTATGGGGATCCATGGCTACCTTGCAAGGTTTTAACCTTGTTTGTATAGAGACAATGGTTATTATATTGGTGTACTAAGATATAGAGAGTATTGAATAAGCTTGTGCATGGTTGTGTTAAAAAAAATGTTATGGACAATGACATTGCTGGATTTATTGATCTCAAATTTGTTTTCAAATACATATTTTGAGCGAACTAACCATTCAATGTGTAATTAGGGTTTGGTAGGTATGTGAGATTTTTTAATCATTATTTTCTAAACAATCAATGGAGGCCAATGTATTAAAAAGAAACCCAAACACCAGTACAACAAAAAAAAAAAAAAAAAAAAAAAACAGGGAGAAAAAAAAAAACCAAAAAGGAAAAAAAGAAAAAAAAATTTTTTTAATAAAAAAAGAAAGGGTGGTGGAGAGAAAAAACAATAATTTTTTTCCTAA
>Ga0116227_10011098_pt1 | contig 15317 bp, 14 predicted proteins | sample S1TSphgellanicum_FD_89693 | JGI IMG/M metagenome (GOLD analysis project Ga0116227, IMG submission 89693) | Host-associated microbial communities from peat moss isolated from Minnesota, USA - S1T2_Fb - Sphagnum magellanicum MG | ecosystem: Host-associated > Plants > Peat moss > Unclassified... | reverse complement strand
AGGTGGGGTCAGGCGGGCGGGGGGGGTGTGGGTGGTGTGGGGGTGGTGGGGGGGGGGGGGGGGGGGGGGGGGGGGGGGGTTGTTGGGAAGAGGGGAAGACTGTTAGTGAGTTAAGACACTGTTAGTGCGTTTGTTAGTTAGTTACTTTCTTTACTTGCTGCTGCTGCTGCGGCGTGTTGTGGACTGTGGAGTCGGTCAAGAAAAAAAAGACTTGACCAAAGAGCATCCGAAAATTGAACCAATTTTTTTTATAAATTTAGTCCCCAGTAAGGTACTGTGTTTCATACCAAGTCATAAGTCAAACTGTGTCTCCCACTCGCACCATATATACTCTTCCTCTTCATAGAGGCTGTTTCTGTATGTTTTTGGGGGGGGTGTTTTTTGGGGTATTTTTTAGACACATTCAAAGTAGGTGGGACCAACCATTCGGTCACTCCTGCATTTGAATGGCCGGGTTGGCAGTCAGGGAGGAATCCGGGTGTTTTGGGAGTTTACCTGGCTATTATTTTAAGGCAGGAGACCATGTGGTCAATTCTGCTAGGTTAAAGGTCACTAGCCCAGGATCACAGTCACCAGGTTTGCCCTACTAGGAACCACCTGCCTGGTAGAATAGGCCACAAGAAGCCTGCCCTTTCCCTGTTAATTTTTGTTTTTTTTGTTTTTGGGGGGGTGGGGGGGAGGGGGCTCAAATGAAAGAACACTTCATTGCAGAGGGAAAACAGGAGTGACTTGACCTATAGAGCAGCTGCTTTTTGGTTCTTAGACCAAAGAAGATAAAATGTCTAACTTTTTCAGATTCGGGTTTTCATTTAAAACTTGGCATAATGTAAACAGAGCACATTTATGGGAACGGTGTGGGAACACAAAAGAGTTGGCTGGTGTTTGTAAGAGCAGCTCCACAGGTAGGGAGAAAAAGAGCACTATCTCTATTTTTTAACATAGAGTGTTACTAAAATTATCAGTATTCTTTACCTGGGCTTTTAAATAAGTGCCGTGCAGCTCATTTTTTATAGAGGGGATTGATTTTCAAGTCACAGTGACACACTATTTTTATATTCAACATCCACCGTTACTAAATTATCAGTATTCTTTGCCTGGGCTTTTAAATAAGTGCCGTGCAGCTCATTTTTTATAGAGGGGATTGATTTTCAAGTCACAGTGACACACTATTTAACATCCAACGTTACTAAAATTATCAGTATTCTTTACCTGGGCTTTCAAACAAGTGCCAGGTGGCTCATTCTTTTTATATACAAGATTGATTTTCACAGGATAATGTCGTATATGTCATCCCGGAATACTGGCCCTTTTTGAGGGTTGCTTTAAGGTAATGCCCAAGGAGCAGGGCGTTAGAGCATCTCCAACTGTGGTCATATTGGACTCTACACAGTAATATTTATTGCAAAAATGTCAAAATGTGCCGGTTTAGCTCAAGAAATTGGTTTTTTCACACCAAATTCGTGCAACTTGCCATGGCTGGTAAAAGGCCCAGCACAGTTGGGCACCTCCAAAAAAGAGTGTAATAGATTGGACCTAACTGCAACTCAGTATTTCTAATTGGTCGATCATAATGATCGGTCCAACTGGTTTGCTATTAGTAGTCCCCACATATACTATGCATTTCCAGTTACAGTTTTATTGATGAGGTTGCAAAAAAAAACACATCTAAACTTTGACACTTAATTTTATTATCCAGAGTGACATACTGAGCACAGGTGGAGATGCTCTTACCGAGCATAAAGTGTAGGGAAAAGCACTGCTGTTAGTGCCTTCTGCCCTGAGAACTTGAGGGTGAAACTCGAGGTCCAGGGTGAAATTCCCTTTTGTAACAACTGAGGACATTAATGCTGACATTGCATTACACAAATCTGCGCGGAAATGGGAACCACATTCTCACTTCCATTTATGTGTGGAACTGAACTGGAATTTGAAACTGAGATTTTTGAAAAAATAATTGAAAAAAGATTACAATCAACGTTAGGGTAGAGTAGCCATTGTCCAAACACTTAATGTAAGGTTTGCTCGTCATTTTTGCAGGAGGACCTGATTGTTTATGGCATCCAAAAAGTAGCTGGAGCCCTCCTCTTGGTGCATCTGTTGCACTAAAAATTGACAAAAATGGACTAGAGGCCAGAAAGTTACAAACCCTCAAAGTAAGGGGGGTTGTTTTTTTTTTTTTAAATCTCAATGGTTCAGCCCATAGCCTATTTTCGAACCCCCCAAAAAATCCTTAAATATTATTTTAGAGTTACAAGATGATTTGTAGAGCTTAAGATGGTAATTTCAAAAAAATGAGAAAGTTATGCACTGATGAAGTATGAGAGGTCAAAATGAAGAAAAACCAGATAGCCTAGGGTCAGTTTCCACATTGACAAAATGATTTTCATTTTTTTCAAAAAATGATTTTTTTTTTAATTTTGAAATTATATTTTTCCCCATCATCTACTATAACATTATGATACGAGTAGTGAAATCAATCAGAATAATCTATGATCATTTTGATCATTTTAGCCATGTCAAATTCATATTTTCACAAAATTTCATTTCACTATTTTGAGGATTATTTGATGATGAACTGACCTTAGGGTAAGGTAACAACCTGCTTGTGGGTTGTTCATAGGTAATAAAAACAGCCTTTACCTATGTATAAACCATCTAATTACCTGGTGGTTACCTATTTACCTACCTATCTATGAGACTTACTTCTTGCAGAATTGGTTGCCAAGGAAACAAAATATTAACTCAGTTGAAGTTCATCCACAACTGAATAATAATGGGCATCCAATGGATGGTGCACTGGTGGGTGCTAGTTTACTGTGGCTGAGGTTAACCAACGATAAACAGCAATTCCATTTTGGAGCTTACACAGAACTGTGTCTGATCTTCAGGATGGGAACCAAAAGTTCTTTTTTTTCTAAAAGAACTGGACCCAGAACTAGATTTTCTCAAATCCATTTGTGTGAAACTGGAACCAGAGCCAGAACCATTTTAGTTTATTTCTTACAAACCAAAACCCAAAAAAGTTCTTCATAGGTCAATAGCAAAAATGGTGTCGGGACCCGAAAGATGAAATACTTACCAGTGGAGATGGTAGTTGTGTAGCTGATTTGTGGTCAGAAGTTTTGGGACTCATTTTTGGTATGTCTGACTTAAAACTAGAGCCGGAGACGGAGGTCAAGAGTCAAGAGAATTAAAGAAAGGGGAGAGGAGAGAGAGAGAGAGGAGAGGGGTGGAGAGGAGGTGGAGGGAAGTCAATACAGGGGTCAAATTATGACTTTGCAACAAAAAAAAACACAATTGGACCTTTGTCATAGGTGAAGCTGTGAATTGAAGAGAGAGGAGAGAGAAAGTGAACAGGTGAGGGCCAATTTGCGTCATTGGCTAGCATCCCAAAAGAGATTTGGCATTAAATGGCGACCTGTCTAAATGTTAAAATCATTAGTTTAAAAAGTGCTACCAAACTAAAAGCAGAGAATATGACCCAAAAAAATAGGGGAGAATTTGGCGATTCCTTTTTTAGAAAAAATGGAGATATTGCTACAGAATTTGGCAGTCCAAATTTTAAAAAACGCTAGACGACGAGCTAGCTAGCGAGCGCCGCGGCTTCGTATAGCAGGACCGATCGATCAGTCTGCAATTTCGTGATTGTTCAAGATTGATCGGCGCCTTCCCCCAGTTGCAGCACGATTCAACTCATGGAAGACTTGATGTACAACATTGCATCAAGTCCTAGTCAATCCTATAAAACAAAACCGCAAATGTTTCACATAATCATTCGCAGCAGTTGAGTCGATCTGTCTCATCGCCTTCTTCTCCATCCATACACTATCTACAACATTGATCGGCTTCATCAGCAAGTGTTGCAGCGTTGCACATCAGTCTCGACTCACGACTCTAGAGTGTTTTGTGAAGTAATAAGTTTCATGTGTGTGGGTTCCAAGCTGTCATTCATCAGCTGCGTGAACATCCTTAATTCTCGCACACTTTTGAAGAATTTGTCTATACTAGACTAGTTGCAGTTTGCGTTTGAGATCGCTAAATTTTAGCTCATCATGGCTCCAGTTGCTGCAGCTTCTAATGGCGTCGAGGTTAATGATCAGCTACATAGGAGGACTTCTACTCGAGCCCAGCAGGCGGCAGAGGGTCCAGCAACACTGTTCGCAATCGGAACAGCGGTGCCGCCATTCGTGCACGAGCAAAGTACTTATGCCGACTACTACTTTGATGTCACAAATTGCAATCACAAGACAGAGTTGAAGGCCAAGTTCAAGCGGATCTGCGACAAGATGCAGATCGACAAGCGCCACATGGTGGTGCGAAGAGAGCTTTTGGAAGAGAACCCCTCCATTGCGTCGTACATGGATCACTCCATGAACGCACGCCATCAAGTGGTGATGGAATGGGTCCCCAAGCTTGCCAAGGAAGCGGCCGAGAAGGCTATCAAGGAATGGGGTCGGTCGGTTTCCGAGATCACCCACATCGTCATGGCTACCACTAGCGTGGTGAACATGCCTGGCGTTGATCTCCTGGTGGCGAAATCGCTGGGTCTTTCCCCCAAAGTGAGACGCGTGATGATGTATCAGACCGGTTGCTGGGGAGGAGCTGCAGCATTGCGAGTGGCCAAAGACCTCGCCGAGAATAACAAGGGTGCTCGTGTCTTAATCATTTGCAGTGAGTGCACGGCGATTTTCTTCAGAGGACCCAGTGAAGAGTACTTAGATGGCTTAGTGGGACAAGGACTGTTTGGAGATGGTGCAGCTGCAGTTGTGGTGGGTTCTGATCCCATCCCGGAAGTAGAACATCCATTGTTCGAGATTCAATGGTCTGGGGAGATGGTGGTACCCGACAGTCAAACAGCCATCGATGGTCACTTGATGGAAGCTGGCATGTACTACCATCTAAGGCCAGAGATTCCCAAGCTAGTCTCCAAGAGCATTGAAGAGTTTGTGGGTGATGCCAGAGCTCAAGCAGAAAACAAGGAATGCAACGAGCTTTTCTGGGCTGTTCATCCTGGTGGAAATGCCATCCTGAACCAGATTGAGAATCAACTGGAACTGGTACCAGAGAAGTTAGCAGCCAGTCGAGAAATTCTGCGCAATTATGGCAACATGGCAAGTGCTTGCGTCTTGTTTGTGTTGGATCAAATCCGCAGTACATCCATCAAAGCAGGAGCAAGCACAACTGGTGAGGGCAAAGAATTCGGGTTGCTAATTGGAATTGGTCCTGGACTCACCATGGAATGTTGTGTGTTGAAGAGTGTTGCTCTCAACTGATCAGCTTAGTATTTTCTGCTGCTTAGCTTCAAAGAAATTGTTTTAAGTGGACATGGTATTGATCATCATCCAAAGCATAGCTTCAAACATGTTCTTAAATATAACAGCTTGCACATATTCAAGATAGAAATTGTATAGTAGCAGGAGTGCAAGTAGAGATGGGAGGAAATTTACTGCATCCTTCTTATAACAACCGTCAGTGTTTATCATGGGCCACTTGATTCTTCTCGGAGCAGAATTTGTCACAGAACTCAGTTTGTTCCAGATTCTGGCCAAGTTGAGAATGAATTGATTCTTCAATTTTGTGCAACACAGAAGATCAAGTAAAACAATTGTCAAAAGTATTCAAGTATCTTGGCAGAGGCAAGTAGTAGGAGATGAAGTACGATTCATTAAATGTTGGGAAAAAATCAGAGCTTACCATACCAATAGTTTTGTCCAAAACCATGCACACTTCATGTTGTTGCACAGATTCCCTAATTTCACATTCTATATTCCTTTGATAAGATGTCCTTTCAATAGTGTCTCTCTATTCTTATGCCCACTGCAAGTGTAGAAAGACAATTTACTCAGTTCACCTTGTTTCATACCATAGGAGGTTTGTTTCTTGTGTGCTGTCGCCTTTTGTGAAGGCAAATGTACAGGAAAACTCAAACAGCTGAACAGGTGTGGCACACCCTGTAGCCTTTGGGGAAGGCAAAGGTATGGGAAAACTCGAACAGCTGAACAGAAGTTGGCAGACCCTGTAGCCTTTTGTGAAAGCAAATGTATGGGAAAACAGCTGAACAGAAGTGTGGCAGACCCTGTAGCCTTTTGTGAAGGTAAATTTGTGGGAAAACTCAAACAGCTGAACAGAAGCATGGCACATTCCTATAGCCTTTTGTGAAGGCAAATTTGTGGCAAAGCTCTCCAACAGCTGAACAGAAGTGCAGCACATCATCCCCATGTATGTGAGACAGACAATCTCCAGACAATTTGGCAGACTCATCAAGGAATCTGGAAAATACAGTTGCCAGAATACAAGGATTATAGTTTCATAGTTGCCAGTCGATGGGTAAATGACCAGCCTTCTCTAGCAATTTGTTTGTTTGTGAAAAATGCCTGTAACAACCAAATCAGGGCAAGATAAGTACGTAGTGCATTCCCACATTAAGGTACAATATTGAGTTGTAATACTGTGCTGACAACTTGGTTCATCCTTTAAGGTTCACTGTTATCCTGAGACAATTTCTGCAGCATATGTGCTTTGCATCCACAGAAGAACGTGAGTGCTAAGAATACATAACTTTATTGACAATCTGTTTATCAATTGAACAAATTTGCTAAAAGTTAGTGCAAAATTTGCACCTGCAACCAAAGAATCCTTTGTGAGCAGATAGGCCAGAAGGATGTGATGCCTTGAGAATATGGTGAGCTTTAGCATCAATGAGCCTGCAATACATCATGACAGGGTTAGAGGTTTAGGCCAACAAGAAACACTCTTTAGACACAGATAAATCTGAGATGATGATGAAGAGCCCTCACTGAGCTATTTTGATGAAGCTTCAGAAAACAGACAAAAATGGAAGGGACTCCTGGGAAAAATATTCTGACCTGCTTTTCTCTTGGGCAGAGTTGCCCCAGAGGAGAAAGATGATGCCTGTGTGTTGCTGAGAAACAGCCCGTATTGCAGCATCTGTGAAGGGTTCCCACCCCTTTTTGGCATGAGAGTTGGCATGTTGATCTCTAACTGCACAGAAGTGAGATTCCCTAGTCAATACTCAAACCCTCACCTTCCATGTGCATGAAGGCTTGACATTCACCTTGCAGATATGACATGAGATTACTATGTACACATCAGGAGGTTTATACATACGTATGATTATCTTCTGGACATACTGGGACACAGAGCTAACACTTCCAAAAATGGATATGGAACTTGAAGATCCTTGCTGCATTGAGAAGCATTTGGTTGACATTGTGTGACTGGATTTGTACTGACCTGTCAGAACAGTGTTGAGCAAAAGCACCCCCTGTCACAAAAAAACAGTGTTAGATTAGACTGTTTTCTCAGGACTCACAGACTACAAAAGTTACATTACTAAAAACACCCAAACCTGCCTTGCCTTAAGGTATTGCAAAGTAGCAGTCATTTTACCTGAAAAGCCCATCTCTCCAGGTTACCATGTGATGGAATGGAGCAGCCAATGTCTGCATGAATCTCTTTGTAGATGTTGACCAGACTAGATGGCACCTTGATGCCATGTGGGACTGAAAAGCACAACCCCATGGCTTGGCCTGGACCATGATATGGATCCTGTGATTTGACCAACAACATAGGTTTGGATCAGCATGCTGGTGTTGATTCACTTTCAGAAACCTCAAGACTGTCTTGATTGAAGTAAGACTACCTCTATCCAAGCAATACATGAACAACAAAAAATCTTTGAGATGATCCTGAGATTTGGTTGATGCTGAAGACGGTGGAACTCTTTCTGACCTGGCCAAGAATCACAACCTTCACTGATTCAAAAGGACATGAGTTGAATGCATTGAACAGCTTTGCTGCAGGTGGGTAGATGGGGATCTTCGCTGCTGCTTCCTGATGCACAAACTGAGCAAGCTTCTCCATGTAGGGTTTACACAATTCATTTTGCAAAACCTCCACCCAGCTCTGATCCACTAGAAGCTCCACCAAGTCTGGATAAGTAACCCCTTTTCCTGTATCATCATAGGCAAATCACAGTTCCTTCAAATGCCATGCTCAGAAGAGAAAATGTAAAAGGCTATGATTGCAAACGCCCTGTAAAACTTCTTTGCAAAGAAGCTGCTAGAGTCATGCGCTGAAAAAGGGAAGACAGACAGACAGACATACCTTGTGCTTCTGCAACTCTATCTTGGCAAGCTCTCAGGTTCCTCTTCGCCCTAGCCGAAGCTTTGTTGATCTCCATCCGCATTTTCTGCTCTTTACTAATCTCAGACGCCTTCTGTTCCACTTTGTTGTGTACAGAAAGCTCTCCTGCCAACTCCCCAGTAGATTGCTCTTGAGGAAGCTTACGAGTTGGATCACCTATGATCAGTGGTCTTTTCAAAGCTTGGGTGGTAAGATTCCCCAGCTCCTCCTCCTCCTCCTCCTCCTCAGAAGGATTATTCAATTGGAATTCCTTGCTGTTCGGCTCTGCCACCCTCAGCCTTTTGGGTGGTTGAAAAAAGCTTGCAATCGGCTTCGAAGCCATTTCTCTTCTCTACTTCTTCCTCTTCTTCACTCTCTTTGATGGAAAGAAAACCCCACAATCCCAAAACTATGAGACACCCTTACTCGCAACCCACAGTTTTGTTTTTCTTTTTCTTCCTCTCTTTGATTGAAAGAAAACCCCACAATCCCAAAACTATGGGACACACCTTCTCACCACCCACACTTCTATTCTTTTTCTTCTTCTTCTTCTTCTTCTTCTTCACATACTCTTGTACAATTCCCAGAAACCCAAAACTATGAATCACACATACTCACCACTCTCAGTCGATGCAAAACTCAATAAGAAATGATTTGCAGGATTTGCAAGTGCGAGAAAAAGATTTGCATCAAAATTTCACTTAGCAGAGTAATAAATAGTGCAGTTTATTGATACCTAGTACCTACCCAAGTGAAGCGGGAAAGTTGCACAAACGAAGCAAAGTTTGTCTTGAAAATCAAAAATGAGAAGATAATAGTTTCTAGTAATAATCAAAGAAATAAAATGGAGGCCAATTTCACAATTAAGAACCCCGAAGTTCTACAAAGTTTTCAGTGCCAACGAGGGTCTACTTAGTTAGGATTTAGAGGTTTAGGATTGAGGACTCACAAAGGTTTGGGATTTAGGGTTACGGTTTTAATGAAGTTTAGGATTTATGGTTTAATAAGGTTTAGGTCTTAGGACCTAGGGTTTAGGGCTTAGGAAGGTTTAAGGTTTCGGATTTGCCAAGGTTTAGGGTTTAACGTTTAGGGTTTAAGGAGGTTTAGGATTTAGGGTTTAATGTTTTAAACTTCAGAACCAATCATTCTTTATCTACTTCATTGACATAATCAATTTGAATGTGACTATGTCCCATAGTTTGTGCCCCTCCTATTAACCTAGGCCAAAAATGGTAACGAACAAATATAGGCTTCCAAATTCTTGGCAGCCAATGAGGTGAGAATGATGAGAATTTGTGCTTAATAGTTTTGGCATCCAAATGCATCATATGTCTGTCATGGTTTGGCAACCAATGAGGTTGGATCTTTTGGATTTTTGTTGTTCTTTATGTGTTCCCATCAAGTTCCCCTTGGGTTTCCAACATGTTTTTCAAGTTCCCATTGTGTTCTCTAACATGTTCCCAATAGCACCTCTTTTTATCTTTTTTTTTGGCCCTAAATTCTATTCTTGTAACATAATAATCAACCCAAAATGAGGAAACTACCATATATCTATTTTGGGACTACCCAAAACTTGATTCTTTTTTCTAATGGGCCATTCAATGATGCCCATCACAAAAGAAAACAAGCACTCATGCCCACAAGGGCCGAATGGTGGGTGGAGGTAGCCCTTGGGTTGAAGTTAGATACTCGTAATATGAAAATGGGTTTAGATTTGTAAAATTGTACATATGTAATGGTTTTGATAAAATGTATAACAAAAAGATGAATGGTTTTGATTGGCCTAATGGAAACAACAATTAACCATATTAGTGTGACATTGAACAACTGGAAGATTGAAAGGGCTAACCAATATTTAGCAAGTGTAACCACAAGCTTTGTTGAAGCCTTGCTTCATAAGTACTAAATTTTTTTTTTAAACCATGAGCTAAAGCTTGTAATTTCAAAGTTTGCAAATACGCGATAACAACAAGATTTTGCAAAATACTTAATTGTCATTATTATGGGGTTCTTGCCCATTTTATTATTTCAAACACCATGTGTTAAAATAATCAAGGCATCTTTCGACTTTGGATAATATTTGCTACACTTGTATTACAACCATTCATCTTTATCAACCAACATTAAACATTATCGTTCATCAAATTTAACCTATTTGGGATCATAGCCATAGGCTCAAACACATTCCCTATCGTCTACAATAATAACATTTCAATATATTCCATACAATTACCATCTATACTTAGAAAACTATAACATGTGTCTTTAAAAAAACAAAGATGTGAACACCATTACCATGACCGAAAAGGTACTCAAGATGAAATGAACATGAAAAATAGTTTCAATAGTCAATTTAGGACAAAAATGACAAAAGAGGAAGAGTGCATACTTGAAAATGTAACAATAGTTGAAGAAAGCAAGGAAGTGACAATAAAAGTTTTGGACCTTGTTGATTGGATGGTTGTTAAACACATGATAATTGACAAGTTAACATTAACAAGACAATAATCGGACTTAATGGATGGGGTGCAATTTGAAAAAATCGAGGAAAAAGATGTCATAAAATTAGTATGCATGTCAACAATAGCATTTAAAAGTTTTTTAAAAAATCAAAAATGTAATAGTTTATACCAAACTCTACCAAACACAACAACCATAAATACACAAATTTGTTGTTTTTCAAATGCATTGGTTAATTTTATCTCAACTATTCTTATCGACTATTTCATCTATCAACTATCCTTTTTTCGACTATCCATTATCTTTAATTGCTTATTCCATTTCTCAACATTATCCCCCTTTTAGTATTATAATGTCCCCACACAATCCTTATGCCTTTGGAATTTGTACACGCAAGTTATAAAAGATGTCAAATAATGTCATGAAATTGCCAAGTTCATCTTTTAAAATTAGACTATTTTCAAATTCTTCAAAGTCATTTGACATTGAAAGGTTCTCCTTATGCATTCATTATTATCTCCTATCAATTCCAATGTTCAACAAATGAAACAAACACTAATAAAGTTGCTTCAATGTCAATATTTTTGGCCTTTTCCTTAGTTACACCATTAACTACTGAATATGATAGATTATTGTTTTCAAACTATCTATGGTTTTCCCAAGTGTGCATCTCACCTATCCCTATTGGTGATGTCACAATTGAGTCTCCACTAGATGGTTTTAATAGTGCCATCAAAAAAAAATTCTTGTTTAATAGCTCACACACATTGTCCATCATTTGCCCCAAGTAGCATTTTTAATATGTCATTATGTTCTCCACCTTGTTTAAAATGGGCTATGGTCTTATCATCGTGAAACTTGGCCAAGTAGGAAATGCACTAAGAACTTTTTTATGATACTTTTGGAAAAAAAATTAATTTACAATAATATGTTAAAGTGATGCACTCCGAACCTCCTCAAGAGACTCAAATGTGAGTTTAAAATGAAAATAATGGAAGAGTAAGAAGTTCGGGCACGCACCATGGTTCGTAGCACTTCGAGGGTAAAGGGGCGTGCTAAAGCTCTGGGATGGGACTAGGAAGATTGACAAGCACTTCAATCACTCACACGGACTTGTACAAACCAAACAACAAGTTGGTTAGTGCATAGCTAGAGCACTTTTGGTGCTAGGACGAACCATAAGCAAATTCGGACTCACAAGAGTCAGCACAACCCAGACTTGGGGGAAGCCACCACCTTCCCCCTTATAGTATATTTTATGCCTCTCCATGAGGCCCACATCCAAATGGCATTTTGTCCCGGGACTCCCAAATGGGAGTCCTGAAATTCCCAAAGTTGGGATTCTCGTGATTTTGGGGCCTCATAACTTTGTGTACAGAACTCTGATTAAAATGAGGTTGAAAGCAAAGTTGTAGCCCTCATCGAGAGCGTTTCAATGATATGTCGCACACCACCTGCACGCAAAGAAATCGGGTCGATTCTTGACTTTTAGTGATTGGGAGTCAAACTGTCAATTTGACTCTTAACCTTACTTTTGGCCATAATTTGTGTTTCAGATTTCAAATGGGTGATTTGAGCCCATTTTAGACATCTACATTTTAATAAATTTTCAATGATATAAATAACTCTTCAATCCAATGGGTTTTGACCCCTGAAATTGCCCTTTGAATATTCGAGAGTCCATTGAAACTCCAACTCCCAAAATGAGAGTTCACTTAAGAGTGTGAGGGTTCATTCCTTCACACTTTTTAGCATTCCCGGGAGCATGAAATGTGACCCCCAGGCTTCCCTTTTGACCCGTAACCTTGCAAGTCCTTGCCTTGGTTACGAGCCTAAGGCTAGGGTTACGACATAAAATGTACACCCCTCAACAACTAGTTAATTCCTTTAACCCTCCATATCCTCAATTATTGTTGTATCTGCAAAAGATATTATACGCCAAATATTTTTGGAACTCCAAAGCCTTAATCCTCCACATTTATTCAAATTCTTGCAATAGGATTATTGTTCCAAACATTTTAACTATAAGACAATTTTTGAATCAATACATCAAATAATACAACTCTAAGGTGGGTAGGATTATATATATTGGCTCCTTGATGATGTGCAACATGTCATTCAAAGAACAAGGTTTCATTCCCATTACTTCTACATTTAAAGGTATGGGTATCAATGGTGTAATTTCCTTATAGATAACTTGTTGAGCTTTCATTTGAAGTAAATCATCATGCGATAAATGAAGCTCCTTGGTTCCAACATTTCTTTATTATGGTTGGCTAGAACTTGCACATTAACTATTAATCAACTTTTTTTTTTTGTTGGATCTTCTTTGTCATACATTCACCTTGTCCTCTTTCCTAATGATTTCATAGAAGATGCAACCACTTTCCCTATCAATAATTTGTTAATCCAAGATTTCCACATTGTCATTGTTTCCATGTCATTCTTCTAACTTTCAAATGCATCCATGTGCCTCATTGAATTAGTTCACCATCTCTTTTTCATGTTAGTAATACCAAATGACCATGGATGCCTAAGCTTCAATTAGTGTTTTTGTTAACTTAACACCATGAGTTGATCATATAGTAATGTCATGGTGGCCTTCTCACCAACAATTTGTTAGCACTCAATCTTTCAACCCATCTTGATTTCAACCTTCAATTTCTTGACTTGAACCATAGCTTGATTAATTTTCCTCAAAGTTGCACCTTCTCCCATTCATGCACATCTCCAATGGCTATAAATTTCTTCTTGTGTTCATTTACAAATGGCATATTCCTCCAAACATTTGTTGAACATATATCTATATTGTTCGAATTTGGCCTTTTTTTTTCCTATGTGGCGAAAAATTCCTTGATTTGCCCTTCATGAACTTCCAAGACTTCTTTCCGTTTCATGTTTTCATCTAGTAATTTGTCCTTCTTTATATTGGTCTCCTTCAATTGTCTAACTAAGTTTCCTATGGTCTTTTTCAACTCCAACACCCCTTGCTTCAACTTGTTTAAGTTTTTTTACGACCATAAATGTGGATTCAATCCCATGCCTATGTGTTCAAATCCTTGATCTATGCAATTTTCACCTTTTTGTTTAACAAGTCCCTCTCGCAAATGACTCATGTTATGTTGGTTTGTTTCCATTATTGGTAATGTGTAGCAAATTCCATAGAATTAATGAAAGAAGGCATGCACTATGAGAAATCACATCCGTTGAAACCACATTACCCTGCAACTAAATTCAAAAACAACTCATATACAATTATTGTGCAACTATCCCTTGGGTATTACAACTATTGTGCAATTATCCCTCTAAAAACATGATGTATTTATAAATAAATTATCATGTTAGAAAATTAATTAATTATATTATAGTTGCAAGTGAGTTGAAAATGAATTTTTTATACACACCATACATACATATGTAGTCAACCATGTTTGATTTTTTCAAGGAATTACATTGTAAGTGCATGTGGTAACTATTTTAAAACTATTATAAATGTGCCACTAAAGCAACAACTATATTATAACTAATGTACAATGTACATACATACGATCATGCAATGTGTCCACATTTCCACCACGAATTATAGGATACATTTGCAACTAATTTTCAATTATGATTCCCATTGACATAATTAGTATGTTCATTAGTGTGCCACTACTAGAGTATTATTATTCAACTATGTTATGACCATAATACAACTACTTATAACTTAATAAAGATACATATTCATCAATTATTTATTTTATCATATGTGCTTCATTTTTTAATGATTTAAAATGTTATGGGAATGTTACCTCAAGCTCTAGAAATCATCTTTGAAGTGCAAAGGAAATGGAGTAATGAAAAAATAACAAGAAGAAAAATAAATTTTCCAACTTATAAAAACGCAAATTTTTTTCCCTTCTTTAGACCCCTCCTACTTTCAAACCTCATAACTTTTTTTATTTCTTATTCATTTTAAATGATCTAAAATCTTATAAGAGTGCCACCTAAAGTTCTATAAATGATCTTTGAATTTTGATAACAACAAAGCAACATACAAGGAATATTTTGGGTGTTTGGGAACCAGCCTTTGTAACATTTAGTGGTTTTTTGAATTTTTAACCCCCTCTACTTTAGAGGGCTATAACCTTTTCAATTTATTTCATTTTTGATGATTTTTATTGCATTAGATGCGCCAATAAAAGGTTTTCAAATTTTGTTTAGTCACCAAAAATAATGAAGCCCTCCCCTTGGATTTAACATGCCTTTAGCGCTTTAATGTTCAGTCACCAACCTATTTACCCTATAGTTGCAACTCAATTTGCAACTAAAAAACAACTAAAAGATTAAACCCATATGCTTCGTCTTCAAATCCCATGTTATAAACTATGTAAAGAAGGTCTGTTATTTTATTTTCTCACAACTAAATACATGTGCCATTTTGGAATGAATTCAAAAAAGCTTAACCTTAAGGCAAAACATAAAATATAATAATAAAATTTCATGGCTATTCTTTAGTTCATTTAGTCTTATGTTTTCTTATTTATTTACCTACCTAAATAAGTAAATAGGTTCTACTTTTCTACCTACCTATGTAGGTAGGTAAGTAGGTTCTAAGTAAATAGATAGGTATGTAGGTCTTAAAACCTACCAACCTATGGTTATGTATGACCTACCTAGCTATATATATATATATATATATATATATATATATATATATTTTTTTTGTT
>Ga0116227_10011097_pt1 | contig 15317 bp, 5 predicted proteins | sample S1TSphgellanicum_FD_89693 | JGI IMG/M metagenome (GOLD analysis project Ga0116227, IMG submission 89693) | Host-associated microbial communities from peat moss isolated from Minnesota, USA - S1T2_Fb - Sphagnum magellanicum MG | ecosystem: Host-associated > Plants > Peat moss > Unclassified... | reverse complement strand
GTGCAGGCCCGTGTGAGTGACTAAAGCTTGTCAACTCTTCTTAGTCCCATCCCGGAGCTCCAACCCGCCCCTCTACCCCTCAAAGGGTTGTGAGCTAGGGAGCGTGCTCCGACTCCTCCTTATTCCGCTGCTTTCTACGTGGGCTCACATTTGAGTCCCTTGAGGAGTTGAGGGTGCGTCACGCTGATTGTCCCTCTAATTCTTCCTCTCTCTCTCTCTCTATGTCCTCCTACAGCAATGAGCTAGACCACACATCAGACGCAGCGAAAACTCACAATCCTGGCCAAGACTCCCTGCTACCGAGCTACTCACTCTTCTCGCTCTTACCACATTCTCTGCTATTCTCCTCCCAAAAACAAAAACGTCCTTACTGCCGATCACTCCCCCACCTCTCTCTCTCTCTCTTCCTTGCACAATCTTCACTGCCCTTCCAAAAACAGACTTCTGATCTTTTCTTCGAGTTCTCCGTTGGCTTCCTCCTGAAGCTTCTTCCAATTTTCCAACGCCATTCCATTCTCCCTGCTCCGTCCTCAGCCTTGTCACCTTCATAATTCGAGCTCCATCAATGCCAGCTGCCATGCCCAATTTTACACACACCACACAGCTCAAAAAATAAGGCAACCATGCATTTCCATGCAACAATGATGGGGCGTTGTCACAACAAGTCGGTTGATGCAATTATGCCTGAAATCTAGGATTAGATCAAGATTGCACACTAGTTAGACAACCTCCTTTCACATTACAGTGGCTTTAACAAAAGTTGTTCATATCTATATGATAAAAGGTATGAATGCATAATATATATGATATAAAATATATGTGTAGTCAAAATTTATTTATATTTAACATGCAATGTTAAACCAAGTGTCCAAAATACAAAATTTTAGGTTATAAACCAATACAAAAATGACACATTTCATGTGTAGTCCTTGGAAAAGGACTTTTACTTGGGTGCTCCTAGCTCCTTTGACCTTGTTTTCACCCCTTACATATTTAGTAAATGGCCTACCTATGCACCTATGTAAGTAAAAAAATTGTAGGTAGGTAATAAGTGTCCACCTTAACCAACCTTATTATACCTACATAGCATAACCTATTAGGCCTACCTAACCTAACCTACATACATATGTAGTAACTTAACTTATAAACTTATCACACCTACGTAATGTAGCTTACCTATTAGTTAATAAATGAACTTGTACATTTTGAATTACAATAACAAATATTCTATGTGTCATCAAGTCATTTATGTATAGTTGCAAATATAGTTGTGAGAAAAAACTTAGTTGTTAACTATCAATGGATGCCACCAATAATGGATGACATATGTTTTCTTTTCATCAATCTTTTCATTTAAATTTGTAATAATTATAAATTATAATCACATATGTGACTACAAGCATTTCCATCTATGGTGATAAGTAGAACCCTTACAAGGATAATCACAAAATGAGTTGATTTGGACAATAATCACACATTAATCATGACCATAAGATTGGAACGGACAAGAATTATTCTATTCTTAGGCCATTATGTACTTTAATGAAAAATGGTTTAAAAACTAGTTAGGAATATATATTATGAAAATTGTTCTTCCATTAAATTTGCCATGGATTCACTACTACAAAATGTGGGTGCAGTTCACTAATCCTTGTTCATTAGACCAGTGAATTCACTGCTTCTTCACTAATCCCTATTCACTACAACCAATGAATTCACTCAAAATCTAGTGAAATCACTTGGCATATAGGGACACCTTTTGTTGTAATGATTAGGTATTGATTTTGTTTACTAACAAAATTGAGATAAAGTTTTTGAACTAATAAAAAAAATGTATATCATTGTCAAATATGGTGTTTTAAACAAGTTTTATAATATGATTATTTTACATTTACTCAAAGAAACAAATATTATGAAGTAATTTGATATTCATGATTTTATTTTATTTTTTTTTAAATTTATTTTCTTTTGAAATTAACACAAGTCAACTAAATATAAAATTTCTAAAAAGCTTCAAAATAAATGAATTTTATGTTTTGATGCATTCAATAGTTTATGTACATCCATAACATGCAAACACCTTAATCTTGAGTACTTTGATTTATGTTTCAAATGTAAATATCTTAATCATGCTTGCACCTTTCAGTTTTTTTTCCTTTTTTCAATTGCATATATTTTCATTAAAATGTATGATATAATGGGTTTGTGTTTGTAGTCAACACAAAGGCACATATGAAGAATTGGTAATACAAATTCCACCCCGAGAGATTTGTAGTAAATTTGTTTTTTTTTTTTACACAGTTTTAATGATGAAATTGACATGATTATGAAAAACCTCATGATAGTCTTCAAACATGGTTGGGAAATTTGTTCTTTATTTCAATGTCAATTGCATGATGTGTTTATGCCATGTGTTGTCAATTTGAAGTTAGTTGTTAGTTCTATCGCTTTTGATTTTGTCATGTGCGGATGATTTGATCACAATTATGTGTGTTGTGATTGTCATGTGCCTTGGTTGAAGTAAAGATTAGTTGGGTTAGTATATGATTTTGTTGAATCTATGACATTTCTGGAAGGTTTGAGTTTTAAATTATTTCACTCTTGTAAGTGTGAACTTTTTATTTATTTATTCCTATGCATGTAAGTTTGTGTTTTTTCAATTATGTCACGGGCATGTACTTTGTGTTTTTTGATTTTGTCACATGGAAAAATTTGATGGGTATTGAAGCTTGAAGCTTTGAACTTGATAACTCAAGGATTTAATATTTGCTTTGGGTCTTCATTATTTTTACAAAGTTGTTGATTGTTTTCATTGTATTGTGTGGGATTTATAAGAGGTTAATGTTTCATTATCTTTGCAAAGTTGTTGATTGTTTTTGTTGTATTGTGTGGGATTTATAAGAGGTTGATGTCTTCATTGTCTTTGCAAAGTTGTTGATTGTTTTTGTTGTATTGTGTAGGATTTATAAGAGGTTAATGTCTAAAAGTCTATTAAAATGGTCTATTGTGCTCAAAATCCTTTTATGAAGAAATATGTTGCAAAGGCGAAAGTAGGTTTAATTACAATCTTGAATAAAAATTGCATTAGAAGAAATTTGAAAATCAAAAACTAAATCTATGACTCATTTATAATTATAATGGACACATGCAACTAAAAATAGCCTAGTTGCCTTGGACAAGTGCCATAAGATAGTAGTTGCAAAAGACATGACATGGGCATGAAGTGGAAAGTGTAGTCACAAACTTTATGATTAGGCTCAAATTTCTCATCCATCACCATGGATGATCTTTAGTATGACATGAAACCCCAATTTGCAACTACATTTGTGACTACATTTGGGATAATCACATGTTACCAAATGTGCCATTGATGGGTGGTTAAAATTTAACCTCATGGTAATTTAAAGAGCTAATGGCCATAAAACACATGGCAATTTTCCATTTTTTCAAAAAAGATATATTATAATTATAATAATTAAATATTAAAAATTTTAAAAATAATATTATAATTACAATAATTAATTATTTTAACTAACTAATTATAATCTATCCAAGGCTAAACTATAATAAACAACCTATTCTAAGTTAGGCTAAGGTAGAATATGCTAACTAACATAGGTTAAGTAGGTAGGTAAGATCCTATTTATTTTGTTGGGGATAAGCCTTTTGATTGGCTCATCCCAATTGGCACATGCACTATGTTTATAGTGCATACCATGAATCTAGTTCATTCCTTCACCCACTTATATACTTTACAAGTTTGAACTTGTAAAAACAATATATGGGACAATTTGAATGGAAGGGAAACACTACAACACTATCACATCCTTTGTCCCATACAAAAACATTATGACATATCCACAAAATAAAATACCTCTTGCTTAGCTTACCTACCTACCTACTACCTACTAGCACTTATCCTACTTATTACATATTACATAGCCTAACCAATTAATTGATTAAATATCTAACCTAATTAATTAATATGAATACATAATCACATATTCACACAATAAACTGATAAACCTACCTACTACCTAGTTTACTAATTAATTAATGACCTAGCCTACCAACTACCTATTTAACTTACCTAGCTTAACTAGATCTAACCTTCATAGCCTAGCCTATTAGCTACACCTAATAAATTAACCTACTATTACCTATAGATAACTTAAACCAATTAATTAAATATGTAAGCTAGGCTAGGCTACCAATGTACATATGCCTACTTAGTTTAATGTAACCTATTAAACTTAGTTAGCTTAGTCAACCAACTAGGTTATAATAGCCTTTTTTTGCAAATTATTAGTAGATATTATATCATGGAAGACCCATGGATGGGTACATTGAAGGGATAATAGTCCAATTGAAATAACAAAGTTTGCCATATGTGATCTATGTTTCTTTGTTCATGTGGTAGAATATACTATTGCAGTTGAAAAACCTTTCATTTGTAATTGCAAAAACAACTATGTTATCATCCATCGATGAATTAGATGACATTGTTCACTTTTCATTTACATATTCAATGAAAATCATATTAGTCATAAGTTGTAATTGCCTCTACAACTATAATTTGGTTCAACTTTTCCTGTAGTTGCATATGCAACTATAACAAGTTGCAACTACATGGACACATAGGACTAACACATTGCTAGTTGTAAAATTAATTGGTTTGAACATTAATTGCATAATAGTCACAAAAATATGGTTAGAATGGACAACAATTCTTCTAATGTTGACATCTTTAAGGTTGATCATAGCAAGTTAAATTGACTTATAGATCATAACTTCTCATTCATTTTTTTGGTTACAAACATACCTGGACATTGTTTTGAAATTAAAACATGTGTCATTTGTTTCAAAACATGTATGCCATTTTCTTGTTGTCTTTCTATAAGTTTTGGGACAATTTTGTGATGAATAGGAAACCTAAATCAAGGATTGTGAACAATGTGCAATCACAATAAAAGGAGTCATTACCAACAAGGTCAAAGTCCTTACCAAGGACTACAATGTATACATGGCCTTCATGTATTGGTTTATTAAATACTAAAATTACATTTTAAATATAATTTTTGGTTTTAAACTATAGTTTTCTGAATTGGATATTGATATTAAAACCAAGTATGATCCATAATATAGTAAAGTTCATTAGTTTTTGCATAAGCTTTACATTATAATCAAATGTATAACTTTGATCACAAATTTTGAACAAAAGTTATAGTCACTAAGGATGTTCAAAATTAGAATCACCAACATTCAATGCAAGATCCAATAACTATGTGCCTAAAAATATCAACACATGTGACCTTTCTTATGAAGTATGTTAAAGTTCACAATGAATTAAAGAGTATTTGGTGAAGGTTTGAGTAACTCAAAGTACGTCCAATCTTAAGACTACCAAAAAATATTATATCAATGAATGTTTTGTGTATGAATGTTTTTTTAATAACATATTGAAATGAATTCAAATTCATGAGATTTCAACTTTATGAATAAAAAAATAAAATTTAAAAATATGGACAAGTATTTCATTAAATAAAATAAATGGTTTTTTTCAAAATAATGTGTGTATAGGTTTTCATTGCAGTTATCTCTACTGAGTTGTACATGAAATTACATCCTTTTCAAAATACCTTTGCCCCTATACCACTAATTGCCATGTTTGGGGAAAGTAAATTGAACTATATCTAGAGATTCAAGAATATTTTTAAAAATTTCAAGACATTACCCAGAAGGGTCATAAAAAATTTAAAATACAGAAGGTTGGGATCACATGTTCCTTCAAATATAGATTCTCATATAACATTGATTTGTACCAATGTCGGCAAGTTCCACAGCTTGAATTGGTAAACTTGAGAGTTCAGGTTTAGGTTCTTGGGACTTCAATGTGAACCAACACCTATTTGGTGGAAATGGCACAAGAATTGGATTGTGGAACTAACCTTTTGCTAGAATCAAAACTAAAACTTTGAAAGAAATCTTGAAAATAGGTTTAGGATTTTTAGATAAGCAAGTCGAACTTTTTTGAAAAGTTGAAATAATTAGTTGTAAATCTTCATACCTAGATACAATCCCAATTCTAACTTGCGAATTTTCATACTGATACAATCTTCAATCTTGGGGAGTGTGTAATGTGTACATGGAATTGGACCTGAAGGTTTTTGAAACTGAAAAATGAAAACACAGGAAAAGATACTGATTGGATTTGGTTAGATGCCAATTTTCAGCAAATAGTTTAAAAAATGGTGTCCAGCAGGAACTAAGAACGACTCTAGCAACCAGTGGGCTTATTCAAGAGCATTGAAGTGTTGAACTTGTATACTTACTAGTGTGGTGTGGTTCTCTCTCTTTCACAGAAAGAACCAAGGGTTGATGGTTGGGTATATGAACTTTGATCAGTAGTTCTCAAAGAATCAAAAGAACTGATCAAAGAACCTACTCTGGACCATCAATCTTTTCTGGTTCTTTGAAAATTCTCAAAAACCCAGAACAAGCAGTTCTTTTAATCTGATTAAATTTTTTTTAATTTATTTTTTGTGGACAATGTTCAAAAGGCCATAACCAGAGGTTATAACAAAAATCAAAGAACCAGCCCCACATGGATACTTACCATACTGTCCAAAAACCCAAAATACGGAAGCTGCCAAGATTGATGTAAGTATATTTTATGTGCCCCTAAATTTTTTAAACAACAAAATGATACTAAAGATTCAGGTTAAAATAGCCTGAGCAAGTTCTACACCATGTAATCTGATACACACTCAACAAAATTCAAAGTGATGACTACTTAAGCTCCCGTTTCCAATTCATGGACATAAGAGTAATTATGCCAGTACTACGAATGGTCGGAAATAGTAAAGACATCTGCACTTCATCTAGAACCCATCTTGAAGAGCAACATAATCGAGATAAGCTCTATCAGTTCAATTGGAGCATAGATGCATGGGATAATTCATAAGAAGGGCCTCAATGCCTCATGCAGCATAAACTTCTGGGGTTAATATTTTCATTGGAACCCCAAGTTGATTAGAAAAGCAGGAAAAAGGCCAAAAAGAAGGACCTGGAACTAAAATGTCAGTGATGGGAAGAAGCCTATTGATCACCTTGTTCAAATTTAAGGCCGTCTGTCAACTGCATCAACGAGTTTAGCCGCAATGTAGCCTGCAAAAGTTGATGATCCTTCAATTATCTGCAGCTCAACAGTCCAAGTCTCAAGACTTTATATTAAGGGATTCACAGCCTTCTGTTCACAGTAAAATGTCGCCAAAAAAAGAAATGAAAAATTAAAATCTTTAAATGAAGTGAATTTTTGGATTTACTATCACCATAATTCAAAAAAAATTGTGAAAAAAATTGCCATATTTCTCTACATGGTTGAAGTGGGTAGCCAAAAATAGAAAAGTGTGTTTTACATTCATTTTCTTTTGTTATAACCAAAATTGGCAGAATCTTCCTATGGATGATTGCCACTTTGGCTATATCACAAATTTGACCCCCAAAAAAACACTGAGAATAAAAGTTTGAGTAGTTTAATAAGGCATTACTAAAGGTGACAGACCGCCTGATGGACTTTGAGTCAATAAAGAAATCTGTAAAGTCATCCCGTTTTTGGGCCCTTCTTTCATCCCCTAATCCCTCTTTTAATCTTTAATTACTGGTATCCATAAAGAAATGAAATTATTAAGTTAAGGTATCAAGTGCTAAAACTCAAGATTAAATGCACGTGGTTTGAGAGGAATTATAGCAGTAATACATGTCAGAGCAGTGAAAATGTAACCAACAGTAATGCAAGCCTCACAAAAAAGGAAAGTTAAGGTACTAAACTAGTTTTTGCACCAAAAAAATCAGTGCAAAATCCAGTTTTGTTCCCCCTTAATTTCGTTTGTAAAGAATTCAGCCCCTGTTACTGGTTTCGTGGCTATCCCGATCAAACTGGCCGAACTCGCCCCTTAACAGCGAGACTATACCGATAACTTTAATATATTAACCTGAGTCAGTCCACCATATTGATGTAGACCTCCACCACCTTACCAATTCTATCAGGTCAGATCCTTTGTGGTCCCAGCTAGGTGGGAAGGATTTGGTGGGTGTGGCTACTTCCTTTTGTATCAGAATTACAGTGGAGATTGAGAAGGCCTGTTTGTTACCAGCGAGCTTACAGTCAAGAAGTGGACTATTTAGCTGCAGGCTGACAAAATGCAAAAGTAAAATTCTCCTTGAAAATTAGTACCCAAGAGATGAAGGGAGAGAATAGAAGGCAATGACGTGATCCAGGATTTTCTTTTAGGAAAATTTCTTTTTCGCATCCTAATGACCTCAGAGAGTAAAACTGGAATATTCTAAATCTCATAAAAACTTCGTTTTGAGGGTGGAAAAAAGAAAAACCAATTTGCAAAATTATGTTAATTACTTTTTATGGAATATTTTATCACATGTTTTTCCACCGAGTTTTCTTTAGTTTGGGGGCAATTTTCCATCAGTTCTCTACTGTTTGAATAGCTTTATGTAAACATGTTTCCATAGTTTTGTAGAAACATGTCAACCATTATTACCAAATCTTTCATGGGATGCGTGGCATTGATGAATCCTTTTTAAATGTTCTTTTTTTACAAAATAAATGATTTAAAAAAAAAATTCCAAATTTTGTGATGTAGCCAAATTACTAGCGATTACTAGCAACAAAATGGTTTAGCCAAAATGAAAAAATTCTCCCACCCCGGCCCCACCAAAAAACACTAGTAGCAATGGACATTCCATCTAATTAGGTCACAATTCCCTAAAGTTCACTAGTACAATCAAATTTGGGGGATTGTAGTAGTACCTACCTTGGTATTGAAGAAGAAGACGTCGTGTTCGCCGATGTTAGCACCACTGGCTTGCAGCAAATCTAGACGAAGCTCTTGCAGCGCAACAATGACATCCATCAAGCAATTCCGGCGACGACGCTGAGAGACTTTGATCGTCACCTCGTCGTGCACTATTCGCACGTCCACGTGAGTTCCGTTGTGCGACGTTCTCTGGAGCCAAGAGCTGCGCAGGTGCGTCCCGGCGTCCACTGAGAACGAGTCGACATTGCCTAGTTTTTGCAGCACCATCGAATGGTTGCAGCAGCCGAGCATATTGTTGGATGCACTAGTAGTAGTAGTATTAGTAGTAGTGTCCATTGGCTGTTGCTCATCACCTTCCTGCACCATATTGTCATATCCGGCGCTGCAGCAGCTGGGCATGGATCCAGGAATTGCAGCTGTTCCGTCGGACCCTACTAGTACAGCTGCTTGATCCGTCGCAGATTTCATTATTCGTCGCCTCTTGCAGTCCAGCCCGCGGACTCCTGCACCATGATGACCACCACCACCACCACCTAATCCCCTTGCGCGTCTCTTCTCCTGCACTAGCAATTGCAGCTCTTGCACTGTGCGTTTCAGTTCCTTCACGTAGTCGATAGCATCTGCAACTATTGAAGCACGGTCTGCCTGAAAATAAAAAAGCAACAACATATTGTCCAGAACTAATCAGTATAATTTCATCTAATGCACAGTTAAGATCGATCTAGCTAGCTAGATTTCCTTAATGACTAATTACCTAGCAATTTGCATACTTGGGTTTTGGTGTCGAATTAGCCCTGGATCATGATCAGCATGTTATCAAACACATTAAGTTTGCTAAGTTTGCTCTTGCACATCGATTGAGAACCACGCAAACCGCATCTTTCCTTTAGGCTACTCTGATCTTCCATTATGATTTTTCAACTAGATGTGCTCACAGTCGTCTCACAGCTCTACGGGTTAAGCATTGACCAATTGCAGAATGGTTTCATGTTCTTTTATTAATCACCATACAATACTATAACATCTATCTTATTTTTCATGAGAACATGAGTTCCTGACATGCTTAACTACATATTTTCAATGCACTTGCAGCTCTAAAACTGTGATCACAATAGCCTGATGGAAAGAGACCCTAAGTGCACCAGCTAGTTCAGTCCTGATGAACTCGTACTTAGGCTAGAGACACATCGACATAGTCAATGGTGATGGGTCTTCAAGTGGATCACATTCCAGTGCCATTCTCCAATCACGCTTGGAAAATGTTTATACTGTAATTAAGCCTGCAGTTACGATGACAGGAAAGTACCAAGTCGGGGAGAAGTAGTACAAGAAGATGCTGATTTAGAACTGGACTCAAGAGTCGATCAGCACACAATGAGACTTGGGTCGCGATAAGGGAGCTGGTAAACTCATGCATATCACTAGTGATAGAATACAATGCGGTCTTGTCGAAAGCAGAACAGATGATTCCGACATAAGTTGAAGCGACGATACGGCCTAGATCTTTTACACGGTCTAACATTCAATCCTGGGTTTTCTCGCTGTTTGTGTACCTTGGAAGGGTTGGGAACCAAGGAGCGCAAAGTTTGGTACTTCTCGTTCAGAAACTCGCGTCTCTGTCTCTCCGTTGCGAAGTGGTTGACACCACGTACTTGATCTGATGATCCCTTCGCAAGTCCAGCTGCAGTACTGCTGCCATCGCGTTTGGAACCAAACGGTGATGCACCTAATTTTCCCTCCTCATCTAATTTCTCTTGCTCCAAATCCACAAGAAGCTGTGCTCCTGCAGCTTGTCGCGTCAGTACTTGAGCAGAGTTGTTGGAAGCTGACCCGGCCTGCAGAGTATCAGTCACAGATCGAGGTAAACCATGGAAAAAGCTTGTAGACGACTGCGGAGAAGCTGTGTGAACTCCTCCCTGCTGCTGGCTGTGGAGTGGAAGGCCGTGAAGGCTTCGTCTAGTGTCGTAGAAGTGATCACCGGTGTTGAGTGGAGCAGCTGAGGAGATGCACCCGGTGGGTGGGCCCGCGTTATTGTACATGGAGCTGCTCTTCAGGGCTCTAGAGTTTGATGCATATCCAGATCCACTACTGTTCGGCTGCAAGCCAGAGAAGGCAGTTCGAGGGAGCTGAAGGAGGCTGAGTAGCTCAGATCCCCCAGGATAGTTTCCACCGCCGTTTGCCGCCCTGTCGAGAGTCTGAGGAGTTGCCGTAGCAGTCGCGTGGTTGAAGATCACCTGCTCGGCGGCCTGTGAATGGTAGAGCTGCTGTGCCTGTTGCTGCTGCTGTAACAGAAGCATCTCTTGCAGCACATGAAGGCTGTCTTCCCACGCACTTGCTACCGCTTGCTGCACACATGCAGAAGCTATTGGGTAAGGACCGGTAAGTTCGTACTCATTCTACGAGCAGCTGCTGCTGCAACACGCTCGTTCATCAGAGACTGCAGTGATCCGATATGAGAAAACTCGATTTACAGACGTGTACTGCTGTCGACTACATAGCTGAGGAGAAAGTTTGAAGAGTGCTGTACACTTCTCCTTCATGACTGACCTGAGATATCTGAGATTGTGGCTGAGACTGCTGCTGTTGCTGCTGAAGCATTTCTTGCAGAAGCAAGCTATGGTCGTCGGAGCCAACCTCAAAATTCACGGAGCTCATAGAGTTCAACTCGTTTGTGAATGCACCCGCCGTCAGATTCATGCTGTCGACTAGAAGTCCTGAATCATGAATTCCCCCAGAGAGCTGATCTCCCAGTCCCGGGAAATTGGCTGCAGCCGAAACTAGTAGCCTATCCAAATTCCCGCTGAAAGTAGTACTTCCCGTCGGTCCTTGCAGCAAATCCACACTGCTGCTGTTGCCAGTGTCGACATTGCCGATCACTACTGTATCCATGCCAAATGCTTCAGCACCCGGACAGCCAAAGTAGCCGGATTCATCGTAACCCATGTTTGCACTTCCGTAGTGCTGCATGATCATCTCTTCCACCTTGCAGGAAGAAGCAGGTTCTAGCAGGTTCTAGCTAGTGACGAAAAATCCTAGGAAATGAAAGAAAGATGGGTCAATATTATGTTTTTAGATCATTCGCGCATATTGTTCATATGAAGCTAGAGCTCCGACCGAGCTTCAAACCTGCTCCGATGGATTCGTAACCTAGAGCCTTGACTGCTCCGATCGAGCAAGGTAGCGACGGAAAAGGCCCGGTACAGTAATCGCACTGTTCCGATCAGGCCAGCAAAAGCACGGTACACTCGATCTTAACGTAATTACAAAACATAAGCCAATTGCTGAGTGACCGTGCTTATGTAGCTAATCTTTGGATTTACCGACGTCCGACTTGAATGATTAGCTGATCCTGCAGCATGCTAATCTCATGTACTTAGAGCAAGGTTCCTGCAGCAGCTAGAGCTACTGGTACATCCTGCACATGTTAACGTTTGTGTGGGAATGGGACAGGCACTTGCGACAAGCAGTTTTATGTATCTGGCAAGATGTACTATATTATTCTACGACGTCGATCGAGCTCTCCTCTTGCACTAGTGCAGCCCGTTGCAGTCCGGGATGCAGAGTACTACTTACTAGTTCTTTTTGTACAATCTTTTGGTGGACCCAGTAGCCCCTGGAGATTATTGGACATAGAATACAATTATGCAGTATATATACTTGTTCTCACGCGCGTGAGTCCTTACCTGCTAGCTATAGGATTCGACTGTACTTGTCTAGAGAATATTCTGTCCTTGACCGAACCTGCATCTGCTGGACTCATGCTGCAGAGCCGTATTACCCACGGCGAGTCCGATGTTTTGTAAGAACTCCCAGGTAGCTAATCATGCATCTCATCATGGGTGTAATTTCTAACCTAAGATTACAAAGAAGTGTTCTAAACTCAAATACCTTGCTGCTCTCCAGACGATGTCGTTCTATCTTCATGTGCTTACGACGATCTACAAAGAAAAAGCCGCACTATATATGCTAATCTCTTTCGGGAGATAACTTATCTACGTGAACAGCTGCTGAGACTTATTTCCAGGAGGAGAGTACAGGAAATATCGACCAGGTGCAATTAATGCTAAATCGCTCATCTAGTGCGCTTCATTGCGTTGAACGTTCCCATGACTCTCGACGTTGCTCCAGGTTCACAACTGCTGTATTGAGGTGGGGACTTCAATGATGTTAAAACCCTCTCAAGCTCAGTACAAGGTTTCTTCTTTCTGTGAAAATCTTCAGTCATGACATAGCTAAGATGGTTTTTCTCAGGATTCGACAGTCTTTTGCAGGACTAGACTCTCCCTGGGTCATTGTGTTAAGAAGAGGAATTGATCCACGTACCCGCTGTTGACGACGAAATTGCCGTCGTCTTAGTAGGTCGCGTTCTTGCCCTTTTGTGGCACAGATCGATGCAGCCCAAAACGTATGGCCCTCGATGTTCTTCTTCTAATGTTTCTAGTCCTCACGAGAACAAATTTCGTGAATCGGACAACTCTTTCTTCAGGTTGTAGTACTCGCAGTATTGCAGGCTCGTGAGTTCTTACTTGGTGAATGTCTCCAGGAGGATCAAGCTTCGCTGCTATGTTTTGTCGGCGCTAAAACATCCTCGAGTGCTGTGTTCTCAGACACTCGTGTGTTTACCATATGATGATCAGTCAAAGAGTTCTCGGTCAAGCCGCCAGGCTGATCGGCGATCTGTTTGTACCGGAAACTGCAGGTGCAACGCCGAGTCACGAACGGTTCCACTCTCATATTTCGATTTACACAAATTTCTTTCTGCAGGCAGGACGGGCGTCAGATCGATCTCGAGGACAAGCTTTGTGCTAATCCAAGAAGCAGCGACTACCGATGCTCACTTTAGGTACATATATATAGTTAAGTTGGAAAATTTGCCAAAGGAGAAAAAGACCAGATGATGAAAATACGAGACAAGTAGATCGGAGCTTTCTACACGAGTTTCCTATATACTGCAGGCCCCTTCTGACGACACTTTAGAAACTAGCAAGTCCCCATAGTTTCTGTTCAATAGAGAGAAAAACAAACACACACATGATTATTATAGTACCTTACGAAAACAGAAAAATCTCGTTATCACTTGCAAAAAGGATACAGATCGGCTTTGCAGAAGGTGCTGCTCTGCTTGAATCATCTAGTCTGTCCAAGTTTTCATGACTCGGATCGATACGATGCGACAGCCACCAACTAGCACAGCTGCAGACGCCAACCCATTATTATCCCCAAGGTCATGGCCATAATCATCCATGAGAGATCTCCGCGACAAGCTAATCTCTTGGCAGAATCTCCCTTCTCCCGGCCGGCCTGCAGCAGCTAGCTTCAATTCCCACATCGCTTCCACATGCAGTCGTTCATGTCCGTCTTCCCATTCTTGTATCTCTCAGGCTAGCTAGGTATGCACTAGAGCAGCTACCGCCGGGTTTCTAGCTAGTCCGGCTACGCAGTTTACAACCCAGTTGGGTTGGATCTGGCGGGGAGGGCAGCTAGCTAGCAGCTGATCTGCTGCAGCTGCTCCGCTGCAGCTGCTCCTCTGGAACCAAGCTTGCTTTGCAAATGGGAACTTAACAGGATCACCGTGATGGGCTTGTCTGCCTGCAGGCCGGTCACTCTCTAAGATCATTATACTAGCAATTTACAAAGGCGCTAGTTACTGAGTCTAATATTATGTAAGCAGTTATTTTTCGACCCGACTGAGTCCTGATCCATTGTCGACACTGGGATCGTCCACATGCACTTCTAGAGGCAACATCAACTTCAACTAAACTTCACCAACAACAGCCCCATCACAACGTCCAGTGGGTGGTAATTAGCAGTGTTGGGTCTGGTATATAGGGTCAGACACTGACTGGTATCAACACTCAGGGTATCAAATTACCAGACCAGTTTGGTGGTATGACCTAAGTCTGGTACCAGCTTAATACCAGTACCAAGCTGGTATCAAAAATAAATTTAAAAATGGCCAATACTAGGATCAGAATGGGTATCAATTTAATCTCACAATGCAGCCACCTGTGCACTCAGCTCTCTCTTTTTGCTGCATATATATATATAGCCAAAAAGAGAATACAAATTAAAAGTCTTAAAATTGAGTGCTATTCAAAACTTTCAATAGCCAGCAGAATTCGATCAAAATTTAAGAAATTTTGCCAGATTTTCCATACATGGTTGAAGTAGCTGGTAGCCAAAACATACTAGGATGGTTAATAATATTTTCTACTTTCATATTTACATTGTAGCCAAATTTGGCTAAATCTTCGTAAATGGACAACTGTGGACACTTCATTTTCACAAGATTATTCATCTGTGCTAGTTGCTGATCTTTACCAACTAATCAATTAACAATTTATAATAATCACCTCTATCTACACACTCTACACCAGTGTGGTTCCCCCCCCCCCCCCCCCCCCCCCTTTTTTTTTTTTTTTTCTTTTTTTTGCTTTCTTTTTTTTTTTTTTTTTTTTTTTTTTTTTTTTTTTTTTTTTTTAT
>Ga0116227_10011094_pt1 | contig 15320 bp, 8 predicted proteins | sample S1TSphgellanicum_FD_89693 | JGI IMG/M metagenome (GOLD analysis project Ga0116227, IMG submission 89693) | Host-associated microbial communities from peat moss isolated from Minnesota, USA - S1T2_Fb - Sphagnum magellanicum MG | ecosystem: Host-associated > Plants > Peat moss > Unclassified... | reverse complement strand
GTGTGGGAGGGGGGGGGGTGGAGTTTACATTGTTAGAAAAAAAAAAAAAGAATATGTGACATGATAAGGGGTTGTTGTGGGGGGGGGGGGGGTTAAAGATGATGCAAACTAACCATATTTTGACAAGCTATTGTCTACATTGCTCTATAGTAGAAATACACAGATGTAGACCATAGATTGTAGCATGTCACCAGAATATAACAGGGTTCCAAAGCCATTATACTTTCCTCTATGGCCTGAACCCAAATCTGGCCAAGTCCTCTTGTGATGATCACCAGTCCACCTAACATACAAAATTGAAAAAAGGAAGAAAAACCCTGGTCATATCCCCACCATGATCAGCAAATCCCTCAACAAGAGATTCTGGCACACTCATTAGGGTTCAGAGTTCAGACTCAATGCCAACCAAATTCAATCAAATCAGATAAACTGGCACCATGCAAAATATCTTTGGAACCAGTTGAGAGTGCTCTCTGCAAAATTTGTCTACATTGCCTGTAGGTAAGTTTGTGGGCAATAATAATGATAGTTATTATGGAGTTTTACATACCTGGATTTCTGGGGCGAATGCAGTCCTTAAAATGTGTGGCCACTCACCTTTCCTATTCATTAGATGAGGTGCCTCACAAGTTCAAATTTTTTTCTTTTTGCAATGAACCAATTTGATTGTCCCATCAATCAAAAAGAAAGAAACTCTGTAGCCTCCTCAAAATGTAAGATCCTATTGTGAGGTCTAATGTTCCTTCCCTTTGGCCCAGGTATATAGGTGAAAGCAGGACAACATTTGCCAAAACATAAGGGATAAAAGTGAGGTATGATTGGAACTCTTTTCTTTGGCCCCGCCCCCAAAAACCAAAAGAAAAATTGCCCCCCAACACCCTACCTATTTGCCTTTAGTAGCTTGTACTTAGCTTAAACTGGAAGTAACTAAGCAAAAATCATTATGATCATGGCGATTAAGTTTTGGAGAAAGAATGTAAATAAACATTTGGAGGAGATGCTTTTCTAGAGTAGGTTTCAAATAATTCTAGGGAGTTAGTTGATGGACAAGCAACCAGTCCAGTCCAGTCCAGTCCAGTTTGACACTCTAAACCAGTGTTGGAAGGGTACCAACTTGGAACCCTTGTATATATAGACTGGAACTGGTCTTGGTACCAAAAGAACTAACCAGCCTGGTATGACCTGAGATACCAGCGTTCGACTAATACCCTGCCTCGTAAGGACTTGAGATAATACCACCAGTTTAAGACCCGGGCTATATCGGGCTTGATACTAGGTGTACACTGTATACTTACCAGACATCAGCCAAAAATCAGCTTTGAACCCTAATACCAAGACCAACTGGTATGAAATTTTTTTGTTAAAAAATCCAATACCAGAACCAGGCTCGTATGAATTTTTTAAAAGAAGTTTCAACATTAGTACCCAGCTGGTATGAATTTTTTTTAAAATATTTACACCAGTACCAACTGGTATGTTAAAAAATTTGATAGTCAATACCTGTGTTGGTCCGGTATCAACTGGTACTGCTATTGGCACTTTTTAAAAAAATTGATACCAGTCTTGTACCGGTATTGGCTACTTTTAATTTTTTTGATACCAGCCTGGTACTGGTATTAGGTTCAATACTAATCTTGGGCTGGTATATGGTAGGTATGTGGCATAAAATTAGGGCTGAGATGGCTACTATTTTTTTCGTTTTCAGTGTGAACAGACACAATCACAATCGCCAGAGAAGTCTGTCAACTTTTGTTTTTCATCCTTCAACACCATGGTTGGGTGGATGTGTCTGTCAATATTTAGTTATGGTTGCCGAAATTATGGGATAAGCTTAGGATTTTCTTTGTTTTATTGCTGAAATTGTTAAGTTCCACGATCTTAGCGATGGAGATTGTGTGGTTCATTGGCTTTTGGAGTTGCGACATGTTTGTTGCTATTAATTTATCATCAACTATGAAGGAGCACAAGGGATTCACTAGAGAATGGCATGAAAAGATAAGTATTGGTTTTTAGACTGAAAGGGGGGCTTTTTGTTTTGGTTTATGGTTTCTCTTTGTGAAACCTTGTTTTAAAGATGAATGCTCTTGGCAAGAGGTTTCTAGTTTTCTCATTTTTCTTCCATTGTGTGAGTGACTTAAAACTATTGTCAAAGGCAAAATAGAAATACTAGGTTAAAAGCACAAGGGAAATGATTAAGATCACAAAAGGAGTTTGGGAGCTTGCCTATGGATTTTTGGGTTCAACATATATAAGTTGTTTGTGCTTGTTTCATGGTGAAGAAATGTTTGAACCTGCTTTTGATTGCCATGACTTCAACATCCTTTTGCCCTACCTTTGGGTTTGCTACTTCCAAACCTTCATGGCCAAGTAAACTAAAACAACTAAACACAATTTGCCAAGAAAAGCTTCAACTCCTTCAAAACTTCATAGCATGACTTATCACCACAAATTATTAGTAGAAATAATAGACATGAAGCAAGGTCTAACATGCATGCACATGGTGACAATTAGATGCAAGGTGGTAGTGGCAAAAGCAAATTTCAATCACTATATGTGTAGGAAGATATAGAATTATTGAAAAGATCAAAAATGAAATGTTCTTTATTCTAGATCTTCCTATGCAACATATGAAGCATATTAAATCAACACACCATTGTCAAATTGTAATCCAAATTTCAATGACATTCAAATTATTAACATCATACTAAACCAATGAAATAGAGAGCATGTTTATGTCTCTAAGGTTCGTATTCATTAGCTAACTAGTAGTGCAACACAAGAAAAAAATCCCTCTCTCTTATAATAAGAAAAAAACCTCAACAAATTCAATTCACTTAGGGTTTTCAAAGGAGGTACTTGCACAACAACAAATGAAATTTAATTATTTAGTTGCTTCCATGCATAAATAACTTCCATGACAAACCAAAGGCTAGAGAAACCTCCAATTACATACAAATTCAAAACTTGTAGAATACACCTTAAACCTAGCAAGAAAAAACAATGAGCTTCCAAAGATTATGAAAATAAATCACATTGAATACATTGAGCCAAATAAAATATTCAATGCTAGAGTCCCATACCTATTAGCTTAATTATGCACAATACTCATTATGTGTGAAAAGTTGGATGTGATTGTAGACAATGAATCCTTCCTCCTTTCATCTCAATCTATATACCAATCTATATACCAAGCATATACCTATAACCAAAAAGAACAACTAAAAAAATTATGCACAACATCAACCAATTACAACAAATTAACCTAGCTTATGATAATCATTTGCTCAAATTGAGTGACATATACTACTACTACTATCTACTATGATTTCTATTTTCAAGGCACATTTGGGGGATCAAATCTTTTCGAGTTTACTCTCATGAGCATATCATTGTTTTTTTGTGGTTTTAGTACTACACATAATCAAAACACATTTAAACAACCCAACAATACTTTCACCTCATCCCAAACAAAAAAGGCTTGGCAAACATTTTGAAGAACTCTCCTCTCTCAATTTCCATAGAATGCAAAAAGCTCGAACAAGAAATAAACCCACCTTGACTTGCAACAACAACAATTTGACATACAAGATCTTGACAACAACAAGATCAAGTCTCTCTTGAAGTTCCCATTATGATGGGTATCACGGTGAGCTTCAAATGTCTATCATGATCATAGCCAAGAATTTTTTATTCAACTCCAAGATCACCTTCTAAAACATCAACTCCCTTTCTGCATTCAATTTTGACAACTTACTAGATTCTAACATCAAGAAAAGTGATATTCATTTCTATTTGGTGTTTTGGAACATAAGAGAGAAAGTTATTGGAAAATGAATTGTAAATACATTGGTTTTGATGTTAATTCAATGGTGATTCAAATTGTTATAATTTTTGAATCTATGACCATATTCCAAAGAATGGTTAAGTTTTGTTGCCTTGGCACGAAATTGCTTTTGTGGTGAATGAATAGCATTTTTAAATATTATTTATTCAATGTTGAATTTTGTTTTGTTGGTTTTAATTATGTCTAAAACCTTATTTTTAGGTTATCTCTCAATTTTATCTTAGTTGATTTCAATTACAAATATAGAGAACATTCACTCCTTATGAAAATTCGACAATGAATCCTCTTTTTTTGTCAATCTTAACTCATATGTTGGGATTTTTATTTGCAATGGATGGAATTATACTCTTACCTTTTTGACATGGCTAATGAGTGTGAGGATCTTTATGTGAAAGTGGTCTATGCAAGTGTGTTTTCCATTAGTTGATGATCATGATATTGTGGATTTGTAAACATGATTTGTGTCAATCTTGTTAAATATCTATCATGTGTTCTAATCCTTGGGTGGCATGTTTACATTGGGAATTAGGGAATGTTTTGAACCCGCTTGAGATATTGCACATGGTCTCAAAGGCAGTACACTATGAGTTTATCATGCCTTTTGAACATTGTATTGTTCCTCACCAAGCTACATACTAGGTTTTGGAGGCCACAAAATGGAAGATTTTGGGCAAAGACATTGAAATTTGTTCATTGAAACTCTTATGTTATAGTGGAAAAAAAAATTGTTATATGATTTTTAAGGGTGTTACAACAATGTCATGGGCACTATTTGTGTATTATGGATATAAAAGGACACAAAAGCCTTTCAACTTTTCAACTCAATTGTTGGAGAAACCTATGAAATGGTGAACCACAATGATCTCACCTTTCTTTCTAAAAAGGTTAACTACCAAACATTCCTCATGACTTTATAAGATCTTGTGGTTGCTCAAAAGCTTTACTAGATTACAAGGTTGATTTATGAATTTTTGAATACTTACACTAGACCTAAGGAATAGGACCGGTAGGTTAGCCACCATCCACCAATGAGTTCAAGGCATGCAAGAAATGCTCACATTGGCTTTGATGTGACCCCAAAGCTCAAGACTAAGTTTCTTGATAATTCCATGGATATCTATCTTGTTGAAAGGTGTGATTGCTTCATTATATATTGCAAAATATTTTGACATGGATTGTCCAAGAGTGCAGCTCTTATTATTATTCTATAGAATTTTTTATTGCTTGCAGGTACCAATCCTCCTCTTGTGTATGCCATCATTTTGTTAGACAGCAAAGTCTTGAGACTGATCCTCTATATTCTTTTAATCATGTTGGATCTATTATTTAAGCATGTCAACCAAGCTTAGTATCATGGAAAGGAGCAAAATTGTTGTCCTAGTGGCATTTTGTTGGCTTCCTAACAATTTGACGACTTGTGTTATGAACAAATATGAAATATCAAGTTCTTCATTGCTTTTTGACAAACACTTCTCACATTATATAGATATAAGATACATTTTGTACTCGTACCAACGCTTTGCAAATTGTTTAGTGATTCAAAGAATCTGTTCATAACTGTCATATGGCACGGTTCTTTAGACTAAAGAATCATTGCATATAATGGTCATATTTTGGGTTAAGACATAATTGGTCCTATAAGGAACCTTCAATTTCAAACTTGAAAAAATCAAAACTGTACCAGTTGTTTACTTCTCAAAATTTTCAAAAATCTGGAATTGAAGGATGTAGATGTTAAACAAATCAAATAACTGTCCACCAATGGTTGATGCCCACCCAACACTGCTCTGAACCCTATTTCATCCCTAATTTGAGTGTATCCATCAAGTGAGCAAAATTGGGTCTGGTTTAATAAACTGGGTATCAGTTCATAAGATTTGCAGGATTTTATTCTGACAAAGACTAGATTCCATGAAGAATATGAGCCAGCAGCGCAGGTGCAGTAGAGGCAAATCCAAAACTGGGGGTAAGACTCTTGTGGGGACCAATATAGGTTAGAAAACTAGTTTGGTCCCCTCTTTTTTCCCCATGTACTGCTTGGTCCTGACCTTTGATTTTGTACCCAGTTTTGGAGAACTAGGGTCAAAATTGATGCCCCAAGATTTCAATTGCTACACACAAGGTTCACATATTTCGGATGCTACAAAGAAAAATTCTGGTGAGTACAGATCTTGTTTATGCAATACATGTTATTTTCATATGGTTCATGTTCAAACCCACCATAGCTAATCTGGAATGTGCACTAATATTGATTTGGTAGGGTTTTGAACAATGCTGAGATTAGTATTATACCAACTCTGCAATTTTCACATATTTTCTCACATTGTGGCGACACTGGGAAGCACCAGTTTTTTTTCATTTCAGCTTGCAGCATAATATTTTATTTTCTATCCTCTGATCTTCTGTCTATTGGTTATGAATTTTTTTGATATATTCTTCATGGATAATGCCACGTGGATGAATGCAGTGAGTGCTTGTGTAATGAATATGCAGACCACATTTGAGAAACGTCCAATTTTTTCTGAGATTCTATATTTTGTGACTGAGTAAAGGGCTCATGGCACACAAATGTGGTGGTTTAGTTGTTGTCAGCTTGTGCTGCAGTTGCTGGTCCTTGAACTTTCTCTCTGCAAATGTGTCTGCACGTCTCCATCATGCTGTGACTGTGATGCATTGTGTTGCAACAAGCACTTGTGGTGTTGCCAAGGTCAACAATCACTTTGCTGCAACCCCTTTTGTTGGTTACAGAGGACTGCAGAAAAGAGTTCAGCAGAACAAGGACTGAGATAGAACATTGCTAATATAAACATTGCTTTGCCATTAATAAAGCTTGGCAAACATTGAATTTGACACTAGCTTTGACCCACCTGAAGAAATGTGGTGCAGGTTTACATTAGAGTATTCAGACAATGATACTACAGATCATTCTAATCAGAGTTTGCACATGTGATGTCCTAAAGGCTGGTTTCAACATGGACATACACACCTTGGAGGATGCTAAACCTACAAAAATCTCTGCAAGGATATTGCACCTGCAATATACTATTAAAAAAGGTTTCAGCATGGCAAGTTTATAGTGAAGTGAACACAGTATCTCAATGACCAGTACTTCACCTCAGACCTAAGAACTTTTATAGCCATTTTGTTGCTTTCACAAGATTCTTTCACAACAGCCATTGTTGCTTCCAAACATGAACCCTCATACTCAACTATCATATTTAAAAGTTCACAATTTACAGTGTCTTCCAGATTTCTGTCCCTACTTCCATTTTATTGCTCCTGAAATGAGCTGAGTGAAAGGAGCAGTGAAATCCTCATACTCGCTCAAATCTGAAGCTACTATCCTCTGGAGCAGTAAAAGCTTTCAAAGCAGGAAAACTGAACTAAAACCCACCTTGTGAATCTCATAGCCACTGCATTAGCCTACAAGAGAGTTCACCAACTTTCAAACTTCAAATTCCACACAATCAACATCATAATTTATAAGCAGTCTCCAACCTCAAATGAGAGTATCTGTTTGTGAAGATTGACTATGAAGCTATGCAGTCACCATTCCACACAACAATGTAGCCAAAACCAATCTCAAGAGCATACCCTTGTTGATTGTCAGATTCAAGTAACACAGTAATTTCCCCATGCCAGTCAAGTTCTCTTCATCTCTTCATGTTGATAATCAAGAAACAAGCAGAAACAGCATCCAACTTCTGAAGCAAGATTGATAATGACTGCAAGGAACTGTGGGTCATGAGCTGTCAGCTGCTTCAACTGTGAAGCCAAGGACCAACATATCGAGCTTTGTGAATAGCAATATTTATTCTCTCATTTCTCTCCCCCTTCTCCCTAAACTGTAGGCTTCTAGACCTTCATAACCCTCAAGTTTCCCTGCTACATCACCACCACAAATACTTGTTCCATGAAGAAAAGACACATCTGACTCCAAAACCAAAGAGTCCAGATCTACGACATCATGAGCATAAAATCACAAAAATCAGAAACAAGAAAATTATGAACCACTGCAGTAGACAATGAAATGCTTTTACTATAAACACCCAGCAACTCCGATCAGTTTCAGAACCTCAATAATGCAAGAAAATTAAACTTTGCTAAGGCTCCAGGTATTTTCAACCATCACTAATCCTTCATGCTATTTGATTCCTTTCTTCCTTTGATGATGCTACTTGTTACATATTGCCATGTAAGGTCAGATTGTGAACTTAATGCAAATAATATTCCTGTTAATGCTGTGGCAATAGTGGTTCCATTTCTCATTCAACAAGTCACCAAAAACAAAACCAAAGCAATACACATTTCAGCATGATGACACCATTCAGAGTGGAAGGTAGCAACATACTATCTGCTGCTGCTCATGGGTGCTTGCAAGCCAGTCATTGGTGAACCACTCAATTTAAGCTTCAAAAAATATATTCTCACTATATTGTAGGATATAGGGCAGGTTTGGAGGATAACTACTTCAAAAAGACATACAGCTTCACATGCAAGCGCACAAACACCAGGTTGACATTACTAGGTCAGAATAATTCATAGGTATTAGTGATGCACTCTGAAATTATACAAGATCAATCTCTGAGATCTTTCAAGGCCTGATTTGCTTCTAGCACTTCTGGAGGTAAACCAGAGGTACCACCACAGATCCCAGCCTAAAGCAAGGTCATCATAGCTATGAGACACTGGCTGCAGCAACCCTCCAACCCTGCAATCCTTGTGCAAAAAACACCCATCTCAACGAGAAGTATAGACAAAGTTCTGGAACCTGATGGCCATTGCTGGCTACTAGTACATGAGTCTATCCTTGCATGTGAATCTTGATCCATATATTGGCTTCGCAACTCAACATGCTATCGCATTTCTCGAAACAGAGACAAAGCACATACCGACATTGGCTAAGGAACTCAACAAACCTTACACAAACAGTTTTACTGACATGCACAACACCCTGACACAAATTAATTATGTGATCAATGAATGTAGTAGACTGTGTTCTCAATTATGCACAAAGTTTTGGATTTAGGAAGCTGCCATTCACTATTATAGCTGCCTTCATTATTGCAATGCAAGAAAACAGAACTTCTGAAACTAAAATCCATAGTCAAAGCAATCTTCACCGAGCCAGACTAACCTTTCGGTAATCTGAAGGGAAATACCTGGACACATCTAACTATTCACAAGATTGACAGCAGCACTCGTCCCCGGCAACAGGGCGTCGGTGACGGTTAAAGAGAAAAATTAGGTCTCAGGAATTTTTGCTTCCACAAGGCAGACGAGTCTGCAGTTTCGGAAAGATAACGCAAATTTTCGACATCCTCGACCGAAACTTAAAACCATTGCACGTCAAATCTCCACATACGCAACTCTAATAACCACGCAAAAGAACTGAAACAATCCTAGAGACAACTGAAAGAAGAAGAAGAAGAGATGAAGAAAAAAAGAGACATCTCAGTACCAGGATTAGCGTTCTGGAAATTCTCTTGTCTTCATCGGAGGACGAAAAGCCCTCCAGTCAAAGCGCAAGGATAACTTGAATCCTCCTTGATGCCCTTTTCCTTTCTCTCAAAACTCCGCTAAGGTTTACCACACGCAGCCAAGTACAGAAACATAGGCATCCGATCGAATAACAGCTCAATGAACGCGAACTAAAACAAATAGACAGAAAACAAAATTTCCAGAAAATGCATATAAATACACGCACACACAAAAAACAGTCAGGTAGCCGCCGACCCACTGCTGCGGCGGCGGCGGATACTCGAAGGTCTCCCTCGCGAGAGCACTGAACGTGATGCGAAAGACCACGAGTTTCGGAGCAACAAAAATGAAGCAGCAGCGGAAGAAGAAGGCGCGATTCCCAGACCTAAAGATGTTCCTCGAACCTCCAGACCTAACCTAACTAACTTCCGGACCACAATTAACCTAACCTTTTTAGTTGGGAGTGAAACTTGGCGTTGGCTGATGCCTCACGAATTTCAGTTTTGATAAGTGTTATGTGCAGTGTTCTAATTTATTTTTTTAATTATCAATTTTGTTGTTTCGAAATATTGCCAAAAAAATTCCAAATTCTTAGCAAAATTAGTTGAATTTTCTCTAAATTTCTTTTTTCCAAAGATTTCCAAAAACTTTTGTGGCCAGGGGGCGAAAATTCACACAAGTAAAAATGTTTGTTGTGTGGTTAACAACCTTTTTTTTTTTTCAATTTTTTGATGTAGTCAAGATGGATATCCAATTTCGTCAAATTTGTCTAACTGTGAAATGAAAATTTTTAACATCCTTATATTTTTTAAGGATTAGAAGTTTGGATCGTTCTAAGGATTTTATTGAAATAATTTTATTTATTGAGTGCATTGTTTTACAAATCTTTTATCAAACATATTAATAATGAAACATCCATATTTCCTATGTATTTAAGTTATTATAGGTCGTGTAAAACAAATTACATTTTAAATTGTTAAATACATTTTGTTATGCATGTATGAATGAAAGTACTTTCAATCTTTTCTTTCAATTAAAAAACACTTGCAAACATACATGCAAACTTGAAATTAGAACAAATATAAGTACAATGCACATTATGTAAATGAATGACTTTTTAAATAATATACTTTTCCATGACAATATTTGGTCATGGGTTAAAATAAACACTACAAAGGTTTTTTTAAGTTAACTACAAGATTTGGAAACTACAAGAAAATTGGATTCTCCTTAAAAAAATAAATTCATAACTTCATTATTCAACATGCATTTGAAAATATTTTTCCAAACATTGTGAATTTTTAAAAAAATTGTAAATGAATATTTTTCAAATACTCCTAAGTTATATAATACATATTTTTTGGAAAATCACATGTGAATTCACAATTTTTTTGTTAATGTTTAACATACATATGCAATTAAACAAATGCACAATAGAATGATAGAATGATAAAAGTAAATAACTTTTGTAAATTAATTCTGATTTAAATATGGGTATGTTTTATGAATGTATAATGTATAAATCAAAGGTTGATAATTAAAAATAAATATTTTTAAATTAAAAAAATGATAAACAACAAATTGTACGTCAAAATGTGAATATTTATGATATGCATTCAAATATAAAATGATGATGTATTGTGTATTTAAATATAATATTTCCTAGAAAATACATGAAAAAGACTATAGGTTCTAAAAATTAAAGGAAAAATACAACTTTGAAGGAGCTACCCTATGACTCAAAATTACTAACTTTTTCTTTCAACATTATGCAAAATGTTTGTTTGTTGTTGTTCATGTAACAAATTGCATGGTTCAAGGGAATTAAACTGTAAAGGCAAAAACATTATATTCCTTTTGCGTTCAACTAATGAAATTCCCAATGTTTTTATTGTGTCCCCAAAATCCTAACAACATTTTGCATATACATATAATTTTCAAAAGGGTTTTTTTCTCATCTAATAGCACACAAGAACATTAGATAAAAAAATCTTCAATGAAATATTGAACGGGGTGTATGAACTATGCCCATAGATGTGTCCACCTAGTAATTTTTTAGAACATGTATCAAAAAATTACACATTGGACCTTTATGAAGAATGATCCAAGCAATCAACAAACTCCAAATGCTTGTCCAACAACTAGTGAAATGTACACAATTTGCTTGTACTAAAGCCTTGGTAACTTAATTGCCAATAACAATCTAAAAAATCTTTAGAAGTGCAAAATTTTAAGTAAATGTAAGCTTCAGACAACCACAATGGGATTCAAAATGCATACATATGGTGAGATCAATAGAAAACTTGGGATAGGTACTGAACATGAACATAATCTTAGACAATAATCCCTTCAACTAAAATGTGGTTCCAGGCAATGTATTTCCAAAATCAAATGATTAATGTTTCCTTGCATAATTTAACAAAACAAAATAACTCCATAACCACAACATTGGGGAACATTAGAAAATTCTTCAATGTCAAGGTATAGGTCAAAGTTACTTACTCCAATGCCGTTGCCACTTCCACTACCTCTTCCTTTCCCTTTCCACATGTGATTGTTGTTCCCAGTAGCACCATTGCCTTGCATAACTATGAACATTAAAAGTTTGTACAATATCACTTGTTGAGGACAAACAAGTTCCTTACAATTTCTTGGATAGGCATTGAACAATACAACATCTTGACAATAATGAACTAAAGAAATTTTGGCCAATCTATGAAAACACATTAAAGAATGTACTTGCTTGTACATTCTACCATTGTACCAACACATCACATACAACACATTAAGAATCCTATAGCTTCAATGAAGCCCACTACAATATAACTATGTGCAAGTTACCTACCACCAATTCTTTTGGCCCGCAAGTACACCATGACCTCCATGTCTCTGGTACCATATAACAAGATCTAAGCAATTTTTTTACATGGAGCCAAAACTTCATATAAAATTCAGAGTGTTGTGTAGCAACCATTGGAGCCTAATGAAATAACAAAACATATGGCATTGCAACCTTGATAATAGAAGTCGACTCCAAAAAGCTTTTGTTTATGTAGGTTCTTTACAACCTAAAGGAAAATTGACACCTATGTTCTAAATGTTTATGAAAAGGAATAAGGGCATTCAAGACCTAAAATGGCGGTTGCTTTTGTTGAAATGGGGGTAGTGGAAGCCAAAGTTAAATACCTAATGTTTCTGAGGTGGTTGTGCTATTGAAGTGAAGGATGGTTCGTTAAATTCACTAGTTCATCATTTTTGGCAAATGTGTTATAATTCTTTGAGGTTTTACAATAGTTGTTGTAGATGGTAGACTCATGATCCTAGGGGCTTGTGTAGAAAAGTTCCCCTTTGTGTGTTGTGGTGAAGGGCGAATTGATTGGCAAGTAATTCCCATTATTTGGCAATGGTTTTTGGCAACATGTGTAATCATAACACTAACACTTCCTTGCAATGATGATAGGTGATTATTTGTAATTGACAAAGGAATTAATAACACATGTGTTGAAGTTGAAAGGGCTGCTATGGTGGTAACTAATGACATAATTGGTGCTTGTGATGTAGGCACTATCACCAATGTTGTTATTGTTGCAACAGTTATTGTCAATGCTGCTAGTGTTACCAATGTAGCTAGTGCTACAAGTATTGTAGGTGCTACCAATGTTGTTGATCTTATTGACGTGGCTAATGTTATTGGAGCTCTTAAAGTTGTAAGAGATGTTGGAATTGTTGGAAGGATATCAATTATTGCTAAAACTAATACACTAATACCAAAGACAATACGAGGAGTAAAAAGACTAAATAGTTATGGTACAAAAATTTGTGCCATACTAGGAATAACATGTAAGTATGGATATCACTAATGTAATTACTTTCTAGAAAATGGAAGTTATTTATATGTGACCGTTGCTATCATTATGGTTAGACAAAGGGTTATTAATCTAGATAGTTGGCTCTTGACAAAAATGGGTTTTCCCACATCAATAATAGGAATTTAAGTGTAGAAATTTAGATAAAGTAATAATATTCTTACTACATCACACTATGTCATTGCAAAAATAAACATTATGCACATTATCAAATTTATATACATGCCATTTATTTAAAATTCTATTGAATAAGGATTGGTAGAACTTGGTAGCATGAAAAAAGGTACATGGCACATCCCACATTTGTTTTGTACCCCATTACTTTGCACTTGAAAGGCACATGTTACTGTTCTGCCTTTATTGATAAGTATAATGTTTTGGAAATGACCTTGGATCATGTCTCCTTGCTTCCAATAACTAAAGAGTTTATGTGCAAGATGTTTGATGTGAATTGTCGACCTACACCTTGTTTGATCCTTCCACACAAAAAATAAAATAAAATAAAATAGTCGGATTGATGTTTTTCAACATGCAAAAAAACTACGAAACTATTAATCAAATATGTGTATTTGCCAATAAAACTTATACCCACATCAATACTTTCACATTAAAACAATATATCATCATGTTAAATATGACATGCCACATCCACCCAATGTTGAAAAAAAGAATAATTGCCACCCAAGATGGTGTGACATGAAACCAAAAATGCTACCAAATAATTTCAAGACATAGTTTATTAGGCCATTTGAATTCACCCATCATTGTTCCAACCTTCATGTGTTGCTAATGACATAGGCCAGCTTATTACAAGTTTAAGAAGGTATTGATATAGTAAAAATTAACAAACCTATAGTATTATCTATATTGAGAAAGACCACCTTTGTTTCATTAAGGACCTAAAGTTCTCTGCAAAGAATCCAATAGTAGCAATAACAATGTTCCTATGTTTTTCCTTGGATTTTTTTTTCAATTACAAACACCTCTCCCCAAAAACAGGAAGAAAAATTGAAGTGCATGTTTGCAAGCTTGTTTTTTGATTTTTTTTTCTATTTCCTAACGATGATCATTGTTGTCATCATCCTTGTCATTCGATGACCTCTTTTTCTATAACCCTAAATGTGAAAATTCTTACATTTTCCACTCCCTAGAAAGGCTACCACTCTTGCTTTTGCACTCCAAAGAACCTTTTTCCACAAACACAAGGCAATTTTACAACATGATTGTGAAGAAAAAAATTACACGTTTGTTTTCATTTGCACTGTTCCTTGCAAGCCACATAAAGACAAAAGAAACTAGCCACAAACCTTAGTCAATTTCATTTGAATCAACAATCTCTCTCTTCACCCCCCCAACCATCCCCACCACACAAGCACTTACAATTTGACATTGTAAAAGAAAACAAAAACAAAAACAAAAGTTGAAGCTTCAAAGAAAAACACACCATTTTGCAATGCGATGTTCATAAGAAGAAATCTTGTCTTTTTCCACTACCCAAATTCATTAGGTTTTTAATGAAATAGAACAAAATTGACTAATATGCAATTTGTACGATTTTGGTAAAAACGATTAGTTGATTCAGATATTTTTAATGAAATGTTTTTTAAAGCCATTTTGGATAGTCACATGTTGCACTAAATAACTTTTAATTTAAAAATTATGACATGGATATATGAGGTCCCAAGTTAATATGATGTGAAATAATGTGCCATGTCATCATACCCCCTCAAAAAAAATTATTTAAATTATTTGTTATGTAATTTATTTTTATTTAAATTATTTTCAGATCATGGAATCACAAATTGCATTTTTTTCACAACATGTTGTGAAAAAAAAAATGAAGTTTTTTTTTTGGTCAACAAAAAGTTTTTGATGCCATTCACCATGATGTACATGTTTGTAAACTACATTTATACGAGATACATTAATGCACACATCCATTAAGGATTGAACCCAAGACCTCATAGGAATACACCATGGTCTTAACCACCAAACCATTTCAAAGCTTTATTAACAAATATGAAAAATTTAATTGTATTGTGTTTGACATGAAATTGTTTAGGAAATTCAAATTTTAACATATATATATATATATATATATATATATATATATATATATATATATATAT
>Ga0116227_10011093_pt1 | contig 15321 bp, 7 predicted proteins | sample S1TSphgellanicum_FD_89693 | JGI IMG/M metagenome (GOLD analysis project Ga0116227, IMG submission 89693) | Host-associated microbial communities from peat moss isolated from Minnesota, USA - S1T2_Fb - Sphagnum magellanicum MG | ecosystem: Host-associated > Plants > Peat moss > Unclassified... | reverse complement strand
TTTTGGTTCCATCATCATATTTTCCCCTATAGTCACATTATCCATCATTATTAAATGACATTCAAGTTTGAAATATTAATACTTGGACAACAAATGAAGATGGATATATATAATTTAAAATTTATTTATCTTCCAATCATGGATGAATTTCATCCAATGATTTATTTATCTAATCCAACTCATAAATGAAATTCATCCATGTAAAAATGACATCCATCCGTATGAAATCATTCATCTATGGACACATTCATCCATGTAGATGGATTAAAATCACATTAAACTTTAAAGTACAAGCTCCAAGCTTAGGTTTTACACTCATGCACAAGTCATCTTCCTAATTTTTTGCTTCTAAAGCAAAGCACATATGCCACTACCCATTTCAAGCAAACATCTTTCTTGATCTTCCTACCAAGAAACAATGTGTAATTGATAAATGAAAACTAAAAATGTACAGAACTTCAATATAGTCCTTATGCATTATACAGAGGACAATACATAATATTCAAATTAATTTCCAACTACTAGATTTCAATTACTTAATGGGTGGAATGAATTTATGCCTTACATCATATGGTTACATTGAAAGTGTGATCGAACATGGTCCTATTGTCTATTAAGATTAGGATTAAGAAATTGAAGCTTGTGTATGTATTTAATATTAAGATAGATAAGGGTACAAATATTATTTAAGTAGATTGTCATACTTAGTAGTAACTTTGATCATGCTTAATCACTTTACCAACTTCCTAAGACTACGCAAATGGGCCAATGGGAGTACTATGAAGATTTATTTCAAACCAATATAAAGTATTTTGTTTATGACTTGACAAGATTGCAAGTCTTGCCATTTGCATTATTGGTATTGGTTTGAAGCCTTCAATTTATGAGATGAAGACAAAAAGGATGCAAGTTTTATTGTCATCTCAATTGTTATTGCAACTTTGAAGCTTTGAGGTGTATGAGTAAAGGAAAAAGCTATGGAATTCATGAATTTGTCGAGGTTGCAAACTTATCTATGGGACAAAGAAGGGAACATGGAATATACTTGTGGATGTTAGAAATATAGAAGGTGCAAAGTTGGGATAAGGTGGCAAAGTCAAGTGTTTATTCAAAATGAAAGGAGGGTGGGAGGGAATTTTAATATGGCAAAAGGGTGTTTTCTTACCTTTTGCAATAACATTTGTAATAAAAGTTGAGAAGATAGTGATGGATGATGTAACACTTATAGTGGACTATGAAAACATTCAATAATGCACTATGGCTGAAAATGTGGCAAAGCTCCAAGTAATCTTTGGTTCAAACTAGAAATAAACTTTGAAACATTTTTTTTCTTTTTGACATTTGTGCAATTTTAGAAGTTGTAGGTTATGTGGAAGAAGGCTGCGTTTGTGGGGGGGGTGTTCTTCCTTTTCTTGAAACCTTATTTCAAGAAGGAATTTTAGAAAAGTTCATTTTTTGGGTTTTTGGCATCAATGTCATGATTAATCCAACCTTTGAATTCAAACTTTAAGTTGGTCTTATTTTTGCGCTCCTCCACTCTCATTGTCACTTACAACCTAAACACTTTTCCTTTCCTTCACAATTGAAAAATAATTTTCTTTCTTTAGTTTTGTTTGCATAGTTGGTTTGTGATTTTGTGTAAAGACAAATAAATTGCTAACAATGTGATACAAAGTGCATCACATATTAGGAAAAGTAAGCTTCATATTGATCTGAATCTCCCACATCGATGCAACCCACAACTTTGCAAAAGGCCGGTTAAAGTTGTGGTTGACAACAATTTGGAATCCAATAAAGGAGCAAATAATTTGAAATCAGATCAAGATGCAAAGGTTGATTATGACAAAAAACATTGTTATTATGATTTGTGTAATGAAGGATAAATTTTTTCTAAAAGCCTATGAGAAAAAATAAATTGGACAAACATAGGTTTTATTAATATTCTTCTTCATTTCTTGTTTTAAATTTTTTTCCTTCCTAGTCCATTTTTCTTGGTTTTTGTGTTTTGTCTTCATTTTTTTTTTTGACAACATTTTTAAACCTCAAACCTTTTTGTTGAAAAATGTGAACCCCTATGTTGTAGCAAATTATGAGGGAGCTTATATCTTGTAACAAATTGTTTTTAACTTAAACAGATTATTGCACGTTATGATTCAATTTGTATGTTGCAATAGATTGGGATTGACCCAAGTGATGAAAAAAATGATTATGTAGATATGTTGTATAGTTTACAATAGATATGTGCATTGCAAAAATTTAAAACATTTGTGCATGTTTTGTTCAAAGAAGGAAATATCTAGAAAAGAAAAGCCAAAATAGTGGAAAATGTGAAAAAAAATTTGTACCAGATTACATGTACAACCAATTGCATACCCTTCACAACATGATGAATTTATCTCTGGTGACGAGGGTACAATTCAAAAGGTGAAACTTGCCAAAGGACATGTGATAGTTAATCCATTTGTTTGCAACATTGGTGTTCATGAAATTAGAAACAAAGAATTTAGGGGCCAAAGCTACAACTATACCTTTTGGTCCAAGTTTGATTTTTTTTTTAATATGCATCCCCAATATGTTCTTTAAGTTTGAAGTTGGCATTTAGTTTGTTGTTATTGGAGTCAATGTCACAATTTCAAATGTTAATTTGTTTTTGTGGTTGGCCTTTGTAAAATACATGTTGTACCTATTATAATGAATCCATTAGTGCCAACACATGTTGCTAGCTTGAATCCACCAATACCATGAACACTGCTAATACTCCAAAACCCCCCCTACACATGTAGTTTAACCTCCAAGGTGGTAGTTGTTTCGTAGTTGGCAATGGATTCAAATGATTGGCTAGTGCTTGTTGCCATGGTTCCTCACACAACATCATCTTTACCATATTAATAAGTGCTGAAAACATCAACTTAGTATCCATAGATGCCTATGTAGCCATCTAGTCAATGCCCCCCACCTCTTCAACACCTAATCCATATTCATAGTTGCTACCACCATCTATTCAATACACAAAACTCCCTTGTCCACCAAGTTAGTATTTGCCAATCTCGATACATCAATTTTTAAAAAAAAATTATGTTTTGCTTTTAAGGTTTAGCTTTCTTGAATTCATCCCAAATTGACACATATATTTTAATGTGAGAACACAAGAAAATACACCTTCTTTATATAGTTTGTGAAATAAGATTCAAGGACAAAACATATGGGTTAAATCTTTTAGTCACGTCTTGGTTGCAAATTGGGTTGCAATTAAAAAAAGATTACCCCACACGTTTTGTGTTTTTTTTCAAATTTGTAATTTATAAAACTAAGTAAATAATTATATAATAATTTTATATGTGAATTAATTATATAATAATTAATCAATCATTTTAATTATCTGAAATAATTATTTGAAAGATAATTATTTGATAATTGATTATTTGATGATTGACTATCTTAAATCATTATCTAAAAAATAATCATCTATATATAAGATTTAAAATACATGTATAGGTATTAAATATTTCAATTTATGCACGAGGGAAATGTGAAATGCATTTAATGTGTGTTGACACCCTAGACCCATTAAAATTGGATGAGATAGAAGGAAATAAAAATTCCACTCAATGACCAAAACATTGTAAAGGTTTTTCTTCCACCTCCAAATCAAACAAAGTTTGATTTTAGTTTAATGAAAAAAGCAACCAAAGCCATGCAAACCCCACCTCTATCGTTGATGTGGTCTTTTTTGCAAGGAATATAATCTTGCATTTTTGTGGTTGCTTGGTTTTTTCAACCCCTTGTTCACACATTAATGACTTCTAATCCTCCCCACTTGCCCTTTTTGTGCCCTCTACAATTGTATTTACATTGATACAACATTCAACTTGGTTGGAGTCTACACAAAAAAGCATAATTCATGCATGATGGAGATTAAAAAGTCATGCATTCTTAACCTTATTAATTTCAAGGCCACTAGACATAGAATGATATGTTCTACATTTATTCCTTTTTATGTACACATTGTGGGTTGATGTCATTTATAGTAGATATTACAAATCTAAGAAAATGACTAATGGATGCAATTCCCTTGCTTGTTTATCATTAGCATCCAAGGATTTCATTATGACATTTGGAACTTTAAAAATGGATTTGTATGGTCTAATTTCATTTCTTTTAGCATGCACTTCTTGCACAATGACAAGATTTCATCTACAAATAGACCTTGTTCTACTTCAAATAACATATGTTTCTAGAACAACCCAAAGAAAAAAATAGCAAATAATGGACATATAACATGTCTATATAAGCACACCATGAAAAGTCCTAATTGCACCATGAACTTTGTCTAGAAGTACATTGCATTAAAATGTGTTGGGAATGGCAAGGTCAAGTAACTCACTAGAACACCCTTGGAGGCCCATGTATCAACAATGTCCATAATAAAAAATTGTTAAAGGCTATAAAAGAATGTTAGGATTTTTTGCACAAAAAATTTGATGCGAAAACTTACTACCAAATTTTTTATTATATGCACTCTTGGATTTGTATTATCATAAGATTGTTATAAAAAAAAAGTGTTTATTTTATGTGATAAAATATATGTGAACTATTAATTAGGATTTTTAGACTATAAATAATATTTTATATGCTAGTTTAAGGGATATTTTAGGAAATGTATTATTTTTTATTGGATCATCATTTTGGATTTGAATTTGCATCATTAGTTTTGATATACTTAAAGATTGGGTTTTGGGTAAACTCAATAGAACTTTTGTATTATATTTTTGATGTTGAGTGTAATTTAAGTTTTTGTATTCTTGAAGTTATATTTTCCATTACACATTTATGTTTTTCATTTCAAAGTTGTATTTGCTTCATAAAACTAAGAAAGTGAATGTTCAAGGATTGTTATTTTTCACTATAAGTGTTGTCACCTCAAATTCATGTAAATAATTGGTACTCTATTTACCCTACCAATTTTAGAATTTCCTACTTGTGACTATTTATCACTTTGAAGTTGCAAATGTGTATTTTCACTTCTTGTTCCTACTATCTTTTTAATCTCCCAAACTTGAAGTATTTTTGGGTAGCCTTAATAGAATGATGATGTTGTCAAAAGCTTTGCCAAGGTCTTGGGCTACCTTCATGGGAGTTGCCGGATGGTTGAAACCCTCTTCTAGAATTCTTGTTGCTTTTGCCACTTGTGGGGTCATGTTCTTGGACATAACAACAACAACAACCTACGCCCCCATTCCCTCTAAAACACTAATCCTATTTTGCCAACTACTTGCATCACCTTCATTTGGTGTGTCTAGTCTTGATGTGCATTGGATGACTTTTTGGTTTTTTACTAGCTGAATATATTTGCACATACTCAAACACCTACATGTTAGGACAAAAAGAATTTAAAATGCATTTGGTAATGTTAGCTTTTGATTAAAACAATGACAACATCTATGCTTTAGCCTATCAAGAATTTGTGTTCCATTGGGAGCATAAGAAATTTTGTTCTTGCCATATTGATGGAAGGAAATTAAACACATTAGTTTTGAATACATACCTACAATTTTAGTGGCCCCTTTGTCCTTTGTGAGGTTTGCATTGATATTAATTAGTGTAAGGGGTTGTCTTAATTCATTTTCCTACAAAAGCACACATTTCCATGACCATTTATGCATGTGTGAACTCCCAAGATCAAAACAAACCCCCATCATGCAAGTATTTAAACCCCCAAAATCAAAACAAACACAAGTCATATTGAAATTTGAATAGATTTTATAATTGAAAATTCAATTAAATTACAAAAAAAAGTTTTGGAACGAAACATTGGTTGGGTAATTAGTTCACACTTGGGCCAACAACACAAGGTACACTACTTAGGATTAATTTTTTTTTTGTAGATACAAAATTTTAAACTACGCTTCTATTGTTAATATATGCTAAATTAGTTCCCTCGCATTAATAGTTACAACAAATAGGAAACATAACATAAATTATTCACCAATGATATAATTGTGCAAGTTTACAAACTAAGTTAACTCAAGTAGCATTTGTTACCAAGGGAAGTCATTTTGAGGAAAAGTATTCATGGGTGAAAACAAGTTCAATAGATGGAAAAAATAGTATTCGATAAGTAAAACCATCTAAATTCACATGTTAATATGAAAGTATATCAAAAACTCCTTTTATTGTAGTACAAAACCTTGTACACCTTTATTGACTTCATAAGAATGTAAATTTAAAGTTTGAGAAGCAATTGCACCATAAAAGTATATAAAAAATGTGTTTGAAAATTTATGTAAATGTGTTTAAAATGTGTGGTCACATTAATAGAAACCACAACAAGTGTAGTAGTGTTTAGTTTTTCATGTTCTAGAGTGGTAATTTAATTTGATGTTAAAATTGTTGGATTTACTTATATAGAAACATTCATAATATATCATAGAAACATGAGAATAAGTTTTAATAGATTTAATGAATTAAAAATACAAAAAACACTTCAAAAACATTGTAACCTATGTTTTTAAATAATAAAATGATTTATATAATGACTTGGAAATTTTTGAAATGACATCTCTTGGAAAAAAATTAATGAAAAATTTAACATTATATTTTTAAGAGAATAAAGAATATTAATTTTATTTTAAATATTCAAAAATTTCAAGAATAAGTAGTCGCCAAATAGGCAATTGTGATTGATCATGTTTCACCTAAACCTTATTTCATTTCAAAATACATAATAAAATATTTGTAGATTACATTTTTTCACAAAGTCTATGGTATATTTTAAGATTACATTTAAATATATATTTTTGATTTAGACTATTTTAATTTGCTTACACATATTTTTTAAAAAGTTGATGTTGTCAACCTACTTGACTACTTATTAGATATCATTTAAAAAAATATATTATATAAAATTTAAAATCATATTAATTCTAATCTTCTAATTCCATCAAATTATGTATTCAACAATTTTTATGATGCCTTTTGTGGTACTTGTAATTCAATGCAAAAAAATACATTAACCAATCCACTTGACCATGTTCCCCCTCCATGTCACACAAAAATTAAAAGAATGATTAGATGAAAATTTTAGTTTGGGAAACCTATGAAATGTTTTGTTTTAATTGATTATGTAAGGTTACCAAAAGTGACAACAACAATAACTAACCATGGAAAGTGCACCTAAATGTGGGTTCCCAATTCTTTTTGCAACTTGAACTACTTAATCCAAAAGTCATAAGGCAACATTTATATCCACTTTAATTTACTCACAAATAATAGGTTTTAAACAAATGTAAATAGTCCAAATAAAAAAAAGTACTTGATAGTCCTACTTGCATTTTCAACCATCTAGTGCAAGTTCATTTATAATCTATGTTTGATAATTAAACTAGCTCGAAGGCACTTGATATTCCTTGGAATGCATTTCACTTTACATCCATGACTTTCCCTTATTATGATAATCTTAAGCAAAGAAAGGTATAATGTAGCTACTTACTATATTTGTATATGTTTTAGGCACATGTATTTGTGTGGACAAAATCATCCACTTGGAACCGAGAACTACGGGAATGAAATGTATGTGATCCACTGACCCAATGGTTGCAACATGAAATGTATTGTTCAATTGCAGCTTTATGGGTAGTTGTTAATTCATGGATTTTGCAATATTCCTTTAGTTCTATAGCTGCAAGTTGCATCTTGTTGCACTTATCCACCACCATTTCGGTCACAATCTCTGCAGCTTTGTTGTAGGAACACCCTTCTTCTTTGCTAATTAAGAACACCAAATTCGCCATTTCTCCAGCAACTAGTTCCTGTTGTGGATTGAATTGTATTCCAAATTAATTAGTTCTAGAATGTTAAGAAATTGAAGATCTCAAGGACCTTGGACTACATTTGGAACTCAAGATTTTATTAGTTATGTTTATAATATATATATTAAAGAATGATGTAGATTTCATTTGTTCCCATGTTTTGAAGAATGTTCACTAAGTATGATATATTGTGAACTATGAGGTCTTTTTTTTCCTAACATTTCCTTATTTCAAATGTATTTGGTATAATAAACTTGCAGTAGGGGTATGAACTCCTTGTTACTTATGAAATTATTTGGGAAAAAAAAATAATCCTAACTTAACAAGTTATAATATGGTCTTTAAGTTTTTTAAATACCTTGGCCATATGGTTACTAACATGGTTTCAAGTTATAATAAATAATCGTCAAGGGCATTCTTCAAATTCAACCATTTTGGGCAACAATTATTTACATGTGACTATTATCAATAATAAGGATATTAACTATGTAGTTAATGTCATACATTGAACAAATTGATGAGCATAATTATCACCTTTGGAAATGACCAAATATCATTGTTCCAGCAAACTGCATCAACCGTAGCGTTTAGGAGGTGCTGCATTGGTGGGCTATAATATATTGAGTCTGGGATAAATACATCTTGGAAAAGCTCTTGAAGAACCTGCCATCAAAATCCAACCAATTACTTAGTTCCTAATGAAATTAAAAAGTTTAATCACGATCAATTAGAAGAGTCTGACATTTGACTATATGTGAAAATGTTATTTTAATTGAATTGTTTTGTTTTTAATTTTTGTTATGAATGTATTTTTTGATAAGGGTGTCAACTAGACTTTTTCAACTAATTCAATGTTTTCACAAATTCTAGGCATTGATTATGTACACCATATACTAATCAAACTCTATTCAAAACGAAGTTGTAATCAACTATAGTTATAAATTTACAAAAAATTTGAGAATCTGGCCTACATACAACACAAGTGAGAGCATGAATCCACACTTTGTCCTTTCTAGGATGTAGATCATGATCAATTGGAAGTCTCCAACATTCAATTATATGTCAAAAGGTTTTTTAGTTAAATTTTTGGTCTTTAGTTGTTATTAGTGTTTTATTTGTGGACATCAATTGGATTTTTTGAAGATGTATTTCCAAAATGCTTTGACTTGACATACTTTAAGCATCGATCATTCGTTGTATCATATTCAATCTCCATTCAAAGCAAAGTCCTAATTGATTGTAATTACAAATTTACAAAAACATCTGAAAACCTTGGGTACATACAAGACAAGAAAGCGTAAATCCACTTTTTCTCCTTTCTAAGATGTAATTGGAAACTGAAGGACAAATGTTGCGGTGTAGATTTTGTGATTCCAAAAAATTGGCGAAAGCATTTTGTTGCATTATTTTTCCAAACCGAAGGTTCCATTCTTTTGGCATTAATGAAATTGATTTGATCCACAAGTCCTGAAATGCTAAGGCAATTGGAGATATGTGTTCATCATATTCTGCAAACAGTTCCAACACACCTCAACATTTAGACCATTGAGAAACCCATATTTTGCTTGGAGGGGCACTTGCACTTACTAGTTGATATATTTTTATTGATCTCTTGTTGTTCATGTTTCTTTTTTCGTTTTTTCTTTAGTCTTTAATTTTTTATATTCCCAATATGTTCTTAAAATGTGCCCAACCATCTTCTGAAAAAACTTTTATTTGTGTTCATTTTCAAGCTTTGTAAAAAACAATATTTGTTTTCGATGAGCTTGCAAATATTTTATATGAATAAGTAGCAAGGATTTGCATACCTGCTCCAAGTAAATGTTTCGTAGTAGCTTGTGTAACCACTTTCTCAACAAAATCCTTAGCGAATTCAAAGTGCCCAAGCTCATTGTTCACACACTTTACCAAATTATCTTGTAGACTATTGTCTTGTGGAAAGGCTGACATTATTACAACTTGGATATCAATTTGCATTTGGACCAACTCCTCCGAGGAGCATCTTTGTATAAGACTTTCATCATCCAAAACATAAAGCCATGTCAAATATTCTATTGCAAACTCAAGATGAGAAATTGGGGCATCAGGATAGGCGCCTCCAGCTGCATAGTGAAGTCCTGCCCGATAGAATAAAGCTTGAAAATTTTCAGGACTCATGATAGATTCAAAATGGTGGATTGCCCATTTCAAAGCTGTTTTATTAGCTTCTTCTAAACCTGGATTCATCCTGAAAGGAAAAGGGGAGATGAAATCAGGAACAACAAAGTCCAAAGCAGCCTGTTGTCGTTGTTGCACCTCCTTCAAACTGTCGTTGGTTTGTGTGCGTGCAACCCCAAGTCTGTTGCAAGTTCAAAGAAATGAATAGATTGATGAGTATTTGTAGGCTGAGGATGTGAATATTCAAGGATCATAAGTCAATACGTTCAGAATCTATGGGTGCAGAACAATTTTAATAACATTTTCATTATAATGTAACCTATAGAAAGGAACAATTCAAAAATCGAAATACCATATATCATAACAGAGATGTTGTTGATCATATGAGTATCATGGACAATTCTGATAATTTTTGGTTAGACTATAACCTATAGAAAGGAATAATTAAAAAATTGAAATACCATATTACCTGTTAGAGATGTTGTTGACCATATAAGTATCATGGATTGCCTGCATGACAAAAAAAAAGTTTTGAAACTCAGGTTAACAGCGTACAATGAACTGATCAAGCAAAGTTGAAATGAGTGTGAAAAGTGTTAATCTTCAATGGCAACCTGATCATCAAATACTACCGCCTAATCGCTTGGCTAAGGACTGCAAAGGAGACGGTTGGGAATCAAGGTCCAAGTAATTAAGTGGAGACATAGTCGACATATAGACACCTGATGAATATTAATGTCGCCTTCTTCCTGGCGTTGTATGAAGAATTTAAATGATAAAGGTCATGATACGACAAAAGAATATTTGTTTTGCAATAATGTAGTCTTACACAAAATCTTATGTTTGTTTGTTGGAATGGTGACATGGTGACAAGTTCAAAGAAATTGAGTTCTGTACCTGTTTGTTTGTTGGAATGGTGGCATGGTATCAAGTTCAAAGAAATTGAGTTCAGTACCTGCAAGTTGTGAGCATGAAGGTTACTAGTCGCCAAATTCACAGAAGAATTTGCACTTGAATTGGAAGCTCTCATGGAGTTAAATCTGCTAAACGCTTTCAAGCGAAAAGCGTGTGACGAGGAGTTGAGCAACGCAAACGTTTGTTGCAGGTTCCTTTGACGCATGCAAACAGCAAGGCCATTGTGTGCACTGACGATCATGGAAGTCCCATGGAGTGGTGCCGCCATGGATCTGGTTGATAGTCTCGGATGCCTTCCAAATTTTTGTTTGGCAATGAGCAGACTGGCTTGCACTTTGGTTTCTGCTGTATTTGTATCATGCGCTATCAAGCCCAAGTCATGGTAACTGGTTGGGTACTATGAATTTCTTACCAAAGTGAAGAACGTAGTGCATGAATTTAGCCACGTGACTGTGTTTCCATGTACCCTCAATCGCACGAGTGTGATACGGCAAGAGTGAACGGAGGACATTAAACCCGCAATACGAAAGTACTGAAGGCTTCCTTTTTCCCTGACTGCCCAATTGCCCGACCAATATTGCTGGTGATGACCACACATCTTCATTCTGCCCAAAGTTTGCATAAAAGGACCCAAATTTTGTGTTTCAGCACATCTTTTTCTCAAAAAGGTGGATCTGGTAGCGTGCAGATAATTTTAAAAAATAGAAGTAGACAATATACGTGTAGTGGCCGGCTTCTGTTTTTTTAAGGACCTATCAGTAAATTAATGTCCTTTGGTGAGCAAGTGGATATGTGACAATGCACCGTGGTATTGGGCAAAAAATCGCCAAAAGCTGACACCGTCTCAAATCTTTTTGTGGAAATTCTCTTTTGTTCAAAAACTAAGTTCCCAAATTTCACCCTTTTATTTTTTTTGGGGAGCGTGTTGCCACACATGTATTCAGACTACTCTTTTAATGATCTTAAACAAAACTGTTGCCAACAAAGTTGAAATCTATCTGAGGAGGCTCCACACTATTTGCTACTCTACAACATTGAAAAAGAAAACACTGAATTGGACACCAAAACTGGTTACCAACGTACAGTATGTATATTGGTCCTCCACATGCACACTTTGTGCCAGTAGGCGATGGGGATAATTCACCATTTGAAATCTCATTAATTGAAATTTTGAAAACGTAAATTTTGAGGTTTTAGTTGCCAAAAGTGGCAAAAATTTGTCAAATTCTTATACGAGGTTTTCATTGTGTTGCCAAACATATAGAACAATGATTAAAGACTTGTATTATAAAGGTTAACAACCATACCTTTTGTTAAATCTTCCCAAGGATGATCACCATTTTTTCTACTTCTTCCAATGAATGATTGACATTTTAACTACAAACAAAAATTCCTAAAAAAACATTATGGCTTACCATGTTGATTCTATCACACATGATGCACATAAACAAAGTCCAAATGTATGAGTTTGCTTAAAATCACTATTGAATGGCATTAAGCAAAAACTAACCCCAATGTTATAAAGGACCAAAAAAACATCAAGGCCAAAAAAATAAATGTCGCAAAATAAGGATTTATGCAAAGTACTACATCATTATTCAACAATATTTTAAAGCAAGGACTACATAATTACTTAGGTTTAGTGCTTTTCTAAGGAGTCTTGAAAATGGCCTAAATGGTGAGTGTGTGCTTTAGCTAGCAAGTTCCAATGTTCCAAAGAAATAATAAAAATTGAAGGCCAAAAAATGAGGGTTACAAATTAACAATTTGTACAAAGTTTTTCATCCTTATTCCACTATGCCTTCAAGCAAGGATTACATAATTACTTGGGTCCAATGTTTTTTTAAGGATTTCATGATGTAATCAAAGTGTGATAATCTAGAAAATAATTTAGCCAAATTTGGCTACATACTAATATGAAAGTATACAAGACAAATTCCTTCTATATTCTTGGCTACCTAATGGAACTTTTCATTAAAAACTAGCAATTTCAAAAAGAATTCTTTAAAATTTGGTGAAATGGGGCCATTGTTTTCCATGGAAAATCTTTTGTATAGGTGGACATTATATTTTTCAAGTCAAATTTGGCCAAAATTTCACCAATAAAGAGAATGTTATTCACAACAATTCAATTGGTTACATTATGAAAAATCATATTCTTTGCAACTAATTTTAGTTGCAAAGGATAATTTTAGTTGCATAGAACAAGTTGCAAGGGACATGATTTCTCATAGCAATTATAATCTCATGCTTAGTTTTTTTTTGGCTAGTTATACCCAAAAAAAATGGAAATAAAATATAATTATTTTCCCCTTTGGAGAGATGGTGTATTTGGCTATTGTAAGTTGCATTATTGTGTGAATAGTGGTTATTTCAATTTTTCCAAAGTTTGAATTTAGGTTACAATAGAAAAGTTTATGGAACCTTTCGGCAAGTGTTGGAAAATTGGATTGGCAAAACTTGGTGAAATTTTTTTTGGCTAGTGGTTTAAGTTACTTGAGTTACATGATTAAATTTTGGATAGCATGTAAATAATAAATATAAAGCACATGCAATTTCTACAAGTCCATAAAATTTGAAACAAAAATTGGAATCACATGACTAATATGTTTTTAAAGAAATTGACCCTTATCCTATAGGATATTACACCCAATGGCAATGCATGATCATGACCTTAAAGCCACACATTTTTTGAAATACAAAGAAAATCAAATGAAAAGGAATCATAAATTTATCCAAAGCTCAAATTGGTCAATATCATGAAAACTAAGGCTTTATTGTCACAAAATTCCACTTGCATATGAGTTGTCAATCACTTATTTTCAACCTTAATGTTTACAAAGACAAGATTGTGAAATCACCTTTTGTGAGAATTTGGATTTGGTGGTCCTTATTAATGGACAATCTATAATCTATCAATCATTAGTGGGAAATGTTTCTTGCCCATTGATGGATAATTTATCAATGACAAATTGCTATCCAATTTTCTTTATTGCAAGATATTTATTTCAAAGTATGTTAAACGTTCATAAGTTTATGCAATCTATAAATTTAAACACACGAATAGTTTTATTGATTAGTAGTTTTGGTGTAAGGGCCAACCCATATTATGTTCATTTCTTTATTTTTATAAGGTGGGGATTTTGTGAAGTATGAGGCTAGGAACATTTAGAGTTTTAGTAAACTAAAAAATTTCTGAGAATATTGTTTGACCATGCCAAGGGGAAGTTATTATTTTTTTATCAAGAAACTACATGTGACCAATGATAAGTTACCAATTATTTTTCAGAATTTGTTAATAACTACATGTACACATTATCCAAATAAGTGCTTCATAAAATGCCTAAAAATGAGCTTTTTGAGTATGTGACTTTAGTGGAAAAAATGCAATGAATATAATAATACAAAATGCACAAGGTTGATGCCAATATGATAGTTTTACTAGTTGTATAAATTTGTGTGATTTTTTATAATTATGTAAATATTATGTGAGAGTTATATAAACAAAGGGGAAGAAATGTCAAAGTATGTTATGAATTTGGTAATGATTCAATGAAAATGTGTTTTAAATATAAAACAAGAATGAAGGTTGACCATACAATTAAAAAGATGAGAATTGTGTTGTTATCGTGTAATTGTGATTTTTGAAGGATCATTTTTTGTCATGAATTTTTTATTATCTTTGAGCATGCACATATTTTTTTAATCTTTCATTATTATTTGAACTCACTTAAGGTGTTACACAACAAATGATGTTCACCTCATTATGTGTACATTATGTGAACAGAAATGATTAAACTAATTAAAGTACCAAAAAAAGAAAGATTTATTATCCTCAATGTTTTTCCTGTCTTCTTTTTTGGGTTAAAAAACTTTCTTGGGCTTCATGTTGCTTCTCACTACTAGTGACAATCAATTATGACAGTTGAACTTTGGGCAAAATCATATGGGATAAAATTCAGGTGCTATTAAGGAACATCTTGGGGAATCTCAAGGGAACTTAATGGGAACATGTTGGGAACACATTGAGAACAAGAAGAAAAAACCCAAAATAACTCCCACCACCCCACCCCCAAAATGAGAAAAACAAGGTCCATCATGAATGCATGCTGAGCCTTCTCGTTGGCTGCATGAAATTTCTATTTCCAAAACTGTTTGTCACCATTTTCAACGTGGGCTCATACACCCCCCTTAAAGACTGGGGGACTTATTGACACAAATGACATAAGTGTACGATAGATTCTTATTTTTACGGCCAGTCTACTTTTTACAACTCCCACCACCCCACCCCCAAAATGAAAAAACAAGGCCCATCGTGAATGCATGCTGAGCCTTCTAGTTGGCTGCATGAAATTTCTATTTCCAAAACTGTTTGTCACCATTTTCAACGTGGGCTCATACCCCCCCCCTTAAAGACTGGGGGACTTATTGACATAAGTGT
>Ga0116227_10011092_pt1 | contig 15321 bp, 10 predicted proteins | sample S1TSphgellanicum_FD_89693 | JGI IMG/M metagenome (GOLD analysis project Ga0116227, IMG submission 89693) | Host-associated microbial communities from peat moss isolated from Minnesota, USA - S1T2_Fb - Sphagnum magellanicum MG | ecosystem: Host-associated > Plants > Peat moss > Unclassified... | reverse complement strand
GCCGAGATGCGTATAGCCCGCGGTGCTCGCCGCCGTGCTGTCGATGCCATCGATCTGCATCATGGAATTGAGCAGCGTGTAAGCCGCGCCGTTGATATTGAGCGTCCCCAACGCGGTGCCGTCTAGCGCGGTATTTCCGCCGTCGTTGGCGTTGCTGTAAGTCCCGGTGAATTGCGCGGAGGCGCCCTGCGCGAAAGTCAGCGTGCCGCCGCTGCCGCCATTGTTGGTGGTGAGCGTCAGGCCACCGGCACCGGTGATGGTGATACCCGCATCGATGGCGATCGAGTGATACGCACTCAAGGTCAGAGTCGAGCCGCTGCTCCAGGTCAACGCATTCGCCACCGTGATGTTGCCCGCATCGCTGCCCGGCGAACCGGCGCCACCGGTGCTCACGACGACGCTCGCATTGGCGAGCGCATTCTGCAGATCGGTGACGCTCAAGATCGAGTTGCTGCCGGTGGGCGTGAAGCTGGTGGCGGTGAGCGTGCCGTTGGTCTCCCCGCCTGCCGTCTCGATGGTGATGTTGTACGGATCGAGCAGCAGCGTGCCGAACTCACCGTGCGCAGCCTTCAAGTCAACCGAGCCCGAGTACTGCAGCAGATTTCGGGAAGACACCTCCACATCCCCGCCATTACCCCCGCCCGCGGCACCAGTGGCCGAGATCTTGCCCGCGAAGCTCGTGTCCTCGTCCGACCACAGCACCACGCTGCCGCCCTGCCCGGTGCCGCCGCCGATGGAGGTATTACCGCTGCCGGCGACATGCGCGCCGGCATTCGTGCCGAGCGCATCGGCCGTGATCAGCGTGCCGGCATCGACGCTGAGCGTCCCAGCGATGGGCAGAGTGCCGCCGCCGTGCTCGTCCCCACCAATCCTCACTGAGCCACCAACGCCGCCTGACGCATCGATAGACGCACCCACCAACGCAATGTCCTGTCCCGTGATGGTCACGGACCCACCCGGAGCGTTCATCGTCCCGACGGCGCGGACCGGACTATTTCCCGTCGCGCCACCGCTCGCCACACCCGCGCTGTGGGCACCACCGCCGGCCGCACCGACCGCCGCATTGCCACCGCCACCGCTCACATCCAACGTGCCACTGACTTGCACGCCGCCACCCGTGCCCGCGCTCAAATCGATCGCCCCGTCATGCCCCGAGATCGAGTGCGCTTCGACGAGGCCCGACAGATTGATCGCGCTGCGTGCCGCCGCGCGTGCGGTCGCCGCACTCATGATCACCGTGCCGCCGTTCGCCGCGATCGTGCCGCTCGACTGGATCAGCGCCGATCCCGGGCCGCCACCCTGCGTAGCGCTGCCCGCCGCACTCACCGTCGGCACCGCCACCTGCAAGAACCCATCCCCCGACACATCCAGCGTCGCCGCCTCCCCCGCTCCCAACCCCACCTTGCCGAGCGGCACCGCGATCAACCCCGCGTTGTTCACGCTCCCCCCTAAGAGCGCCGCATACCCGCCTCGTCCCACCGTGATCGCGCCCTGGTTCGTCACCGCAGCCGACGCACCGTTGCCCTTGAAGCTCAACGTGCCGTTCTTGAAGTCATCGTCCGAGATCCCCAGCGTCGAGGCCACGAAGCCCCCTCCCACGTTCACCACACCGGACTTCGTGATCGCTATCCCGTTCGGATTGATCAAGAACACTTCGCCGTTCGCGTTCAAGCGTCCCGCGATGCTCGAGGAAGTAGTGCCCGTCACTCGATCCAGCATCGCCGCGGAGCTGTCCGGTTGCGCGATGTTCACCGTACTGTTCGCACCGATCGAGAAGCTCTGCCAGTTGACGATCGCGTTCTGGGAGTTCTGGGTGATGTTCAGCGTATTCCCAGCACCCCCCGCGCCGTTACCGCTCGGCTTGCCGATCGTCACATTCCCGGATGCCACACTGCCGCCCGTCGGCAACGTCTGCGACCATCCGTGGTTCGACGCCAAACAGCTCAGCGTCATCAACCAAGTCAGAAAGCGGAATGGGCCGGACAACGGTACTTGCCGGCCCGGGGAATATCCTGTCCGGCCCGGCCTGGGTACCCTAACCAGTACCTCGGCAACCTGATTTTGATCGGTTGCATTTGACGCTTGCTCCATCCGCCAATCGGCCCGGACAGAGGTCTGGGTGGGAGGGTAGACAGCCGGGAACTGCTCCGTTCCCGGCTGTCTATCCGCCCATCCGGGCCATGCGAATCGGTCAGATTCACTGTGTCGAGGTTCTAGTCCGCGTACCCAAAAATGCCAGGCTCGCATAATCAGTTGCCGCCTCAAAACTTGAACGACGCGGAAAGCCGGAACCGGGTCGCATCGTGAACATCGCCGCCGGACTCGCGCGCGGCTTCGAGATTCAGCGACGCGGTGGCAGGCGAACCGGCCGCACCGGCGCCGAGACGCAGACCAGCTCCATAGGAACCGCCGCTGATTTCTTTGGCCTCGAGTGCGGTCGGGTCCGCCTCGTACACCCTACCGGTCGCACCAAACACATACGGTGAAGCGAGCACGCCCGCCTTGCCCGCGCGAATCGGCAAGGCCCACGGCGATGCGACTTCGACTCGCAACACGAAGCCACTGTCGCCCTGCAGGGAACCGGCATCGAACGCCGAAAGACTGTCCGGGTCCGCGATGCCAAATTCTTCGCCGCGCACCAGCGCTCTGCCGAATGCGTACTGACCGCGCGCCGTGACATTGGCAGTGAGGTGCGTCGCGACTCCCTGCGAATAACCCAACGAGGTCTCGAGCTTCTTGAAGGTCGCTTGCGCCCCTTGGCGCGACAGCGGCAGGGCGGGCGTTGCCGCCGCGGCCGAGCGAGCACCCACCGCATCGAAGCCGAAGGAGCCCGTGAGTGAGCCTGAAAAACTGCCGCCGATGCGGTTCAGGCTGTTCCACTCCTGCACCATGCGCAACACCCGCACCCTGTCGTCGAACAGCGGCAGACGGCTGGGTAGGATTAATTCCTCATGTTCGCTCTCGCCATCGAAGACGATCTGGCTGGCGAGGTTGAAGTCGCGCGAGCGAATCCACGGATACCGAAGCCTTACGCTCAGGCGTTCGAACACATCCGCGGATTGCGTGTCGCTGACTTCCTCGGGAGTGGTACGAGCTTGAGTACCTTCGACGTTGACGGACATGCCATCGAGACCTAAGGGGAGGATGAGACCCGCGGCCAAAGAACGGTTACGCGGCATGCTGCTGAAAAATCCATCCCCTGCGCCGGCTTGATCGCCGTTGGCACGCGCATAGGCGAGGTCGCCCAAGCCCAGAACGCCATTGAGGTCGGCGCCAAGTCCCACCTGATGACCGCCGAGTGCGTGCGACAGCGAATTGTCGTAAGACAACGTCGCGTCGAGCGCTTGATACTTGGTCTCGAGGACGAGCACCGCGGCACCCGTCTCCGAGCCCGGAGCGAGCGTCGAGCGCAGAATCACCCCCGGCACATCGCCGGCCAGGAGTACGCGCCGTTCGATTTCCTTGAGCGTCAGTCGGTGCTTGCCGATCAGCGGCGCCACCAAGCGCTCGATGCGCCGACGCACCCGATGAGATACCTGCTGGGTATCGATGCGTTCGATGTAGCCGTCGACGACGTGGAGTTGCAACTGCGCGCCGTCGACCAGATCCTGTGGCGGCAGTATGACCCGCACCAGCACGTATCCGGCTTTGACGTAAGCCGCTTCCAACTCGCGCGCGGCCGCAAAAATCTCCGCTCCGGAGACGCGGCGATCGACCAGCCGGGCACGTACCTGCGATCCCACCCCCGTGAGTTCGGCCGCTTCATCGGAAACCGTGACGCCGGATAGCGTGACGAACAAGTTTTCCGCGCCCTCGGGCGTATCGAGACTGGCTAAATTGCCGATCGAAAAGCCTGTTGCGTCGGGACTGCCCTGGAGGGACGGTGCGAAGCTGTGCGGCGTAATTTGCGAAGCCGATTGGGCCGACGCGGGCGCAACGCCCCACAGTTCGGCTGCCAAGAGAATTGCCATCGCAATGAATGGCGCTCGTAAACTCACTGCATCTCCTACACGCTAAATCGAGAGAAATTACGCCAGAGAATCGCGTAGGACTTGTTGTCATAATTCACGCTTTACGTAATAACTATTCGTGGATTTACTCATAGGGATCAACAACTTCAGATTTGCTTCATCGCAGCACTGTGGGTTTGAGAAACCGGTCGATGGCGGCATCGCTCGGGGTGGAGTACACCGGCTCATCACCCACGATTGGACCGTCTTCCATGTCGACCAACAGCCGCACCGAGAACTGCCGACAAACCTTCGGAGATGTCCTACGCCAAGACGCAGCCGTTGCGAGATACAAAACATCGCGACTCGGTGCTGAACTGCGCCTATGGGAAGCGCGAGCGTGACATGGGTTTCTATGGCGAGTGCGGCAGCCCTGTGCTGTATCGGCATCTCGTTTCCCGCGCTCGCCGCGCCACCGGCTGCAAAGACCGGAGCGATCGCCGCGGAGGATGGTGCACACCCCGCACATCTCGACCTACGTCCGCCGCTGGTCGCAGAACTGACCCTGTTCAAGACCAATCCCAATGGGCGCCGGCCAACGCTCCTGTCCTTGGCCGGAGCGGTCGCCGACGATCACGCGGCTGCTCTGGCGGCAGGCGACTCGAGGCCCGCGCTGGTCCTCGGCCGCGCGCAGACCTTCATTCAGCGCTTCGGGCATGAGGGGCTGCCGCTGGCGCGGCTGTGGGAAGGGCATTCCGCCTTCATCAGCTTGGGATTGAGTCCGCGCGGCAAGCCGGGTCTCTGGCTGGTACAAAAGACTCCCTAAACCTGTCTGACTCCTGATGCGCCTACTGCGGCCGTCCCACGGCGGCACGCTCTCGTGACGGCGCCCATCAGTCAGACAGGCCGTTAGCACTCATTGCTCCTCTCGGGAAGGCGTAAGCATCCGCCGACAAAGCGATGCGGCAGGCCTCACTGCAAATTTCCTAATCGCAGCGGTATTCTTCAGCGTTTATGCCAACTGACTTTAAGGTGTGTGCGGCCGAAGGGGATATGTGGAGAAACCAGCGCTGACCGAATTACTGGAAACCGCGGCCCGCGCGACCATCAACGAGCGTTGCGCATCGGTTCTGCTACACGATGTCCGAGGCACCATGCAGGCGCTGTTCAGCGCCTTCGAGTTGTTGGGTAGATCCGCCAAGCTGGGCGGCGAGAACTCGCTGCGGATCGACAAGGCCTGTGAACTAGCGCGGCGCGCGATCGATCATCACCAAAAAGCGACGCTGCACGCTCTGCAGCTCTTCGCTCTGCAGCCGGTGTCGGCCACGAGCGTGGATCTTGGCGAACTCGTCCGGACAGTGACCCATGTACTGCGCAATGACGCGGCGATCAAAGAACTGGTAATCAACGTAGCGGCGACCGAGGGCGTCACCATCTCGGCCGAGCGCCTCGAACTGCAGACGCTGCTGTCGGGGTTGCTTGCGGCCGCGATCGATTACCTTCCGAGCGGGAGCATCTTGGAATTGTCGGTGAGCCGCGAGGATGGCTACGCTTTGCTATCGTTTGGCTGCAATGCCGGCTTCGCCGACACCCGGAACCTCCATCAGTGCTTCGAGCAATCCTTAGGCTCGTTGCAACCGAGCGAGTTGACGTTGCTGTTCGCGCGCCGGTTTTTAGCGGCCAACGGCGGTCGTCTGGAAATCGATACCGTCAATTCGCCGGCCGGGACGCTTCGTCTGTATTATCCGTGTCTGCGCGACGAATGACGCCGTCGTTCGCGCACTCCTGCGAGTTCCACAGATCGAAGTAATGCTCGAGCCGGTCATGTCCCCTGAGATGGACGAACATGATGAGGGTGGAGGGCAAGGGCGCAATCATGAGCATCGCTGCGGCGGCATGGTTGCTAGCAGCCTCTCTGACTCATCGGCGCCGTCACGGGGCACATCATGAGACAGACAGCAGGCTTTTACCCGCCAGCGCACGCACATGCGAAAGCCGGGCGTCGACCTCGGCTTCCGCCGCCACCCAGTCCTCGACTTCATGCCCCGCCTCGAAGCCGCGCCGCTCCGCGAGTAGATACGCCTCGGCGGCGATCAAGGCATGTCGTTCGCCCTCGGAAGTCGGTGGCGGCGGGCTGAAACGCAAAGGGAAAAAATTATGCGTGGGTTTAGGGGGTAGCGCCGTCATCGGGAATCTCCGGAATACGCATTCATGATGTTATGCGCCTAGGTTGCACCTGCACCTTGGCAAAGCGAATCGGCGTACGTCGCGGAACCGCGCCGGATTCCGCTGACGCGGAGATCGGTTTGCGAAGTCGATAGGGTTGAGGCAGCCGATGCCACCCTCAGTGCACCCTGCCGCCCCGCCGCCCGGTCGTCGGACGACCGCGATCGTGGTATTTTTGTCGCCGTGCCGCATACCCAAACAGACGTAATCGTGATCGGCGGCGGCATCGCGGGCGCCGCCGCGGCCTATGAAATCGCGGCGTTCGCGCCCGTGATCCTGCTCGAGGGCGAACCGCAATGTGGGTATCACTCGACCGGCCGTTCGGCGGCGAGCTTCACCGAGAACTACGGCCCGGACACCGTGCGGCGATTGTGTATGGCCAGTCGCTCCTTCCTCGAGAATCCGCCGGCCGGGTTCTGCGAGCATCCGTTGATGTCGCCGGGCGGCAAGATCACCATCGCGCGCGCGGATCAGCGCGACCTGCTGGACGAACAGTTGGCGGTGGCGCGGGCGCTGGTGCCGTCGATCGCCTCGATCGAGGTATCGGCGGCGCTGGCGCGCGTGCCGATCCTGCGCCCTGAGTACGTCAGCGCGGCGTTTTTCGAGCCGGACTCCCGTGAACTCGACGTGAATGGCCTGCATCAAGGATTTTTGCGCGGCGCCAAGTCGCGCGGCGCCGAGATCCGGGTGGCGGCGCCGGTGCTGTCCATCGAACGTCGCGGCTCGAGCTGGTGGGTGGCGACGCCCACCGCGACGCTCGTCGCGCGTACCGTCGTCAATGCGGCCGGCGCCTGGGCGGATGGAATCGCCACCCTGGCCGGCGTCGCGCCGCTCGGCCTGACGCCGAAGCGGCGTACCGCCTTCAACGTGCCCGCACCCATGGGTCTCGACTGTCGTGCCTGGCCCATGATCGACGACGCGGGCGGCGAGTTCTACTTCAAGCCGGACGCCGGCCAGCTGCTCGTGTCCCCCGCGGATGCCACACCCAGCGCGCCGGTGGACGCGCAGCCGGAAGACTTGGATGTGGCCATCGGCGTCGAACGTCTCGAAGGCGCCACCACCTTGACGGTGACTCGTGTATCCCGTGCGTGGGCCGGCCTGCGTACGTTCGCCGCGGACGGGTCCCCGGTCTGCGGCTGGGACGACGCGGCGGACGGCTTCTACTGGCTTGCCGGACAAGGTGGCTACGGCATCAAGACCTCGCCCGCCCTCGCGCGCGCCACTGCATCCCTGCTGCGCGGCGCACCGCTGCCGGACGACCTGCGCCGGCTCGGCTTGAGCACCGCCGCCCTAGCACCGGACCGCCTGCGCAATCCCGCCGGCCTCGTCTCGCCCACCACCCTGGAATCATCCACATGACTATCGAGCGCTTGGAAAATGGCACCCGCTTCTGCACCGTGCTGACCCACAATGGCACGGTCTACCTGGCCGGTCTCGTGGCCGACGACCTATCGGGTGACGTCGTCCAACAGACACGCGAAACACTGGCCAAGATCGACCACTATCTCGCCATGGCGGGTTCGGACAAGAGCAAGCTGCTGACGGCGCAAATCTGGCTGCGCGACATCGCCGATTTCGACCGCATGAACACGGCCTGGGACGCCTGGATCGACCGCGCGGGAATGCCGGTGCGCGCCACCGTCGAAGCCCGCATGGCGGGGCCCGACTATCGGGTCGAGATCATGGTGACCGCGGCGCTGTGAACTCGTCGGCGTCGTCCAGCGTCGCCAAGAATACCAAGGGCACTGACACCTGATCCGCCGTGGGTAGCAGCGTCGCCGCGAAGCCGAGCGGCAGCACCGCAAGATCCCACGGCTCGAGCGACACGGCGGGTGCCGTTGCGGACTCCAGTCGCACTGCGCCGGAGATGGCAAAGATGACCCGGGTCTCGTCGCACGACGCCGGCAGCAACCGCGGCGCCGCCACGCGTTCGATTCCGGATGTCACGCCGCGCATCGACTTCGCGACCATGAGATTCAAATCCGTGCACGGGCCTGCCAGCAGTCGGCAATCGGTCTTAGAAGCGCCGTCGAACTTCGCGATATCGCCAACGGAAACGAGATCGACAGGTGCCGCCCCATCAAAGCTGAGGCGAAGACCCGCTCCACGCAACAGCACCATGGTCCGCAGATAACCGGCAAAATCCGAGAACGGTCCCGACGCATCGATCTGCGCCACGCTCAGCCGCCACCGAAACCTCTCACCGCTCGCCGGAACCCGAATCGCCTCATGAGTGATGCCACCTCCGTTCTTCCAAGGCTTAGCACTGAAGGATGAGCGGCGGATGATTTGCATGGCGGAAAAGCATACAGACTTTGACGGCCGCATGACATTGATGATCGGCGCACGCCATGAGCCCGTCTAACTTGTGGCGCCGTATCGAGGGCATGCCACCGCATAGTGATTTTGACGCATCAAATTAACGCTTGCTCGAATCGCCAAACGGCCCAGCGCAAAGGGCATGGGTGGGAGTAGCCGGACGGCAACTGCTCTGTTGCCGTCCGGCTACTCAGCCATCCAGGCCCAATGCGAACGGTCCACAGTCACTCGTCTTCCTCATCTGAATCGTTCTCATCCACCTCATTATCATCTTCATCTTCCGCGTCGATTTCATCGTCATCTAATTCGTCATCCGTGTCATCTTCCGCTTCGTCCTCGTCATCCACCTCGAACTCCTCAGGCGCTTCGGTGGAATCCTCGACTTCACGCAGGGGCGACACGGGGGCCTCGTTCTCGCCCTCATGCTCATCGTCGCGATCATCATCGTCATCCTGGGTGCCCGTGGACTGCGCCACAAGTATCTGTGCGTTGGTTGACGACGGCAGATCGAGTGCGGAAAACGATGCGGATCGAGGCGCGTTCATCATGCCATTCATGTAGGTCTCCCGACGACTTTAAGGAAACCAACAGTCTGACCACCCGGGCCACCCGAACAACCCCCGAGCGGCGCGTGCGTGTGTGGGCGCGCGCCTACGAACACAGATAGATCAGCTACCAGGCAATGAATGCTGCCAGAAGCTCGAGAGGAGGAATATCAAAGCAATGACCGACAAACTCACATATCCCACACGCAGACGCGTCCGCGCCAGAAGCTCGTTGCGTTCGATGTCGACCGGCAGCCAGACGCGAAGAATTGCGATGATGAGCAACATGGCCGGGGATCTCGAGAGTTCGGTATTCACACACTAACCAGACCGCCCGTCGCACGCCGTGATTGGGGTCACGGCCCATAAAAAAGGCCTCGAACTCTTGCGAGCCGAGGCCATATCTTTCCAATGCTTATTCTTATTGTTATTCGGCTGCTTCAGTGTCCCCCGCCGGTACGGTGTCATCCGAGTCGCCCATGCCACCGCTCACATCCATGAAGCTGCGGCGGCGACTGTCGTCAAATGCTCGTCGGCGTCGCGCATGATACGCGAATCCCGTGCCCGCGGGAATGAGCCGGCCCACGATGACGTTTTCCTTCAAGCCGCGCAGATCGTCCTTGAGACCCCGCACCGCCGCCTCGGTGAGCACGCGGGTGGTTTCCTGGAACGACGCTGCCGAGATGAAGGATTCCGTGGCCAGCGACGCCTTGGTGATGCCCAACAGCATGGGTTCCCAGGTCGACTGATGCTTGCCCTCGGACTTCTGCTTGGCGATAACGTCCAGTAGGCGGCCGCGATCCATCTGCTCGCCCCGTAACAGTGCAGAATCGCCGGCGTCCAACACCTCGATTTTACGTAACATCTGCCGCACGATCACTTCGATGTGCTTGTCGTTGATCTTCACACCCTGCAGGCGATACACGTCCTGGATCTCGCGCACCAGGTAATTGGCCAAGGCCTCGACACCGCGTAGCCGCAATATGTCATGCGGGTTCGGTTCGCCGTCGGCGATCACTTCGCCCTTGTCCACCTGTTCGCCCTCGAACACGTTGAGATGCCGCCACTTGGGGATGAGCTCCTCGTACTTGTCGCTGGCCTCGTTGGTGATGATCAAACGGCGCTTGCCCTTGGTCTCCTTGCCGAAGCTCACGGTCCCGCTGCGCTCGGCCAGAATCGCCGAATCCTTGGGCTTGCGTGCCTCGAACAAGTCGGCCACCCGCGGCAGACCGCCGGTGATGTCACGCGTCTTCGACGACTCCTGAGGAATACGCGCGATGACGTCGCCCACCGATACCTTGGAGCCATCCTCCAGGCTCACGATGGCGCCCGCCGGCAATGCGTACACCGCCGGGATGTCGGTATTGGCGAAGGTAACTTCCTTGCCCTTGGCATTGGTGAGTCGCACGACCGGCCGCAAATCCTTACCGCCCGAGCCGCGTTGTTTCGGATCCAACACCACCGTGCTCGACAGACCGGTGACATCGTCCACCTGGGTCGTGACGGTGATGCCGTCGACGAAGTCGGAGAACTTGATCATGCCGGCCACTTCCGTAACGACGGGGTGGGTGTGCGGGTCCCAATTCGCCACCGACTGTCCGGCGGCGACCACATCGGCATCGTTCACCGTGATGGTGGCGCCATACGGGATCTTGTAGCGCTCGCGCTCGCGGCCGAACTCGTCGACCACGCCCAGTTCACCCGAGCGCGACACCGCGACCAGGTGACCTTTTTCATGACGCACCGTCTTGATGTTGTGCAGACGGATGGTGCCCTTGGACTTGACTTCGACGCCGTTGGCCGCCGCCGCCCGTGAGGCCGCGCCGCCGACGTGGAAGGTACGCATGGTCAGCTGGGTGCCCGGCTCGCCGATCGACTGCGCCGCGATGACGCCGACCGCCTCGCCGATGTTGATGCGATGACCGCGGCCCAGATCGCGGCCGTAGCACTGCGCGCAGACGCCATAACGGGTTTCGCAGGTGATGGGCGAACGCACCATGACCTGATCCACACCCATCTTCTCGAGCAGCTTGACCAGCTTCTCATCGATGAGCACGCCGGTCTTGATCAGCACTTCGCCGCTGGATGCCAGCACCACGTCTTCCGAGACCACGCGGCCGAGGACGCGTTCGCCCAAGCCTTCGACCACGTCGCCGCCTTCGACGATCGGGGTGATGGACAGGCCGAAGCTCGTGCCGCAATCGATTTCGGTGACCACCAGATCCTGCGCCACGTCGACCAGTCGGCGCGTCAGGTAACCGGAGTTCGCCGTTTTCAAGGCGGTATCGGCCAGGCCCTTGCGCGCGCCGTGGGTCGAGATGAAGTACTGGAGTACGTTCAAGCCTTCACGGAAATTCGCCGTGATGGGCGTTTCGATGATCGAGCCGTCGGGTTTCGCCATCAGACCGCGCATGCCGGCCAGCTGACGAATCTGCGCGGCGGAACCGCGAGCGCCCGAATCGGCCATCATGAAAATCGAATTGAACGACTTCTGACGGACCTTGTTGCCCTTGGTGTCGGTGACCTCGTCGGTGCCCAACTTCTCCATCATGGCCTTCGCCACTTGGTCGTTGGTACGCGACCAGATGTCGACCACCTTGTTGTAACGCTCGCCGTTGGTGACCAACCCTGAGGAGTATTGCTCCTGGATTTCCTTCACTTCCTTGTCGGCGGTGGCCAGGATCTTGGTCTTCGATTGCGGCACGACCATGTCGTCCACACCGATCGATACGCCGGAGCGAGTCGCGTACTGGAAGCCGGTGTACATCAACTGGTCCGCGAACACGACCGTCTCCTTGAGACCCACCGTGCGATAGCACAGATTGATGGTCGCGGAGATGATCTTCTTGGTCATGTCCTGGTTGATGGCATCGAAGGACAGACCCTTGGGCAGAATCTCCGACAGCAGAGCACGTCCGGCCGTGGTGCTCACGACGCGCGTGTTCTGCACCAGCGGCGCGCCCTTCTCGGGGCGGGTCCACTCGGTCAGCCGAACTTTGACCTTGGCCTGCAGATCGATATTGCGGCTCTCGTAGGCACGATGCACTTCAGCGACGTCGCTGAACGCCATGCCCTCGCCCTTGGCGCCGACCTTTTCACGGGTCAGGTAGTACAACCCGAGCACCACGTCCTGCGACGGCACGATGATGGGCTCGCCGTTGGCCGGCGACAAGATGTTGTTGGACGACATCATCAGGGCGCGCGCCTCGAGCTGCGCCTCGATGGAAAGCGGCACGTGAACGGCCATCTGGTCGCCGTCGAAGTCGGCATTGAAGGCCGTGCACACCAGCGGATGCAGCTGGATGGCCTTGCCCTCGATCAACACCGGCTCGAAGGCCTGGATGCCCAGACGATGCAGCGTCGGTGCGCGGTTCAGGAGCACCGGATGTTCGCGGATCACCTCTTCGAGGATGTCCCACACCTCCGGCCCCTCGCGCTCCACCAGGCGCTTGGCCGCCTTGATGGTCGAGGCCTCGCCGCGCAGCTGCAGCTTCGAGAAGATGAACGGTTTGAACAATTCCAACGCCATCTTCTTCGGCAGACCGCACTGATGCAGACGCAGCGTCGGACCGACGACGATCACCGAACGGCCCGAGTAATCGACGCGCTTGCCGAGCAGGTTCTGCCGGAACCGGCCCTGCTTGCCCTTGATCATGTCGGCGAGAGACTTCAGCGGTCGCTTGTTGGTGCCGGTGATGGCACGCCCGCGGCGGCCGTTGTCCAGCAGCGCGTCCACCGCCTCCTGCAACATGCGCTTTTCGTTGCGCACGATGATATCCGGCGCGTTCAATTCCAGCAGCCGGCGCAGGCGATTGTTGCGGTTGATGACGCGGCGATACAGATCGTTCAAATCGGAGGTCGCGAAGCGACCGCCATCGAGCGGCACCAGCGGACGCAGGTCCGGTGGCAACACCGGCAGCACGGTGAGCACCATCCATTCCGGCTTGTTGCCCGACTCCATGAACGCCTCGATGAGCTTCAAACGCTTGGACAGCCGCTTGATCTTCGTCTCGGAGTTCGTGTTACCCATGTCCTCGCGGACCTTGACGATCTCCGACGGCAAGTCCATGGACTTGAGCAGCTCATGCACCGCTTCGGCGCCCATGCGCGCGTCGAACTCATCGCCATGTTCCTCGATCGACTCGAGGTACATTTCGTCGGTGAGCAGCTGGCCGCGCTGCAGCGAGGTCATGCCCGGATCGACGACCACGAAGGCCTCGAAGTACAGCACGCGCTCGATTTCACGCAGGGTCATGTCGAGCATCAAACCGATGCGCGACGGCAGCGACTTCAGGAACCAGATGTGCGCGGTCGGGCTCGCGAGTTCGATGTGGCCCATGCGCTCGCGGCGCACCTTCGACTGGGTCACTTCCACGCCGCACTTCTCGCACACCACGCCGCGATGCTTGAGGCGCTTGTACTTGCCGCACAGACATTCGTAATCCTTCACGGGTCCGAAGATCTTCGCGCAGAACAGGCCGTCGCGTTCCGGCTTGAACGTGCGGTAGTTGATGGTCTCCGGCTTCTTCACTTCGCCATAAGACCAGGACCGGATCATATCCGGCGAGGCAAGTCCGATCTTGATCGAGTCGAAATTCTCGACCGGCACTTGCTGCTTGAACAACTTGAGTAAATCTTTCATGGATCAGGCCTCGCTCTCGAGTTCGATGTTGATGGCCAGGGAACGAATCTCCTTGACCAAGACATTGAACGACTCCGGCATGCCGGCTTTCATTTCATGGTTACCGTCGACGATCGCCTTGTACATCTGCGTACGTCCGTTGACGTCATCGGACTTCACGGTGAGCATTTCCTGCAGCGTGTACGCGGCGCCATACGCCTCGAGCGCCCACACTTCCATCTCACCGAAGCGTTGACCGCCGAACTGCGCCTTGCCGCCCAACGGCTGCTGCGTGACCAGACTGTACGGTCCCGTGGAACGAGCGTGCATCTTGTCGTCGACCAGGTGGTTCAACTTCAACATGTACATGTAGCCCACGGTCACCGGCCGATCGAACCGCTCGCCGGTGCGGCCGTCGTGCAGGGTGGTCTGGCCGGAGGTCGGCAGATCCGCCAACGTCAGCAGATTCTTGATCTCCTCCTCGCTGGCGCCGTCGAACACCGGGGTCGCCATCGGCACCCCCTTCTTCAGGTTGCTGGCAAGCTCGATCACCTCGGCGTCCGTCATGCCCTTGATGTCTTCCTTCTGCCCACCGGTCTCGTTGTAGACCTGACCCAAGAACTTGCGCAATTCGACGATGGCATGCTGCGCCTCCAGCATTCGGCCGATCTTCGCGCCCAGGCCCTTGGCGGCCCAGCCCAGATGGGTTTCCAGGATTTGACCGATGTTCATGCGCGACGGCACGCCCAGCGGATTCAGCACGATGTCGACCGGCGTGCCGTCGGCCATGTAGGGCATGTCCTCGACCGGCACGATGGAGGAGATCACACCCTTGTTGCCGTGGCGTCCGGCCATCTTGTCGCCGGGCTGTACGCGGCGCTTGACCGCCAGGTACACCTTGACCATCTTGAGCACGCCCGGCGCCAGATCGTCGCCCGCCGTGATCTTGGCCTTCTTCTCCTCGAAGCGCTTCTCGAAGGTCTTGCGCTGCGCCTTCATGCGCTCGGATACGGTCTCGAGCTGCGTGTTGGTTTCCTCGTCCTTGAAGCGGATCTCGAACCACTGCTCCCGCGGCAGATCCGCGAGATACGCCTCGTCCACCGCGGTACCCGACTTGAGTTTCTTCGGGCCCGCCTCGGCCACCTTGCCCTCGATCATGCCGCGCACGCGCTGGAACAAATCGTCCTCGAGAATACGCTGCTGGTCGGCCAGATCCTTGCGGACCCGCTCGAGCTCGGCTTTTTCGATGGACAGCGCGCGGGAGTCCTTCTCGACCCCGTCGCGGGTGAAGACGCGAACGTCGATCACCGTGCCGTCCATGCCCGGCGGCACGCGTAAGCTCGTGTCCTTCACGTCGGACGCCTTCTCACCGAAGATCGCCCGCAGCAGCTTCTCTTCCGGCGTCAGCTGGGTCTCACCCTTCGGCGTGACCTTGCCCACCAGAATATCGCCGGCGCGCACTTCGGCGCCGATGAAGGCGATTCCCGCCTCGTCGAGCTTGGCCAGGGCCGAATCCCCCACATTGGGAATGTCGGCGGTGATTTCCTCAGGCCCCAACTTGGTGTCGCGCGCGACACAGGTCAGTTCCTCGATGTGGATGGTCGTGAAGCGGTCTTCCTCGACCACGCGCTCGGAGATCAGGATCGAATCCTCGAAGTTG
>Ga0116227_10011089_pt1 | contig 15325 bp, 13 predicted proteins | sample S1TSphgellanicum_FD_89693 | JGI IMG/M metagenome (GOLD analysis project Ga0116227, IMG submission 89693) | Host-associated microbial communities from peat moss isolated from Minnesota, USA - S1T2_Fb - Sphagnum magellanicum MG | ecosystem: Host-associated > Plants > Peat moss > Unclassified... | reverse complement strand
ATATATAATTTGGAGAATATTTTCATTTTTTATTCAATACAAAAAAATATTTTTTTTTTTTTTTTTTTACCAATTAAATTAGGCCTTGGCACTTGAATGTCGTGTTGTGGTCACATATTATATTAATGTCAAATTATGGTAAACAAATCACATGTATTTTACATAGAAATGAATGAGGCTGGAGTGAATGAGCACCCATGATTGCACCATGAAGGATGGATCATCCATAAGGCTGGATGGTTAGTAGTCAGGAAACAGTTTCCTGTTGGGTTCCAGTTCCCTGGCTTTAACCATGGTGGTTAGCTCAGTTGTTTTTTTTACTACCTACTTAACAACCCACAAGCAGCTTCTTAGTAAATAAGTAGTAAAAACAACCCTTACTTATGTGAAAACCGTCTAGTTACCTAGTAGTTGCCTATTTTTCAACCTACCTACCCATATATATGACCTACTTCTTATAGTATCAGTTATCAAGGTGAAACCGGACATTAACTCACTTGAGGTTCATCCACAAGTGCGTCATAATGGGCATCCCGTGGATGGTGGGCTGGTGGATGGTGCGCTGGTTCACTCTGGCCAATGAATGAAACTATGAAGTTCTATGTATGAACCTGGGCTTTGTAAAAAAACACCACATATATGACGAAGCCTTGGTTCATGACCAGTGCTTTTATAAAAAATCAGTTTAGTGGTTTCAAAAGTTTTGTGATTTTCCCAATTTTTTTTGCATTTTTTTATTGAATTTGCAGCTTAAATTGTGTGTCCAAAATTTTCCAAGTTTTTTGGTCATCAAGTGATGAGGATTCATCAAAAAAGAAATTCACTGTTCATGACACATATGAATTAAAACTGTGATTTAATCTATTAATTGGTAAAACTCTGTGGTTTCATCCATTTGAAGGGGAAGAGGAAGAGAGAGAGATGAAAGTTCAACAATAATGCACAAATGGACAATTCCAAGGTGAAGTTATTTTAAATTTGTCAGCCTGCAATCTTGGACACAATGCATACCTACATAACCCCTCCTCCTCTCTTCCAAGTTCAGATCCTTTTTCAATAAGTTCACCAGAAATTCTGTCACTTACCACCAATTTGGCTGACAGAATTCCTGGTCCGTGGAACTAATCATCCAGTCCTGTACCATTTTCTAATTATTATTGGACTGATAAATTGAAAAATTTGTAGAATGAGACCCAATTAAGAGATTAACCCAAGGGAATGAAATTTTGGTCTATGTAGTTGAACAAGCTTCCTCATATTTATCTTCCCTTCTGAATCTTGATTACAAACAATTAAGATCTAAGGTGGCAGATTACATCATTTTCTTGACCAAATTATATGACATAATCTTCTGGTTATGATCATACACTTGTTATAGCAATGACCAAAATGTTTGTTAAACATGATTTGTTTGTTCTCTCTTTTTTTTTTTAAATCATTGATTCTACCACCCAAGATCTTACTATAATGGAAATGGTGTAACCCTTGCCCATTATCTTGGCTGCCTTGCCTAGCTCGTCATAACACGCGCATCTGGCGCCTCACCCAACACAATAATGGGCAGGGACTTGACCATTCCATAGTTACATTAATAATGTTTGGACCCATCCTTGTATGCTGTGCTTGGAAGTTAGATTTCCCTTTGGATTTGTATACGATCGATTGTTTACACACACACAGACATGAGAAAAAGAAAATCATCTTGGAATTTGTAATGGTTGCTTTTCAAATATTGAAGCACATTTTTATTTTTTTTGTTGACCTTTTGATTTGGTGTCATCACTGGGTAGAGTGAGATCAAACATGTTTACAAGGGAGAAGAAGAAAATACAGACCTAGCTGAAGATCTACCCAAGCAACCTCAATTTCAGTTCTGTTGCCCTGTGTATGGATATTTGAGATGCATGTTCATAACTGACATTGTCCAGCTTTCAAAGCAGATCTTGCACCCATTGCATGCTAATAGTGAACCCATTAACCAGCCCCTTCCCTTCTTGTCTTTGTATCCCAAACTGCACAGCTGCTATGTTGCTCCATGTTTTTGGTTGTGGGTGCTTGCTAAAATACACTTCAAGCAAGTTCTTAAATACATAGATACATGCTCTTCAAGTGATACTCAAGTGGCATTCCAAATAGTGTAGTTCACCGATAAGTGGCCAAAATACACTATTGCATCTGTTGCAGTGTTTTCTTTTGGGGAGCAAAAATTTCACAAATTTTTGACCTGAAAAATACAATTTTGACCTATGCAAAGGATTTTTCATGGGAAAAAGACCCTAATCTGCAAGATTTAACAAATAAATAAATCCAAATCCAATTTTTATGATAAGTTCCAGTTCGTAGTCAAGAATATAGAAGGATTCTGGTTCTTTTCACTTTCATATCTATTATGTCAGCAAATCTGGCTAAATCATCTTACGGATGATTGCCACTTCAGCAACATCACAAAATTGAAAAAAAAAACAAACACCCTTCGATTCTGTAGTATATAATCCTCAAAACAATTACACTTCATTGAATCCAGAAAATAGTGCATGATCCAATTACCAAGTTATGTAAGTGAGTACAGTCAATGTGAATTGAAAAAATTCCTTCACATTCAGGGAAATAAATATGCACAAAAAAAGTGCATAATGATCTCAAATGCAGTCCCTCCCGGATATGCTCAAAAGTACACTAAACCCTTCCTGACTTGCTCTTGAAGTGATATTCAAGTGGTATTCCAAATAATGAACTCCGCCAATTTTAGCAGCCAAAATAATACACCATACCCATCTGTAGTATATAGTCCTCAAACAATCAGAACACCCTAAACCCTAAAAACCCGTATTCTGCAAAACAATTTCTTTCAACAATTCCAGTCCCATTCAATCAAAGAGTACCCATTCACCATTTGGAGGTACATAGCCAAAAGATGGCGAAAACTAAACGAATGGGTGTCATATGTAGTCCCTGATATGTGCACAAGTCCCATATATGCAATCTATTCTGAAGCTTTCAAGAGAGAACAGTCAGACTTTTTGGGGGAGTGTGCAAGAATACCAGTTTTAAAGCCCTAAATTAGAGGCAACAATTTCTAGCAATCTTTGCAAACTCTAAGCAATCCTTTCAGATAGAGGTGAGGTGGTAATTAGACAATGTGCTTGAGAAAGCAGTGAACCCCAAGAAGATCAAATTGTATCAAGTATCAAATTGTATGTACTAAACAAGGCATCACAAACATGCTGGCCCTGCCAATAAATAAGATGTTGTACATCTACCTACTATGTCCACACTCTGAACACCAAAAAACATCGGTTCCAATTTAAACAGTCTAAACACTTTCACCAAAGAAACCAGTTCACGTCATGTGAAACCAGTTCTAATAAGGTAAAACTTCCAAAAGTTGGATGGAATGCAATAGTCTTTGCCCTTGTGGGGGTAGGGCCCAACAAATTAAGTAGGAATGGGCAAGATGAAAACTCAATCATATGAGCTTTATTGTTCAAGCAATGAGAACTCATTACATTCAAAGGTCAAAATCATGAGCAGTACAAAATCATTGAAGAAAACCATGCACCAGTGTTGGAGTGATAAACAAGACTAGGTACTCCAATTGAAGATCACAATTGAATCCAAACAAAGATGGCAATGGCCTCATCAGTACATGACTCACTTTTCAATGTATTACAATTCCCCAATATGGTTAACAAATTAGTATAGTTACTGGCAAAAGGGATTTGATTGTTTTTTTTTTTTTTCCTAACAATAATTATTTGCCAAGTGATGAGATTTAAATAGTCTCTCAATTTATACAATTCACTTTTTTGTGTTTATGGGTGAGGAAGGGGGAACAATAAACACTATATTAATTTAGTGTAGAGGCCATTTTATCATTGTGTGTTATCACATGTGCCCTATTTGAGCCTCTACCAATGTTTACCACATTCACCTTAGAGTGTTTTTTTTTCCCCCTTGCTCCCCCCCCCACCCAATAAACACACAAAATTGGACAATTAAATAGTATTCAAGATTATATAAATGTTGCCACTTGGGCCAATCAAAAGTAACCATTTCTTCCTTTTATATGGCCCTTTTGGGTATTACTAGATCCTATGCATATTTAGGGGTCCAAACTTCATCTTTTTTTTCCCTCAAAATACAGTGACTTTGGGCCATTTTTTCAACAAAAAAAATCATTTGTAGGTTTCAAATTACCTTCTTTTTTCTTTGTTGCCAAGTGGTAAAACTTCACCCAAAAAAAAAACCCACAAGAGCAAGTGTATCTACATGTATAAATCTCAAGTTATGCACACGAATTTGCATTTATTGCATGAGCAAGATATTTCCAAATGATCAACAAATGTCTTGTGAAATTTTGTATTTTCATTTGGGAGTTTTTCAAACAATTGTGGATAGAGGCTCCAAGATTTGATTAAGGAGAAAAGAAGTGAAAACAATTCGGACCAAATGACATAAAAGCAGAGAGTTTTGTAGGAGTCCAATGCAATGTTTTTCTTCTGAGTTGTAGCCAAAGTGGCGATTGGCCCTAGGAAGATGAAGAAAAAGTAGTAACCATCCTTCAAAAAAATTAGCAAAATATGTCTATAAATCAGATATGAAGTAAAAATCTTTAATCATCCTTCTATGCTTTTCAACTACACTTTAAACCAAAACATAGAAATCTAATGATTTTCACGTTTTTCCCTCACTTCCAGCAATTAAAAACCTCTATAATTAGTTCGTTTTGGAATTTTTTACCTTTTATTTCCCTTTTTGGCGAAATTTTAGCAATTTAGAATGAATATATATTGTAAGAATCATGGTGATATTCTAGTGACAAGTTAAATTCGGACTTGGTATAAGTAAGATGAGTTTAAGGTCCACTACTCATCTCTTCCTACCAAAATAGAGTATGGTAGTTGGAATCTATTTTGAATGAAATGGAACAATGTTTTTGTAGTCTTTGTGTTTTTTCACATTTTAATTTCATATAGGAATGATTTTTGTGTTTTGTGTTTTAAGAACATTCAAAAAGTTTATTTTCGACTTGTCTTTGTGCAAATAAGGAGAATTTATTACATGTTACATTTCATCATATCATTATTATTTTGATCAAATTTATTTACATCAAAATCATTTTAACATGTCATTTCTTTGCAATATAAACATGTGTTGTCTAGTTAGGCTTCATGTGGATATGCGAACATTATTCAAAAACTTGTTAACCAAAAAAAGAATGTCAATGCAAAATGTGAAAATGAAAAAATATTTTTACATTTAACATGTGAAAACAATCATTGTTTTGATATTATTCATAGTATTCAATCTTCTCCTTATTTGTCCCAACTCATTTTTTTGGTTTTAAAACTCATGAATTGTACAAATGCATGTTTTTTTACAACTGTGAAAATATTATTTGAAAGTTGTATGTATAAAGGTAGGAAGGAACAAATGTGAAAACATGCAATGAGTTCAACAATGATCCAATAAAAATGTGTTCTAAACACAAAATAAAAATAAAAGTTGGCCATAGAATGGAAAAATATTAGAATTGTGTTTTCATCAAGTAGATTGTGATTTATGATGGAGCATTTTTCATCATGTGTGCAAGTGTCCTTCCTTTGTGCAATAATAGATTTTTTTGTCTACTCGTTTGATGAAAGCAAATAGAGTAATTTAAGTCCTTACTTTGTGCAATAATAGACTTTTTTGTCTACTCATTTTGATGAAAGCAAACAGAGAAATTTATTCATGATGGTTGTTGCTCGATAACACTAGTGTTACCTTCCAATTGACGTGTTTGTTGTGGAATTACTCTCTACAATCTCATAAGTTATTTTTATTGTTGTTTGAAGGATCTCCTCAATTAATTTCCACTAAAAAGTTTTCATGTAAGTTTTAAATCAGAAATTTCCCATTAGAAGAGTTTGGGAATAGAGTTGTAAGCAAGATTTGAACCAACTAGTCTTATGCTTGCATGCATGCTGTGGTCACCATGACCACCATCAGCTTTCAGGTTCCATTCATAAGTGATACATTAGTGGTGTTCAACGAAGCATTATGTGCAACAGATCTAGCTTCATCAATCTATTGAAAAAGATGGACCTTATGTGTGTCATAATGCGCACATGTCAAAGGCCAAAACTACTGTGTTGGTACTCTTCAAGGCTCGACAACCTGCAAAAAGTGTTTGAAGGGTAACTGATACAATCAATTGTAAGAGAGAAACAGAGAGATGGATATAAAGAAAGAAAAATAATCTATGGTTTGCAAATTATGATTTTCATATCATTTAATGTGATGGGTTGCTCTACAAATGAGTACAAAATAGCTACATTGGCAAATGTGGATACAAAGATTCACAACCCAGTATGGATTTCACCTGTTTGTGGATAAAATGAAGAAAAACAAACAAGAGTATAGGCTCTCAAGATCAATTTGAATTAGTGAAATTTCTATATCTAGGTTCACATGTTCCAATTCTCAATTTGAGTCTTCCACAAATCCTCAACAACCAAACTTGATGAATGTCTTTGGATACCTGAATCCATGTCGGGGTGTTTAAGGTTTGCAGAAATATCTGCAACAGCAAACTCTGGTTTCTTTGGCTGTTGCACAGACTCAAGGCAAATCCAACACCCCAAGGCCTCCATTTGTTTCATTGTTGCTACTTTAGTTAGTGGCTTCTGCACCACCATCCTGTGCATGAGGTACTCTTTGTCTGAAATTGCACCCACTAACTCTGTCTCTAAGTTGCCAGCCAATCGCAAGAGGCCGAAGGTTGCACTGTTTCATAAGCTGAAGAAGAGAATGGAACTGTCAGGCAATTGGGGACTACAGAAATGGGAGCAGAAAACAGGAAGAGGCACAGATGACATGTGAGCAGGATAAGGCATGCTAGCTGGAGTTGGAGCAAATGTGGGTATGTGAGGGGGAGTGGGACATTGCCATCTTGACTGGCTTGAAATTTTGAGAGGCTGCAAAAACAAGAGAATGGCACTAGATTGACTCATACATTGCAAGCCAGAAGCACTTGGTGCTGCAGGGATGCCAAGAGCAGTCCATGCTGTGTTCTGCTCATCATTCCATCTAAGCAGTAAAGGAGGCTGGTGCTTTGCCATCCTGATTGAACGTTCAGATGAGTTTTCAAAGAGGGAATCCTCTGTCAGCATCTTGCAGAGATGAACCTGAGCTGAACTCTTGCCTAAAGGCTCCTTGATCAATGATGAGTTCTCCTCCTGAACTGTCATTGATGCAGATGTCACAGCAACTGATGTTGAATAACCATTTGTTTCTCTTCTTGAATTTTTGTTGATGTTGAAGAAGAGCCCAACACTGATGCCCATGTTGTAGGTGGATGCAAGAGATTGGATCCAGGCCTTGAAGATGGTGCATCAAAATGTGCAGGAAGACTGGGCTGATCGGGCTGAGTGGGCTTTGCAGTCACAGCTGCAGTCTTCACTCATGCAGACAAATGGTTGGAGGATGGAGATTCCAGTGTCTGTTGATTGGGGAGTTTGCCAGGTGCACTCTGAGAGTGAAATTTTGCTGTTACATTCTGACCAGAAAGCTTTGGATTTGACTTGGGCTTCAGTCACCACCTCTTGAGTGTTCCCCTGTCCAGATACTCCATAACTTCATTCTTTGACCGGAACTGATGCCCTGACATTGGGTCATGGTAGTACTGCAAAACATGACTGCACAAATTCTTTAGAAGACAATGCACTGTCCTGGGAATTGAGTACATTACAAGCAGTCCAAGGGAAACAACAACTTGGCTACTGCACTCCCTCTCAGTGACTAGCTTGCTCTCGGCATCTGCTGTTTGTTCATCACTGTCTGAAAAGTAATAGGGATCACTGATTGCCTCTCTTATTGTCTTCACTGCAAGCTTGTTGTCCTCCCTGATCAAAACAGCTGTTCTCTCTCTGGAAAAAGCTGCTTCAGTATCAGTGGATTGACGCAACCCTTCTTCACCCAAGATGGTTTGGTTGTTGTCTACATCATCAATCCTTTCTAATATTGTTTGGTCATGTACTTCCTCCTTTGGAAGATTGCCTGATTCTATCAAAATTGCACTGCCAAGACTGTCAGACCTTAATTCGTGATGACTTGAATCCAGTTCTTCAGCTGAAAGGAAGTGCTCATTTGATTTTTTCTTCAGTTTGACTACAAACCAAGCTTCTTGCTGAATGCTGATAGCTTCTTCATCAACAAGCATTTGATGAGTGATTTGGCTGCTAATGGCCATGATGTCATGTGCGTCACCAACAACAGGCTGATTTTCTCTCTTCCCTTCTTCCATGGCAATCTTACCATCACCCTCATGGACACAAGGGGTATGATGAACAGTGCCCTCATTGGAATCACAATTTTGAGAATCATGCTTATCAAGGGTCTCTGAAATCAAGTCCCTTGTTCTAATTAGAATATCAGCCTCATCCGTGCACAGCACTTTATCATCATACCCCTCTCTTAAAGGTGCACTGCTGCTGTCTGGATCCACATGTCTTGCATGCCTGCGTGCTTAATGGATATGATAGGACCAGATATTCTTGCTCACTTACAAGCATTTGACTCTTCTTGGAAGTGACTGAAACAAGAGAGAAAAGTCTTGTCATGTAGCATACTGTCATTTTCCCCACAACAATCTTGTTAGCTTCCCTGACATGGGGTTAATGGACAAATGGTGGGATTTGTAGTTTTGAAGAGGTACTGCAGTGATCTGATGACATGCCTCTTGGCACTTTCTGGGGCAGGTGGTGGTTCGGTGGATGCAGGAGATGGGGTCACCTCAGTTCCACACCTAAATGAACACCAATTCCCTGCATGGAGCACAGTGCTGTTGCTTGCCATGATGGAGCTTGAAATGCTTCACAGGCTGTATGATGCAGCCATGTTTTCAGCTATAGCACCTTGGCATGGATGCATCTAGCAAGCTATCTTGTTGGTTTGATGTAAGTTCACATTACTTGTGACTTGTTTCATCAATCTGCCATATGATCAACACCAATTTTCATGTGCAATATCTGCTCCTAAGGGGTGTTTACATGTGCCCTAGAAGTGTAAATATTTCTCAATGAATTCTGCACTCATACCTACTTGAAAACCCTTGGAAAAAAAAGTGATCTGTACTGAAATTAGCCACATCACTGCCTACTTGTTTAACATCAACAGAGTGAAATGTGCTGATAGTTTAATGGGTGGCATGCAGTTTCTACCCTGCAGCATCAATGATGCTGTTTACCCAGCACTCCCAAGACAAGCAATATGTCAGTGCACTACAGACAATTGTGCTACAAAGACTTGCACTGCCCTGCCTCCACCATTCATTGCCATCAGTGTTGAACACTCAGATTTCCTTGTTGGAGTACATGAAGTCTACAAGGGGCTTGCAATGGTTTCAGTGGGTTGGGTTGGCTGTGTTCTTCTTGGGCTGGACTCAGCAGTATCAGTGCCATATGCTGCTAGTGAGTGTTTACTCACTTTTGCTATTCCCATTGTATCTCCTCAGCATCTTATGTCTTTGCTTCCTCATGGGTTCTCCACACTAATCAGACTTGCATCAGCATCATCCAAAACACCTCTCACTGTTGCAAAATAGTATCTCATACTCTCCAATACCCACATGTTGTTTAGATTGATGCTGTGCACAGAAACATGGGAATCTCGTCTGGTTGGGAGAAACCAAAAGGCCTATCATCTCATGGTTAACCTTCGTTTTGTAATAGGCTTCACTATGCTCAAAGAAAACACATACAGGTACTCATGGCATTGCAAAACCGTTCTTACAAGACAAACAGAAGGCAGATACATATGAAATACCTCGGGGCAGCTGGTTTGAGTGGGTGTCATGTGCACATTATCTGGCAGAGTTTGTAAGTTCTCTTGACTCTGTCTAAAGAACTGGGTAGTAAGCAAGTTTCTGTAACAGAAGGCATTACATGTCTCTATTCATGTGCTCCTAATATTCTCTCTGCAACAACAGTTTTTGTGTCGCTGCATCTCTTCTTTGCTTGATCTGTTCAATGTGGCCTTACAGTAAAGCTGTCGGAATCCCAAGATCTAGTGATGACCTTTATTTCCTGTTACATTGTGCCACTTCCTGAGTTTGCAAGATCTTTCTCTTTTCTGCAATTATCCATGTGTATTGTATGCAGGATTTGTCATTGGCTGTGGTGGCACCAATCTAAACATCCGGTTCCTCTTTGCCTGGGTCTGTATGTTCCTTTTCCTTTTATCATTTTAAGACTTAATGCTTTTGGTGAATGCTTTTTCCCAATAAACTGTCTTCAATTTGCTCAAGATCATGTATGCTAGTTGGTGGTTGATTTTGGTGTTTGCAAGTGGACAATCTATCATCTACGGCTTTAGAAATGACATGTATGGTACAAGGCAAAGTTTGAGGATTATTGACAATCTCGGAGAGCTATGATCCCTTACATTTTCTAAAGAGAACGTAAACTACATGTATGAGCCATTTAGGTATGTGAAACCCACAACACACAAGTATAAGACAAGTAAAGTGCCATCATGTCAGTGACATTGTAAAGGAACAATGAGGAGCGACATTGTAAAGGGACAATGAGGAAGGACAGGTTGATGGGTAACTTCTATAACTCTAATAGGTTGGAGAGTTCCTTTTGGATTGTGTAATTTATTGTTCCTACGACATCATTACAACGTCAATGAACAAATTTTTTTCAACCCAATGAGAGACCAAAATATACAAAGGAAAAAATGTGAGAATGTTTTATGTTATTTGAAAATGCAATCGTAACCCCACATATAAGAAAGGTAGCTTTTAATTATCATGTACACATGGTGCGAATTTAAAGCAATATTCATCCCAATATCAAGGAATGTTTTACTTGTGCACAATAGAACTTTTGATGGTAGACTATGCTGTGATTTGGAGTCTCAAGTTTACATGGAATGGTTGTCACAATTTAATGATTGCAATATGTACTTCCACTAATAACATGTGTTCCATATTATTTCATCCATAGAGGTTGGATTTAATCGTCAAAAATAGATTTGATCCTTGGAAATTCAATTTGCACATTCATCTATTCTAATTCATTTTAGTTGGCTTAAATTTGGTCCACTATAGTTATCACATTTGTTACCATGAAATTCAAAATTTTAAAATTCATCCAAAAATTCACATTCATCCACAGATCTTGAAAATGCCTTCAATTTTTTTTATGGAAGTTAATCCTTCAAAAAAATTGTTTGCATTAACATTTAAGTGCATTTTGCTAGGGCCATTTCATTCATTGAAATTCATTAATTTTGTCCAATCATATGAAAAGAATAATTATTATTTAATCTATTTTTCCAATTTCATTGGTTTTTTTCATTTCATTTATTTGGATGAATTTTCATTGATTTAGAATTCATCCCAATATAAGGTTTGAAGGTATTCTAGAACTGTAACTTTTGGAACTTGCATGCAAACTCTATTGCAACAAATTAGTCCAAAAGTTTCATGTGCTTGCAAGCTCTATTTAAACTAATTTTCATGAGGTTGTGAACTTTGTTGCAATGAAGTCCTAGAGTTTTGCATGCTTGCTTTATGCAAAAGTTGAATGTTTGTAACCAAAATTATTGTTTGGCAAATATGAAGCGTTAATTTTCTAAAGACTTTTGGTAGTTCAAGGTAACCTCACCCTCTTTTAATGTCAACATGTGTCTTTTTCACTAAAACATGTTTTTAAATTATGTACCATAGAATGAAAACATCATAAAATAGATAGAAAAAATAATCTGTCCATTTAATTTATAATAAGTTGAACACAAAATTTGAAAAAAAGTAACATAATAATTTGTATGTAACATCTATGATTGAAATTGATAAACCTATTAATGATGTTCAAATGTACTTCTACATTTCTAATATATTGTGATTAAAATATTTAAAAGTTGAAAGTCCACAATTACATTTTAAAGCACATCATTCACTTTTGCTTCCATTTGAAGAATTACAAAATAATTTGAACAATCGTGTCATGTGTGTTAATTTAGTTATTAAGTTTGGTCCCAAATAGTTAAGGATAAATTGGGTTAGTTGAGTTGATTAATTTTATTTTGAATCAATTGAAGTGTGAACAAGGTTCGAAATAATTTTTCATAAGATATAATCTCAAGTTGTGTGATCCCAAATCACTTTTGGTGATTTGAAATTCCAAAGCATAACTTTTTGCTTTGCAATTTTTTTATGTTTATGTAAGTGTTGTTGTTGTTATTTTATGCTTTGGGTTTGGATTCATGTGTTGTTACAAACGAGTTTTATTTTGAATCACCAAAAAGTTTAGATGTGGTGTACCATTTAGGGTATTTTTATGTTATGTGTTATATGTGTGATGACAACGATAGTTGTAAACGCCAACATAGGAACGCACAACAACCATGAATGAATTTAAAATCACAAATGAAATATTAGAATTGCCATAAAACCAAGTAGGATAATAATAATAGAGAAATATTTAAAAAATATGAACACATTGAAAAAACTCAAAAAGAATGTGCATGGAAAATAAAGGGGATGACAACAAATTCAAACAACTTATTCATTATCTACCATTCTTTTCTACTAGTTTATTGACTAATTGCTAATACAATATTTTAAGGCATCAACATAATTTTTCATCATAATTTTTTGGTTCCAAAAAAAATTAACCAAAACATAAATGGACCTTAACTTTGTGTTACAATATTTACAACCATAACATATATTCATCTAAAAGAAGCAAAATCACACATTGTCATAAAACTTTCATATAATTGCCCAATATGTTTTAACATGAGATTTGTATTCATGAAGCACCAAAAAAACTAAATAAAAATTTCAAAATATGAAGATAAATTTTTCCTGCATTTTTGTCAATTAACATGATAGATGCATCACAATTTCCCAAGACAAGTTGAACAACATCATTTACAAATAACAATTCATCAAAAGACAAAAACTAACATGTATAAAATAGAACCATAAGAAGTGAGATTTTTTTTTGTTGTGTTCAAAAGATACACAAAACATATACACCTCTATATACGACAATCATAATCATAGTTGCACATTTGAATAAAAAAGGTTGAAACATGTTCACATCATCACCAACAATAAAACAACTTTAACAACCAATGTTTTTTTAGTCCAACATTAGTGAAATTGTTCCAAAACAAATAAAATTGCATTTCTAATAAAGATTAGCAAACCAAATACATAGAAAAAATTTGAAATATCACATTGCAATGAGGGGCAAAAAACTTTACATTGTAGTTGATTCATGTATTTGTATAAATCTTGCATTGTTTTGGTAATATTAATAAAGATGCCTATGTTTGCCATTCATCCCAAGGTGATATAATCTTTAAGGTATTGTTTTCTAGCAATAATGAGAATTCTATGATAAGAATAAAACAACAATTTACAATTAGTCGTTTACACAATTGTTCAAAACAATTACAAATATCATCAAAGACATTTTCGTGTTCATTAGCTTCTCGAGACCAAATCATCTACTATCAACAAGCATAACACTCAAACATTATACATATTGGTAACACCTACAACAATAATTCATGTAGGCAACACACTCACACATAAAAGAAAAAGAAACTTCATAAAATAAAAACCTATAATAAACGGGAAATTCTACTGAGAGAACATGCATGACAAAGAGAAAAACAAGAATTCAAATGAATTTGCCAATATATGTTTTTGATAAAATCATTCAAAAGTTACATTATGTTGGACCATATTGAACATTGATGAAGCAAAGGTCAAGCCCCCATGTAAACCATGAAACACCTAAGATTCTTGCAAATCTTTTAGCACATGTAATTCCACAAACCTTGCAAATGTAAAAGTTGTTGGTTGCAATTCCCAAATGTAGCAACACCAATTTAGCAAAAGTTCCAAAACTTGTTGACATGGCATTTGTTTTTTAGTAAAAGAAAAAAAAGAAAAACCACCAAAAAAACCAAACACTAGATAATTAAAACTACAAACAAAATGGAAATTCACAACTCAAAACCCAAAACAAAGCCTTGCACATATATTGTGTGTCAAAAATCACCATCCCTTTGCACAAGGTTTCCTTGTAAAAAACTCTCCCCCCAAAACTATAGTTATTTGCTATTTTTTCAAAACAATTCTTATAATTGTTTAGGGTTTGGAAAAGGATTTTGTTGTGGAAGATATGTCAAACATTTATTTTGATCTAAGTCTAGTTGATAGCATAAGTAAATAACTTGGCAAATATGCACATTGAAAACAATAGGGCCCTTACCTCAATGACAATTTAGAGTTAGAAGGAGAACATGATAAGGATGAAATACATTACAATGATGTAGTTGATTGATGCAAGGACTTATGAACATTGTTTGGAGTTACTATAAATGCTAGATAGTATGAAATAACTTCCAACATGTTCTTTGTTTGTCATCTCTTTATCATTTACATTAGAAAAGTTATGTGGATGTTGAAGTTTGTCTTTCTTTTTAATATGAAATGAGGCATTTGACATTGTTTATCTTGTTTAAAATCTATTGGGACTTGAATGTTATAACCTCCAAAACAATTTTTTGTATAACTCAACAATTTTTGAAGGTTTATTTGAAAATTTTAAAAATTAAGCACTTCTTCAAAAATAAAAATTTAAATTAAACACTTCACTTTTAAATTAATTTCTACCTAACTACCTACCCACCTATGGTATTGTGTATGAGGAAGTGGAACCAAAAAGAGTCCAAAACAAGAGGAATTACTCACAAATTGTGGACTAACAATCTTGAATATATATATATATGTCCACTTTTCTAGCATCTCACCATAAACCCAAAAAATTCTGAAAATTACCTAAGTGCCATGTCAAAAATTCGAAAAAAACTCTCAAGCACACTAGCTCCATTATTTAGTATAATTTTAAATTGTAAATTTATTTTATTTTTACTAGTGAACATAAGCAAGGTACTACAATATTTGGAATAATTAAGACTTTTTTACTGAAAAGAATGGAAAGCAAATTATAATACACACAGGTATGGTAGAATAATACCCATAGCTGGTTCAGGGGCAAGGTGTCTAATAATTAATTATTTTTCATCAGTTATGTTTGGCAGTAAAAATAATTATTAATTATCAATTCAACATCATACTAAATAATAAAGCTAATTGTGCTTGACAACTTCATTCATAACTTTGGCATATTAGGCATGTATGTTTTTTTTCAGAATTTTCAACAATTCCAAAAAAATAATTTATTAGGGCCTATTAGTGATTAAGTACTACCATGGTTTTTTTTTTTTTTTTTTTTTTTTTTTTTTTTTGTTTTTT